>Ga0185299_10006171_pt1 | contig 12888 bp, 13 predicted proteins | sample PaiPotPPA55metaG_FD_128002 | JGI IMG/M metagenome (GOLD analysis project Ga0185299, IMG submission 128002) | Iron sulfur acid spring bacterial and archeal communities from Banff, Canada, to study Microbial Dark Matter (Phase II) - Paint Pots PPA... ...
TGTTGTTGATAAGGCCAAGGTCGCGCATGAACTTGGTCCAGAAGCGCGAGTAAATCAGGTGCAAGATCGCGTGCTCGACGCCGCCGATGTACTGGTCGATCGGAAACCAATATTGCGCGGTCTTCGAATCAAAGGGCGCGTGGTCGTTGCGCGCGTCTGTGTAGCGGTAGAAATACCAAGAAGAGTCGACGAACGTATCCATGGTATCGGTTTCGCGACGCGCGGGCCCGCCGCACCTGGGGCAAACGGCGTTGACGAACTCGGGTAATTTGCCGAGCGGTGATCCACCGGTGAGAGTGATCTCGACATTCTCTGGAAGAATCACGGGCAAATCCTCTTCGGGTACGGGGACGATGCCATCTTTTTCGCAATAAAGCATGGGGATGGGCGTGCCCCAGTAGCGCTGGCGCGAAATTCCCCAGTCTTTCAATCGAAAGGTAACGGTAGCCTTGCCGAAGCCATTCTGCTCAGCGAATGCCGACATGGTCTTGATCGCCTCGCCGCATTCGAGGCCGCTGTACGGGCCTGAGTTGATCAGCATGCCATTGTCGTGTGCAGTAAAGGGAAGACGCGGCTCGGTGACAGTCTCCTCCGGATCGTTCGAGATAGGAAGAACGACGAGACGGATTTCGAGTTTGTATTTCCTGGCGAACTCGTAGTCTCGATCGTCGTGTGCTGGCACGCTCATGACGGCGCCGGTACCGTAGTCCATAAGGATGTAGTTCGCCACCCAGATGGGGATCTTTTCGCCGTTGAAGGGATTGATGGCGTAGCGCCCCGTGAACACACCGTGTTTTTCGATCTCGCCGATGTCGCCGATTTCTTTGGCTTTGCGTTGCTCGGCGACGAGTTGCTCGACTTTTGCGCGAAGATCAGCGTTGGCAGCGGTAAGATCGGCCACGAGTGGATGCTGAGGCGCGAGCTGTACCGAAGTTGCGCCGTAGATAGTGTCGATACGCGTGGTGAAGACGCTGATCGTGGAACCGGCCGGCCCGAAGCCACTATGGGGTTGCGCGTAGTCGAGTTTAAAGTCGACCAGGGCGCCCTCACTGCGGCCGATCCAGTTGCGCTGCATAGTTCGAACCTTTTCGGGCCAGCCATCGAGTCGGTCGAGATCGCGCAATAATTCGTCGGCGTATTTCGTGATGCGCAAGAACCACTGCTCGAGTTCGCGTTGTTCAACCGGCGTGTCTTCGTGGCGCCAGCAACATCCGTCGACAACCTGCTCATTGGCAAGCACGGTGGCGCAGTTCGGACACCAGTTGACTTTGCTTTTCTTCCGATAAGCCAAGCTCTTCTCGTAGAACTTGAGGAAGAACCACTGGTTCCAGCGGTAATAATCGGGCAGGCAGGTGGTGACCTCGCGGGACCAGTCATAGGCAAAGCCGAGGCGATTCATCTGCGCCTTCATCTTGGCGATATTGCCCAGGGTCCACTGGCGCGGCGGGGTATGGTTCTGGATGGCCGCGTTTTCCGCCGGCAAACCGAACGAATCCCAACCCATGGGATGGAGGACGTTGTATCCGTTCATCCACATGTAACGGGCAAGAGCGTCGCCGATGGAGTAGTTGCGCACGTGTCCCATGTGCAGCACTCCGGACGGATAGGGCAACATTTCGAGGACGTAGTATTTCTTCTTGGTGGAATCGGGATCGTCGGCGGCATAGAGCCGAGGATTTTCCTGCCAGCGTTCAAGCCATTTGGCTTCTACGCGCTGGGGATCATAACGTTCGTCATTGGGGCGATCTGCGCCCTGGCGCTGACCAGTTCGGTGAACGCTCGCGCTTGTGGTTCCTTCCTGCATTTTGTCTTGCGGCGGCATAAGAAATCAGGGGAGTTCGGGTAAACCATAGATTTTACAATGCCGCGGAGATTGTGTGGAGATTAGAAATCGCGTAAACCGTAGTGGTCTTGGCGGCGTCTATCTGGCGCTCGAGCGCGAAACTGGGCTGGCGGAGTTTTCGCTCCGCGGCCAGCCGAGGACGGCTGTCCCCACTCTACTTGCTGGAGTGATTTGCCGGTCGTCCTTGCAGTTTGTTGTAGTCGCGCGCGTAGACGCGCAAGCCAAGCTCCGGCGTGGTTTTGGTGTAACCGGCGACAAGTTGTTCTTTGTAGTGATCGAGATAGAAATCGAAGGAGTCGCCCGGGTCCATATCGATGAGGACTAAGTCAGTATCATCCATGGTAAGTTTTCCGAAACGCAAACGGCCATCGCGATACGCCATGTAATTGCCGGGTTGTTTGAAGGAAAAGTTGGACGGCTGGGGCGAGCCGAAGACCTGGATGATGTCGTTGCCTCGTACGCGAACGGCGGATACTGTTCCCTTAATACGAGGTGGAGGAAGGATTTCTTCGGGATTAAGAATCAAATCATCTTTGTCGGCGGAGACGCCTTGAATTTGCTTCGCGTTGATCATGCGGGAAATATCGATTCCCAGTAAATCCAAGATGCCTTTCACGGGCAAGTGTGCCGCCTTTAGATGTTCCGTGTGCAGTCGGATTCGTCCGTCCCCTTCTACCGAAAGCGTTCCGGTCGCTTCGAAGGACACATCTCCTTTCTGGTGAAGCTTCCCTTTGATAAAGAGCCGATTGTTCCTGCTTTCAATGGCAATGTCTTTGATGGGAGCGCCGGCCGAGGAAAAAACGTCTTCATTCAGAACCTGTGCCAACGAATTGCAGCTAATCGCAATCTCGGCGGAGGCGAGATTGAGCGTGAAAGAGTTCCTGTCGTCAAAAACCACAAGCCCTCCGGGCCTGGTTGGAAGGAGTTGGCCCTGCAGTCGAACGATATGGGCGGCGATCTGGTCGGTGAAGTGATACGTGATGTTCTTCATCTCGACCTGGACGAGGTGACCCTCGGATGCTTTATCGGATTGAGCTGCGGTTTGCTGCGGCGAAAGATTCAATAAGGCACCGAGGAGCACCGATAGGCATACAGGACGCAAGGCCGCGAGAGTCATGGGTAATAAGATGCTGCGAAGATGAAAACGGTAAAGCGAGTTACAAAATTCCTCGCTGCAATGAAGTTTCTTCAACCGTCGCTTGCCTTGAGAGGAAAATGAAGTTGTGAGGACAATGAGGAGGGTCGCTGAACAAGGTTCGAGTCAGGCCACCAGCTTTTTCAGCGTGTCGACGTTTCGGCGGTCGTCACCCGGCTTGGCGATCGGAGTTTCAGCGATGAAAGCAGCGTGAAGGAGGCGGAGATCGTTGAGCAGAGTGCGGAACGGCGCTTTGCCGATGACCCCCTTCCCGATTTGCTCGTGGCGATCGAGCTTCGATCCGCGGGCGGCTTTGGCGTCATTGCAGTGAACCACTTTCACATTGTTCAGGCCGATGGTTGCGTCGAGATGCTGAAGCGTTTGGTAAATTCCTTCTTTGCTGACGATATCGTAACCGGCGACGTGAGTGTGGCAAGTATCGATGCAGGCAGCGATGGGGACGATGCCATGGAGACGGTCAATTACCTCCGCGACTTGCTCGAAACTGCCGCCGAGAGAAAACTCGGCTCCAGCCGTGTTTTCGATCAGGATGGACAGTCCCGCTCGCGCGAGATCGAGGCCCTGGGTCGCGGCCGCGATTGCGGCGGCGGTTTGGAAAAGGCCGGCTTCGCGATCGGTTCCCCGGAACGAACCGGGATGTAGCACAAGATAGTCGGCGGACACTGCGAGGGCGCGCTCGACTTCGCCACGAAAGGCTTCGATGGACTTGTTCAAAAACAACCGGTTCGTGCTGGCGAGATTCACCAGGTAGTTGGTGTGAATGACCAGCGGCTGGAGATTGTATTGGGTGCGCAGGTGATGCATTTGCTCGCATTGCGGATGACTAAGTTCGTAGGGCGCCCACTGGCGGGGGCTCGTGGAGAAAATCTGAAGAGTGTTGCATCCCAGGCGGTAGGCGCGCTCGGCGGCGTTGTGAATTCCTCCGGCGGTGGATGTGTGGATGCCGATCCGGCGGGAAGTAAGCCGGGGCGGGCATTTCGGCGCGGGAAGGTTAAGGATGTCCCGCTCGCGGGCCATGGAATATTGACGCGACGGAGCCATCGAGAAAGTATATGGCGTCCAGACGAGCGATGTTCTAGATGCGACGCCGAAGGTTCGCGAATCGGCAACGAGACCAAATCAGTTCATGGTGATGACCGCGCGAAATCGGACTTTGCCTTCAGCCACGCGATCGTACGCTTTGGCGATATCGTCGAGTTTGTAAACTTCTTCTACTGCTTTCACTTTGCCTTTGGCGGCGATATCGAGGGCTTCGTAGAGATACTCGATGCCGTTCTGGGACGAGCCGATCAGTCGGACGCGCTTGAACATTAATTCGGGAGTGTAGTTCAAGGCCTCGGCGCCGACCCCCATCAAGATGATGCGACCATCGGGTCGCATGCCTTTCGCAGCCTCCGCGGTGGCCAACCACGAGTTCGAAGTGGCGAGCAGTACGTCTGCGCCACCGGCGGCCAGTAGTTTTTCGCCGCTTTCGACGACCTCATCGGCACCCATATCGCGGATCATTTTTTCTTTGTCTTTACTCTTTGTGACTGCGATCGTCTCAAAGCCCGAGGCTTTGGAATATTGCAGAGCAAGATGTCCCAGGCCGCCTATGCCGACCACCGCGATGCGCTCGTGCGGTTTCGGATCAGCGAGGCGAAGGCCGCTCCACACGGTGTAGCCGGCACAGAAAATCGGAGCGGCCTGCTCGTAGCTCAGCGCAGCCGGCAGTGGCATGGTGGCGTCGGCGTAGGCCAGCATATATTCAGCGTGGCTGCCCTGCAGGGTGATGCCGGTGGATACGGGGTTGACGCACAACTCTTTCTTTCCGCGCAGGCACCACTCGCAGGTTCCATCTCCTTTCTGCACCCAGCCGACGCCAACTCGATCTCCGACTTTGCGGGAAGTCACGCCGGCGCCGACTTCAACGATTTCGCCAACCGGTTCATGGCCGAGCACTCGCGGAAATGGAAGTCCAAATAAACCGTGAGTAAGATGCACGTCGGTGTAGCAAAGACCGCTAGCGTGAATCTTCATGACTACCTGGTTGGGGCCGGCCTTCGGCGTTTCCCACTGCCTTACTTCCCATTTGCCATTCACTGCTGGGACAACCGCTGCTTTCATTGTGAGCTCCGCGGAGAAAGTTAGGATTGCGGTAGTTGGATGCTGGCACGAACTGGGGGATGCAGAAAGGATGCTGCGTTTGCAGTGCAGGAGCAGGCGAAGGTAGACTTGATGGGCTCGGTGCCGTGCACGTGGCGAGGCTGGCGACTGAAGCTTCGCTCGACGGTCAGCCGAAAGCCCGCCCTGAGCTAATCGAAGGGGGGCTGCCCCCACGTGGTTTATGTATCTGCGCGCGTCGCTAAGGGGAACTTATGTTAGTCGTCATGAAGGCGCACGCTACGGATGAGCAGGTACGTGGCGTTTGCGCAAAAATTGAAAAGCTCGGCTACCGGGCACACGCAATGCCAGGCGCCCAGCGCACTGCAATTGGCATCACCGGCAATAAAGGCGAGGTGGAGCAGGGCACGCTGGAAGAGATGCCGGGCGTGCAGGAAGTGATCAAGGTCTCAAAACCCTACAAGCTGGTGAGCCGCGATATTAAGGAAGAGAACACGGTTATAAGTTTTGCGGGAACTGCGGCCACCATCGGAGGACGCGGGCTGGCGATCGTTGCCGGACCGTGCGCCATCGAGAGCCGCGAGCAGGCATTTGCCGTGGCCGAGCGCGTGCACCGCGCCGGGGCACAGTTCTTTCGCGGTGGAGCTTACAAGCCCCGAACGTCTCCTTATTCTTTTCAGGGATTGGGCGAGGAAGGGCTGCGGATTATGGCAGAGATCCGGCAGCAGTATGGGATGAAGATTATTACGGAAGCCATTGATAGCGAATCGCTTGACCTGGTGGACGAGTATGCGGATGTGATCCAGATTGGGGCGCGAAACATGCAGAATTTTTCGTTGTTAAAGCGCGCAGGACGGGCGAAGAAGCCGGTCCTGCTGAAGCGCGGCATGTCGGCCACGCTGGAAGAATTCCTGATGGCCGCGGAATACATTTTGAGCGAAGGCAATTACAACGTGGCGTTGTGCGAGCGCGGAGTGCGGACCTTTGCCGACCATACTCGCAACACGCTTGACTTGAGCCTTGTTCCGGCGGTCCAGCGCTTGAGCCATCTGCCGATCTTTGTCGATCCCAGCCATGGGACGGGCAAGCGAAATAAAGTGACGCCGCTGTCGCGGGCGGCGGTTGCGGTGGGCGCGGATGGGCTGATGGTCGAGGTGCACAACAAACCTGACGAGGCGATGTCGGATGGTCCGCAGTCGCTGTTTCCTGATCAGTTCGATGAACTGATGGCGCAGGTACGGCAGATAGCGGCGGTGGTCGGCAGGACGGTTCCGGGGATTGGGGTTAGGGAAACGGTGGCGGTGAGTAGGTAGAACAGCCGCTGATGTGCAAAGAACTGACTATCCAGTGGCAGAGACCTTGCACCAGGAAGCCCCACGCTGCGCACCAGGAGGCCGCTATAGGGGCGAAGAAATGGAGAACAAAGGAATCCCTGCCCTGGCCTACCGAGCGCGTCCCTGGAACATCCCAGGCAACCTGCCGGGTACGGTGTGCATGGGATCGGACCGTGCGGAACCCCCTGGCACCTCCTGGGCTATCCCCCGATTGGGCCATTCCAGAATAGGTCCATAATCATATATATTTGGACCTATGAAAATCGACACTTCAGCCCCAGCAGAATCAACGGCTCAGGAACCCTCAGCCGATAGGGTTTATGGACCGACACCCACACCCAAGCGTTGCGCCATTTACGCCCGAGTCTCGACCTTGCTGGGACAGGACCCTGAGATGCAGTTGCGTGAGTTGCGCGACTTCGCCCAAGCGCGTTGCTGGACCATCGCTGGCGAATACGTGGATCGTGGAGTCTCTGGAGCCAAGGACCGTAGGCCTCAACTCGACCAGTTGATGGCAGGAGCGCGGAGCCGAGCATACGACATTCTGCTCGTTTGGAAACTGGACCGCTTCGCCCGTTCGCTCAAGCATCTGGTGACTGCCCTTGGTGAGTTCGAAGCCCTGGGCGTGCAGTTTGTATCCCTGCGTGACCATCTGGACCTGACCACACCCTCGGGCCGTCTCATGTTCCATGTCATCGGGGCCATGGCGGAATTTGAACGGTCACTAATCCAAGAACGTGTACGGGCTGGTCTACGCAACGCCCGAGCGAAGGGCAAACGTTTAGGTCGCCCCACGGTGAGCATCCCTCAAGCTAAGGTACAGAGACTGCGTGCTCAGGGACTATCGTGGAGTCGAATCGCGGAAGCCACTGGCGTGGCGAAGGCTACGTTGTTGCGTCACGCATAGCGCACGAGTGAATGTTCGGCCCCGCACAGAGGAGCGACACGCTGTGCTCCTCTGAACTCTCTCGAACGGACAGCAAGAAAATTTCCTTGGCTAAGTCGAGGGGGAATACACCCCTAAACCACGAGCCTTCTTCCAAGTGTGGCCCCGTCACACTCAGAAATCCCCCGATAGGCGCGGCTTTCCGTCGCACTTCATGCTCACCTAATTTCACTGGGGAAAAATTCTCAGCCATCCGCTCGGCGAGCACCCCTTCTTCTGCGAAGCCTGACCCTGGAATTTTCCCGGCCAATTCCCGCACGGCCTCAGGCCCACATCCCCACGCGACTAATGGACAAACAGTTGTTGGACCATCTGGCACGGTTCCCAAGATTGGCGTATCTTTAATAACTTCCCCGAAGTCAGTGATCTATGTCGCAGTCTACCCCGCAACTCTCGCCAGAGAAGTTCCCTGTCGGTCAGCGCGTAAGCCTGCCCGGCCACTTGCTGGAGGCCGTCACCCTAGAGGGAATTCGGTTCATCGGTTCCGGCTATGAATGCCGCGTTCGACTGGCAGACGGCACGCCGGACGAGGCAATCCTCTCTCTGGAGGAGCGTGCGGCGCTAGTCGGCCAAGCGGTGGTAACCCCTACGGCAATCCACCCCGCCGACGCTGAGAAACTGCGCCTGCTTGTCGAGTCGGGGCGCATCCGCCTTGCTTACGCTCACGACCGCCAGTTCGCGGTAAGCCTCTCTGGGATTCGAACCTTGCCGCATCAGATCGAGGCGGTTTACATGAAGATGCTGCCGCAGCCTCGACTCCGGTTCCTGCTGGCGGACGACCCCGGTGCAGGAAAGACGATCATGGCCGGTCTGCTGCTGAAAGAAATGAAGCTACGCGAGGCCATCGAGCGCATATTGATACTGTGTCCTGCCCCGCTGACAATCCAATTGCAAGACGAGTTGTTGCGGTGGTTCGGCGAACCATTCGAGGTCATTTTTTCTGCGGTTGACCAACAGCAACTCGTAAACCCGTGGCAGCGTGCGACACAGGTGATTGCGTCACTGGACTATGCCAAGCAGGAGGATGTCCGGGAGCGCGGAGGGATCCCTTTTCAAAAAGACAGAACAAGAATAGGACAAACCGCAATCGTAAGTGCTCCGATTCGTAAAGCGATTCTCGAAAACCATTTTCGAGCGTGCAGGAAGTCTTTAACTGAGAAGAACAGAAAATCGGCCTTCGGATTTCGTTCAACAACGAACAACGTGCTCCGCTGAACGTTGAGCCGTGTCGTTGATCGCAGCGTGTTTTTTTATTTCCCAGTGCGCTCGTGGCATTTGGGTTTCGCTCAGTTTTAAGCAGGACAACCTCGAATACAAGAAACTCACGAAGGCCGCATGAAAGTTCATTGTCAAGGCATAAGGACATCCACGGCGCTCTTGATGCCGTTCGTATCGATGCACACGCCTTTTATGCTTCCGTAGCCTAGGCGGAATGGCTCACGATCTGGAAATTTTATCGTCGCATCAATGTGAATGCTTTGAGGGTTCATGTAATCCACGTCGAGAACATCGTCGCCATACTCATCTATAACCTTGAGATGGCTTTTGTCTCGATGCATTTCTAAGAAATTGCTCCGGTTCACCACAAAGCCATCTTCATTCAAACGAGCAATGATTCTGCGATCCTTATCCCTTAATATCTAAGATTACGGTAATCGAGCCATCAGCCGAACGGTCCACTCCGATCACTGGGCCGAATGTTTGTGAAACCAATACCCAATGGATACCTTCCGGACAATTTCTGACAAGACTGCCGTCTTGTCCATATAGAAGCACCACTGCACCCTTTGGAATCTCGTTACAAAAGTGTGTCACTGGTTCGCTGCCGGGAATCAATTTCCCACTTAAGGATTGAGCTAGTTCTTCTTGTCTCTGAGCCAGTTCTTCCTCGTGTTTAAGTAACTTCCCCTGCTCACCCAGCAGCGCATAGAATCTGGCATTCTCGTGTTTCTCTTGATTCAGAAATTCATTGAACGTGTCCTTGAAATGGTGATCCTCTTGCTTTAGAACCTTCGTAAAGGCTTGCTATTCCTCGTTTCTCGCACTCTCGGCCTTAGAATTTAACTCAGCCTGCCGAGTGGCGAACTTGTCCCGATCTTTCAAAACCGCTCGCGTCTCGATAACGAACAACGCAAAGGAAATGACTATCGATACAATCTTTTCGGGAGTTGTGAGGCTGTCTGCTCTGATGGCCATGAGAGTGGCCACCACGCCCAGAAAAGCAATTGCAAGAGTCGGAACCCCTGGCCACCAAAACCACAACACGAACATGCCAACCACAATCGTGCATGCCTGCAAGTAAAGCGCAGCCCTGTCGTACGATGGAATTTGGTAGAGTGCCGCCCTTCCGATCTCGCCAATCCGACCGCGAACGTCCATGCTGCATCCCTCCACTGAATCAAGCCGTACAACCGTCTGTCGGTGGGAGTATCGTCTTGACGTTGCGCTCTTGCCTTTATTTTGGAGGTCAGCTCAAGGGATGGACTCAACCTTGATTGGGAGGACTCAAAGTAGTAAACGCTGATGTTGATGTGCGATGATTCCGCATGGAAATCATGACGGTCTCTGAGTTGGCCGCGTTACTGAAGATGAGTAAGCGGGCTATTTACGAGTTGACGCAAGAGCGCACGGGTACCGGCGACCTCGCACCAGCCGATTGCCCTGCCTGAAGATTGGTCGCTCTGTGGTTTCGCAAGAGCGATGTGGAAGCGTGGATTGAAAAGCTAATCGGGCACTCTTAGTCCGCAGCCCGAGCATCGGGACGCAAGCGCCCCTTAAGCCGCTGTTCTTTCCCTTCCAGAATCTGACTGATCTGTCGGACAAGTTCGGAAAGCCTACGTGGGTCTTGTTCTTTCGAGGCTTGTTCGCAGAGTTCCATCCAACGCTCTTTGTTCTTGCCTTCCATTTTGCAGTTTATAGCACAACCCATTAACTCTGTTTAACAAGCACATTGTCCGATAGCGTACATACCTGACTCCATTTTGTGCGCTAGCGTACGGTGTCGTCTGCATTTTCAATCCGCGAACGCGGTGCGAGTATTAGGTGGTATCTAATCCGACAATGGGATAGCAATGAAGATCGATTTGATTAATTCCATGTTGCTTGATTACCACACGGCCCTCAATGGCCGTGTGCGTGAAGCCTATCTAGCCGCCTACTCGGTTCTGGAGAGAACGCATCTTACGCGGAAAACGATGTACGAGGATTGCATCAAGGAAGCGACGAGCGAGGAGGAGTTTGCAGACGCAAATGAGGACATTAGGTGTGAGGGCTATAGGTGGAATGAACAAACGCAAGCGTTGGCTTTGATGGCTCTAACAATGATCGCTTGCAGTAGTAAGTCGTTCCTTGACCGATTAAAAAAACTATTTGACGAAGGAGTCGAAGTGGCCGAACTGCGCACCGCCCCCGCCCTGAAATTTTAGTCATAGGGAGATTGCGGGAGGAAAGCTAGTCATGCAGAACGACATTTAGAAGTGAACTGTGAACCTGTAGTCCGCTCTCACCGTAGTCAAGGAAGCCTAACTTCCTGAACCTGTTCATGAAAAAACTGACGCGCGAGCGGGTGGTACCTATCATCTCCGCGAGGGTTTCCTGACTCATCTTGGGGATTACCGTCTGGGGCACGCCTTCCTTGCCGAAATGAGCCAGCAAGAGCAAAATACGCTACGAACAGATCCGAGAACGTGTGTTCCCGGTGGAGCACGTCCACCATCGACTTCTTGTCGATCATCATCACGGAGCAATCGGTCATTGCAGTTGCGGAGCACAGGCGGAGAGGCTGGCCCGTAAGGCAGCCTTCTCCGAAGAAATCGCCCTTGTTCAGAATGCCGATTGTGGCTTCCTTCCCGATCTTCGAAACAACGGTGAGTTTTACCTTTCCCTCCTTTATATAAAAAACAGCATCGGACGAGTCGCCCTGAGCGAAGATCGTCTGCTTTTTGGCAAAGGCTTCGATCTTCCTACCACCGTTGATGGTCGAAAGGAATGTCTTGGGGTCAAACTTGATGAGTTTCTTGGATGCTGTAACGAGTGTCATAATTGGCCCCCTCCCGAGTTCCGAGTGCGCAGAAGGCAACTTCTTCCGAATGATCAAGGAAGAATGAATGCGCAAGAAGGGCGAGAACAGCGTCAATTTTGCGGGCAAAGGCTGGGATTCCGCCCGACAACAATAATGATTTCACTCTTGGTGTCGAAAGTCAATCCTTCCCATCTTGCTGATTTCGCTGCCCTTCGCGACTGCTCTGCGGTAAAAGCTGCTCCTGCGGCTCGTTTGAAGGCACTTTCTTCGGCTCACAATTGCTCCGAGAATCGCAGGGCATAGCTGCGACAGGAGGAACGGCTGCTCCCCAAAACCTGTCCAGCGAAGTTGATATAGTGAGTTCGTGGCCGCAGGTGCTTCGGACTACGGTGTCGGGAGATTTCTGACGGTAGTGATCATTTGCCGGAGTGCACGTTACACATTCATCGCGATCGTCGCCGATCACTATGGACGCCATTTCGTTCGTGTTCTGCGCCATCCGTCCCAATATTGGGGCTGGCTACTGCTGTTCGCGGCGGTCATCTTCAGCTTGATCATGGCTGGAATTCTGCTCAATCGAAGACTGACGGCTGCAAACACTGCGTGAAGCTCGCTGCCGTCCGCAGCGCTCCGCAGGTTCAGATCCTTTAGATTCTTCCCGGAGCTGGAAGCTGAACGAAACTCTACTTGACTGCCCTGTAGCGGAGAATTAGCAGGTGGGACAATAGGTAGCAGATCCGACTCCGGTGCTATTTTGGGTATTCACAAGCCTGGGGCTTACGCGGATGGCGCAACCGGAACAGAAGCCTTGCGCACTTCTATTTGTCCATTGCGTGCGCGAACTTCAAGGCAGGGTTGTGGATGAACCGCGGGGCCATCCATTATGACCCGAGTTGGACCGTATCTCTCCCGACGCCACGCCGCATCGTGCGCGTTCATGAATTGGGCGTTTCCGGAAACTTGAGCCGTGTGAGTTGGAAACTCTCACGCACGGTTCTTAGAGGGGGAACCAACGGCAACGTTGCTTTCCTACTCGACTCGCGGACGCCGAAAGTCAAGCAGCTATTCTGTTTCGAAGTCAATGAAGGGGAACTGTTCGCGTTCGCAGGAATCTGGGGTCGATGCAAGGACGCCGGCGGCAAGATGATCGAGACCTGCGCGATCCTGACCACGACTCCGAATGCTGTGACCTCTAGCCGTCCATGACCGAATGCTAGTCATCCTTGATCCAGATGGCTACGACCTGCGGCTAAGTTTGGCATGACGGTCCGCCAAGTTCGTGCCTCTACGCCGCTTTCTCCAATTCCTTGCGAGCCACCTCCACATCTTCGCCACCCTGTTGCTTGAACACCGTTCGTGCCCTCTCGGCCAGCTCCTCGCCATCCGCATTCGCAATCACCAGAGACCGACCACGCCTCAGCACCTCATGATAGAACTTCACCTCATCTCTCGGAACTCCATCGTCCATCGCATGTTCGGCAGCAT
>Ga0185299_10006177_pt1 | contig 12881 bp, 5 predicted proteins | sample PaiPotPPA55metaG_FD_128002 | JGI IMG/M metagenome (GOLD analysis project Ga0185299, IMG submission 128002) | Iron sulfur acid spring bacterial and archeal communities from Banff, Canada, to study Microbial Dark Matter (Phase II) - Paint Pots PPA... ...
CCGATGGCGAGGACGCGTACAACGTGGTGATCCACGAGTTCGCGCACAAGATCGACATGCTGAACGGCGAGGCGAACGGCCATCCGCCGCTTTTCCGCCGCTGGCACGCGCCGCTCGATTCCAACGCCTGGAACGACGTCTTCGATCACGCCTACGACCATTTCTGCGCTCAGGTCGATTCGGTTCCACAGCGCCGCTGGGGGCGGTTCGAACGTGAATCACTGATCGATCCCTATGCCGCCGATCATCCGTCAGAATTCTTCGCGGTCTGCAGCGAGGCGTTGTTTGTCCAGCCGGCGGCGTTCGAGCGCGAATATCCGGAGTTATACCGGCTGCTCGCGCGCTATTACCGGCAAGATCCGGCGGGCGTTGGCGCGTTCACGCGAGTGTGAAGGCCGCAAAGCCCTGAAAACATGCCAAACGACTGATTTTCTGGCATAATCGCGCTTTTTCGACCTCAGGCAAGTGGCTCGCGCTCGCAAGATCGGCTTGCAAAAATGCGCAAAACCCGCAACCGGGTGGGCTGGCTACCAACAGATACCAAGGAAAGACCATGAAAGAAGGCATTCACCCGAATTACCGCGAAGTGCTGTTCGTCGACATGTCGAATGACTTCAAGTTCATTACGCGTTCGACCATCAACACGCGCGAAACCGGCGAGTTCGAAGGCAAGACGTACCCGCTGGCAAAGATCGAAGTGTCGTCGGAATCGCATCCGTTCTACACCGGTCAGCAAAAGATCATGGACACGGCCGGCCGCGTCGAGAAGTTCAACAAGAAGTTCGCAGCGTTTTCGGCAAAGAAATAAGTCGAGTAATTCGATTGGTACGGGAAGACAGCCGCAAAGCTGGATTCGAAGAAAGGCAGCGACAGCTGCCTTTTTTTTCGTCTGTACCCCGCGCGAGGGCCAATTTGGAGCCAATCCGATGGACTCGGCCCGTCGAACACACAAGGCTGACACGCACCGCAATGACGCGCGCGACGCCGCCCGTCTACAATGCCGGATTCGGTAAAAATCGCACGACCCCTAAAGCCACGAAAAACACGCGTCATACAACCATCTGGCGCTGCAACGTCGCTCCATCGCTCCATCAGTCTTGTTCCCTGTCGCCAAACGCATGCGAAATGTCGTCCGTCTGACCGCCTCCGCAACCAGTGCCCTACCGCGCTGGATGCTGCTTGCCATTTGTATCATCTACGCGTCCTTTGGATTGTTCGGCCGCGATCCGTGGAAAAACGAGGATGCGGCGGGCTTCGGCGTGATGTGGACGATGGCCAACGGCAGCGTGAAGGACTGGCTGCTGCCAAACCTGGTGGGCAAGGCGCTCACCGCCGACGGCCCCTTCGTCTACTGGTTCGGCGCGGGTTTTATCCGCCTGCTTAGCCCCTGGGTCGATGCAAGCAATGCATCGCGCGTGGTAACCGGATTGCTGTTTTGTATCGCCTGCGCGTTCGTCTGGTATACGGCCTATCTGCTCGGCCGGCGTGACGAAGCGCAACCATTCAAATACGCATTCGGCGGCGAACCTGAGCCGCGCGACTATGGCCGTACGCTCGCCGATGGCGCCCTGCTGATCCTGCTCGCCTGCTTCGGCCTGGCCGAACGCGGGCACGAAACCACGCCCCAGCTTGCCCAGTTCGCCGGCACCGCCATGCTGCTCTACGGCCTCGTGCGCAGTTGCGACAAACCGGTCCAGGGTGCGCTCATCTGGGGCGCGGCGATCGGCTTTGTGGGCTTGTCGAGCAGTCCGGTGCTGGTGCTCGCGCTGCTCATCTGCACGCTGGCGATGACCGTCATCGTTCGGGAAGTGCGGCCGTACCATCTGCTCGCGATCGGCGTGCCGGTCGCGGTGATCATGATCGGCGCCTGGGTGTGGACGGTGCTGCATTTCTACCCCGACGATGGCGAATGGTGGTTGCGTCAATGGTGGCGCAACAGTTTCGACTCCTTCTCCGGCTCGCCGATCCTGGCGCTCTCCTACGCCTTCAAGAACCTGCCGCTGTTCACGTGGCCCGCGTGGCCGCTGGCGATCTGGACGTTCGTAAGCTGGAGCGGCCTGCGGCGTTCGCCCCACGTTGCCGTGCCGGTGTCGGTGATCGGTCCGCTGCTGGTGCTCGTCATTTTGCAGAGCCATCAGTCCAACCGCCTCTTCATGCTGTTGCTGCCGCCGCTGTCCGTACTCGCCACCTTCGCGCTGCCCACGCTCAAGCGCGGCGCGATCAACGCCATCGACTGGTTCGCGATGTTGAGTTTCACCCTGCTCGCCACCTTTGTCTGGCTGGTCTGGAGCGCGGGTCTGTTCGGTTTCCCCGCACCGCTCGCGCGCAATCTCGCGCGGCTCGCGCCCGGTTTCCAGCCCGAGTTCAAGATCCTGTCGTTCGTGTGCGCGGTGGCCGTGACGGTCGGCTGGTTCTCGCTGGCGCGCTGGCGTCTCGCGCGCCATCCGAAGGTGTTGTGGCGCAGCGTGGTGCTGTCGAGCGCCGGCACGACGCTGATGTGGGTGCTGCTGATGACGCTGTGGCTGCCGGTGGTGAACTACAGCCGGACGTATCGCGACGTGGCGGAACAGATTGCAGATCATCTGCCGCCTGACTACACCTGCATTTCCCCGGTGCGTTTGGGCGATGCGCAGATCGCGACCTTCGCCTATTTCGGCGGGATGCATTTCGCCTTCGATGAAGACTGCGACGTGATCCTGCGCCAGGACACACAGGACTTCGGCGAACCGTCGTCTATCTCTGCGTTCGAGTGGAAACTCGTGTGGGAAGGCCGGCGCGTCGCCGACCGTGACGAGCGTTTCAGGCTATATGTGCGTATCGAGCGGCCTGTTCCGCCGGTCAAACGGTCGCAGTCGAAGTCGCTGCGCCCGGCCGGCAAATGACCATGTGGCCGGATGTCCGCAAGATCGCGGCCCTCGCGTGGCCGGTGCTGATCGGCCAGTTGGCGATCATCGCGTTCGGCGTGATCGATACGGCCATGGTCGGCCGTTATTCCGCCACCGATCTCGCGGCGCTCGGCCTCGGCTCATCGATCTACATCTCCGTCTATATCGGCCTGACGGGCATCTTGACGGCATTGCAGCCGATCGCCGGGCAATTGTTCGGCGCGCTGCGTGAAGCCGAGATCGGCGAGGAAGTCCGGCAGGCGCTGTGGCTCGCGGCGGTGTTGTCGGTGATTGGGTTCATCTGCCTGTATTTCCCGCAACCGCTGTTGAGCATCGCCGATGCCCCGCCCGCGTTGCATGAGCGCACCCTCTCCTATTTGCGCATCCTGTCGCTGGGATTGACCGCAAGTCTCGCGTTTCGTGTCTATAGCTCGCTCACGAACGCCGTCGGCAAACCGCGCCTCGTGATGTTCCTGCAAGTGGGCGCGCTCATGCTGAAGATCCCGCTCAACCTGTGGTTCATCTTCGGCGGTTTCGGCGTGCCGGCGCTTGGCGGTCCGGGCTGCGCCATCGCGAGCACGCTGATCAACTGGCTGATCGCAATTGTCGGGTTGACGGTGCTTGTGCGTGTCGAGTTCTTCCGGCCGTTCGGCGTGTTCTCGCGGTTTTGCTGGCCCGTGTGGCAACGCCAGAAGGCGTTGCTCAAACTCGGCATTCCGATGGGGCTGTCGTATCTCATCGAAGTGACGTCGTACACGTTCATGGCGCTATTCATCTCGCACTTCGGCACCACCACGCTGGCCGGGCACCAGATCACCGGCAACATAGGCGCGGTGCTTTACATGACGCCGCTGTCCATTGGCGTGGCGTCCGCCACGCTTGTCTCGCAAGCGCTCGGCGCGCAACGTTTGGACGCCGCCCGTTCGCTCGCGCGCCACGGCATTGCGCTGTCGTGCGGTATTGCATGTGTGTACGGGGTGGCGCTGTTTGTCCTGCGGCCTTATTTGCTTGAGGCCTATACACCGGACAGCCAGGTGATCGCAGCCGCCATGCCGTTGCTGGCGGTTGTCGTGTTCTATCATTTCTTCGATGCCCTTCAGATCACCACGGCCTTCGTGCTGCGCGCGTACAAGGTGGCGGTCGTGCCCACCGTGATCTATGCGGTAGCACTGTGGGGCATCGGACTGGGCGGCGGATATCTGCTTGGCTTCGATGTAGGCGGTTACGCGCCTTCGTGGCTACAAGGCGCGCGCGGCTTCTGGGTAGCGAACGCGGTGAGCCTGGGCGCGGCGGGCATCGGGCTTTTTCTTTACTGGCGGCGTGTTAGTACGCGGCATATTCCCAGCGCACGCACCGAGGCTGAGCCGGTTTGACTTCGAGCGCAACAACCATGCATCGGATGCAATCAAGTTGCAACGCCTTGTCGCAAAATGAAAACAACTGGCAAGGATGACGTAACGCTCCGGTAAAATCGCCAGCGTTTTGGCCATTCTGGAACGAGTGCGATGATCCGCGTCATAAAAAAACAACGCTGGACGCTGGCGACGCTCACCGCCATCTCCCTGCTCGCCATTGGCTTTCTGGGCAGCACGCATCGCGCTGACGCCGCCCGCACGCTCAGCGTGTCGCCGCAGGGCAAAGTCACGCAGACGCGGCAGGTGGTGGTCAAGTTCGACGAAGCCATGATCGCGTTCGGTGACCCAGCCGCCAAAGCACCGGCCCAGGTGCATTGCAGTGGAGGCGCATCGGCGGGTTCCGGCCACTGGATCGACGATAAAACCTGGGCCTTCGATTTCGCGCAAGACCTCACGCCCGGCATGCGCTGCTCGGTAGCACTGGAAGACGGCCTCAAGTCCACCGCGGGCACCGCGCTGAGCGGCCCACGCCAGTTCCGCTTCGAGACCGGCGGCCCGTTTGTCACGCGTGTCATGCCCGAGGGCGGCGAGATAGAAGAAAACCAGATCTTCGTGCTGCGCCTGAACGGCCCCGCCACTGAATCGTCCGCGTTGCAAAACATCTGGTGCGAATCGAACGGACTGGGCAACCGGATTCCCGTCAAGTCTGTCGACGCCAACTCGCGCACCGCCCTCCTCAAACACTTCCGCCTCGAAAAAGACAGCGCACGCGTGCTCACGCTCGCCTGCCAGCAAACGCTGCCGGCCGCCACGAAAATGCAACTCGTGTACGGCGCAGGCGTGAGCGGCCCGAGCGGGCTCGCAAACGACGTGGAGAAACGCTTTGACTTCGATGTCCGCGAACCCTTCACCGCGAGTTTCTCGTGCGAACGCGAAAACGCCAAAGCACCTTGCACGCCGTTGCGGCCGCTGCGCATCCGCTTCAGCTCACCCGTGCCGCGTGCGGACGCCGCGAAGATCACGTTGCACGGCCCGGGCGGCAAAACCTCGCCGCAGTTCGATCCCGATGAAAAAGACAACGACATCACGAGCGTCCAGTTCGCGGCGCCGTTGCCCGAACACGCGGATTTATCGATAGAACTGCCGGGTGGGCTGAAGGATTCCAGTGGCCGCACGCTGTCGAACGCCGATCTCTTCCCGTTGAAGACATCGACGGCGCCCATGCCGCCGCTCGCCAAGTTTTCATCGTCCACGTTTGGGATCATCGAGCGTTTCGCCGAACCGAACATGCCCGCCATGCTGCCCGTGACGCTGCGCCACGTGGAAGCCGACCTGAAAGTGAACGGGCTCAATGCGGGCGCGTCGAGCGTGACGAAACTGCGCGTCGATGCCGATACCGAGATCCGCCGCTGGATGAAAACCGTCGATCGTTTCGATGGCTTTTCGATGTCCGTCGAGGAGATCAAACAGCAAATGCCGCAGGCGCTCAGCAATGGCATCAAGCCGGTCTTCACGTCGACCAGCACGGCGAAGGACCCGCAGATCGATATACGTTCGCTGTCGTTGCTGGCGAAGCAGCCGGGCATTGAAACCCTGAGCCTGCCGCAAGCCGATCCGAAGTCCTTAAGGCCCTTCGAAGTGGTCGGTATCCCGCTTGCGAAACCGGGTTTCTATGTGGTCGAACTGGCATCGCCCGCGCTGGGTGCATCACTCCTTGGCAAGCAGCAAGCCATGTACGTGCGCACCTCCGTGCTCGTCACGAACCTTGGTGTGCACTTCAAGCAGGGCCGCGAGAACAGCATCGTCTGGGTGACCGCGCTCGATAGCGGCAAACCCGTGCCGAATGCGCAAGTGCGCGTGACGGATTGCAACGGCGATCAGATTGCCCTCGTCAAGACCGACCTGCATGGCATTGCGACGATCGGCAAACCGCTGGCATCGGCGCGTCCTTGCGATGAAAACAGCATCGACGATTCCGGCTTTTTCGTCTCGGCGCGCCTCGACGATCCGAAGACCGGACCGGACATGGCATTCGTTCGCTCGGACTGGAATCGCGGCATCGAGCCGTGGCGCTTCAACGTGCCAACCGATATGAGCCGCGATCAGACCACGCGCGCCACGACCGTGTTCGACCGGACGCTGTTGCGCGCGGGCGAGACCGTGTCGATGAAACATTTGATGCGTGAGGAAACGCTGAACGGTTTTGAATTTCCCGCGCATCTGCCATCGCGCGTGACGATCCGTCACGAGGGCAGCGGGCAGACCTATCATCTGCCGCTCAAATGGGCTGCCGATAAGAGCGCCGATTCCACCTTCCCGATTCCCGCCGCCGCGAAGCTCGGTGAATACAGCGTGACGCTGGAAGACGGTACGGCGGACTCGGACTCGGACTCCGACAGCGGCGACACCGAGTCGGGGCACACAAGCATCCAGACCGGCAACTTCCGCGTGGAGGAATTCCGCCTGCCGGTATTCAAAGGATCGATCGGCGTGCGTGATCAGAAAACGGGCGCGCTCGTGGCCGCGACCGAAGCGCCGCTTGCCGTGCAGATTGAATATGTATCGGGCGGACCGGCATCGAATCTTGCTGTGCAGGTGTCGGCGTTGATGAAGGACACATCGCCGCCTTTTGCTGCGCAGTTCGAATCGTTCAGCTTCGCGCCGTACAAGAGGCCCGCCGATGACGGTGCAAGCGCTCCGGCCGCCGAAGGTGACGACGACAACTCCAGCGCGCAGGAAGACACCTCTACGTCAAAACTCGTTGCCGATAAAACCGCGCTGACGCTCGAGCGCAACGGCACGGGAACGCTTACGCTCAAATCGCTGCCTGTGGTGGAAGCACCGAAACGGCTTGCGCTGGAAGCGACCTTTGCGGACCCGAACGGCGAGATCCAGACGCTGCGCGGCGACGCCACGCTCTGGCCCGCAGCAGTCGCTGCGGGCATCAAGGCAGGCGAATGGGTGTCGGTCGGCAACGCTGTGCCGGTCCAGGCGCTCGCTGTGGATTTACAAGGCAAGCCGCGAGCCGGCGTTGCTCTGGAGATCCGCGGCGTTGCGCGGACCATGACGAGTTCGCGCAAGCGCATGGTCGGCGGTTTCTACGCCTACGACAACCACACCGAAACGAAAGACCTCGGCACGTTGTGCAGCGGCAAAAGCGACGACCACGGCCTGCTCTCTTGCGATGCAAAGCTGAAGGAAGCCGGCAACGTCGACTTGATTGCAGTCGCGAAGGACGGCGATGGCCGGGTCGCAAACGCGACCACGTCCGTCTGGGTCACGCGTGAAGATCAACTGTGGTTCGGCGGCGAAAACACTGACCGCATCGATGTGTTGCCCGAGAAGACAAGCTATGAACCGGGCGAAACCGCCCGCTTCCAGGTACGCATGCCGTTTCGCTTCGCGACCGCGCTGGTGGCGGTGGAGCGCGAGGGAATCGTGGACACGAAGGTCGTCGAACTGGATGGCAAGAACCCGACCGTCGAGTTGAAGGTGCAGGATACGTGGGGACCCAACGTGTACGTCTCCGTGCTCGCGATCCGCGGCCGGATTCACGAAGTACCGTGGTATTCGTTCTTTACCTGGGGCTGGAAAGCGCCGCTCGATTGGGTGCACGCATTCTGGTACGAAGGCCGGCAATATGAAGCGCCTACGCCGCTCGTCGATTTGTCGAAGCCCGCGTTTCGATATGGACTCGGTGAAATCAAGGTCGGCACGGCCGCGCATAAGCTCGGCGTGACGGTGACGCCAGATGCGAAGTCGTATGCTGTGCGCTCGAAGGCCCATGTGAAAGTGCGCGTGACGCTGCCCGGCGGCAAGCCCGCGCCCGCCGGCACGCAGATCGCCCTCGCCGCCGTCGATGAAGCCCTGCTCGAACTCATGCCGAATCAAAGCTGGAACGTGCTCGACGCCATGCTGCAACGGCGCGCGTATGGCGTGGAGACATCGACGGCACAAATGGAGATCATCGGACGCCGTCACTTCGGGCGTAAGGCCGTACCTGCAGGCGGTGGCGGCGGACATAGCGCGACACGAGAACTATTCGATACGCTCCTGCTCTGGAACCCGCGCGTGACGCTCGATGCGAATGGCGAAGCAACAGTCGATGTGCCGCTGAACGATGCGTTGACCAGCTTCCGTATCGTTGCAATTGGCGCGGTCGGTGCGGGGCAATTTGGCACGGCAAGCGCATCGATACGCAGCACGCAGGATCTGCAATTGATTTCGGGTCTACCGCCGCTGGTACGCGTGGGCGACCAGTTCCGGGCGCTGTTCACGCTGCGCAACACGACCGCTCGCAAGATGCAGGTGGTCGTGACGCCGCACGTGCCTTCGCTCGATTTGAAAGCGCAGAGCGTGGAACTTGCTGCAGATTCGTCGCGGGAAATCATGTGGGACGTCACGACGCCCGATGCCATCGGTATGGCTGCAACCGGCGCGTTGAAGTGGCAGGTGAACGCGGCGGAACAAGGCGGTCCGAAAGCCGCCGATGCCGTCAAACTCACCCAACGCGTGGTGGCCGCGACTCCGGTGAGCGTGCAGCAAGCGACGATCACCCAGGTCGACGGCGCGTTCGCATTGCCCGTCGCGCCGCCGGACGCCGCGGTGGCGTCGGCCGATGGACAGATTCGCGGCGGTATTGCGGTGACGTTGCAGCCGAAACTCGCCGACGGTCTGCCGGGCGTGCGCCGCTGGTTCGAACGTTATCCCTATAGTTGCCTGGAGCAGCAGACCTCGCGCGCGTTGGGTCTCGATGACCTCGCGCAATGGCAGACGGTGATCGCGCGCATGCCTTCGTATCTGGATCGCGATGGGCTCGCCAACTACTTCGCGCCCACCGACGATTCGCGGCCTTATGGCAGTCCGGCATTGTCGGCGTATCTGCTCGCCGTGAGCGACGAAGCTTCAAAAGCCGATCCCCGCTTCGCCCTGCCCGACGATCTGCGCGACAAGCTCGCGGGCGCGCTGACCAACTTCGTGGAAGGCAAGATCGAGCGCAAGTTCTGGTCGCCGCGTCAGGATCTGGACTTCGTGAAACTCTCGGCTATTGAAGCGTTGTCGCGCTACGGCCTGGCCGCGCCGCGCATGCTTGGCTCGATCACGATCGCGCCAAATCAGTGGCCGACCTCTGCGCTGCTCGACTACTACGCGATCCTTTCGCGTGTCGACGGCATCCCGCGGCGCGACGACCAGCGCGCGCAAGTCGAGCAGATCTTGCGCGCGCGGCTGACGTATTCGGGCACGCGCCTGAGCTTCTCCACCGCTGCCGAGGACGACCTCTACTGGCTCATGACGGGCCCGGAATCGAACGCGGCGCGCACGGTACTTCTTTTCGCCGATAACCCCGCGTGGAAGGAAGAAATGCCGCGCCTGGTCGGGGGTTTGCTCGCGTGGCAGACAAACGGCGCGTGGCAGACCACGACGTCGAACCTGTGGGGCAAGCTCGCCGTGCAGCGCTTCTCGCACGTGTTCGAAAGCACGCCGGTTACGGGCCAGACGCGCATTGCGCTTGGCACGACCGAGAAGGCCATCGCGTGGAATGCGCCTGTTTCGCCGACCAACCCGCGCAGCGTCACGTTGCCTTGGGGCACGGGTTCGCTGAACCTCACCCAGGAAGGTAGCGGCAAGCCGTGGGCAACCATCGAGAGCCTCGCGGCCGTCGCGTTGAAAGCGCCGTTCGCGGCGGGGTATCGGATCACGAAAACCATCACGCCGATCGATCCGGCGGTCAAAGGCACGTTCTCGCGTGGCGATATCGTGCAGGTGCATCTGGCTATCGATGCTCAAAGCGACATGACGTGGGTCGTCGTGAACGATCCTGTGCCCGCTGGCGCGACGATTCTCGGTTCGGGCCTCGGCCGTGATTCTGAAGCGGCGACCGAAGGCGAAAAGAGTCCACAAGGCGCGTGGCCCGCGTTTGTCGAGCGCGGTTTCGATGGGTATCGCGCGTATTACGACTATTTGCCCAAGGGAAAATTGCAGGTCGAATACACCGTCCGGCTGAACAACGCGGGCACGTTTGGGTTGCCCCCAACCCGCGTGGAAGCGCTCTATGCGCCGTCGGTGTTCGGCGCAATTCCCAATGCACCGATGGTCGTCGCGCCGCTGGCCGCCGCCAAATAACGCGATGAAACGCGCCGCCCTCGTCCTTGTCGGTTGTGTCGTGTTCGTCAACCCGGCGCACGCGCTGCCCACGTTCGACGACGTGCGCTCGGGCTGGCGCAGTTCCGACTGGGTGCTGCTCGCGCGCGACGGCGAACCGCTGCAGCGCACGCGTATCGACGCGACCGAACGGCGTGGCGACTGGGTCGCGTTGCAGGACGTATCGCCGGCGTTGCGCGAGGCAATCGTCGTGTCGGAGGACAAGCGTTTTTACGAGCACAGCGGCGTCGACTGGCGCGGCGCGGCGGCGGCGGCCTGGGCGAACTTGTGGAATACGCGTACGCGCGGGGCATCGACGGTGACGATGCAACTGACCGGTCTGATCGACGAAGATCGCCGGCCGGGGCGACGCTCTATTACGGAGAAAGCCACGCAAGCGGTCGGCGCGTTGTGGCTCGATCACGCATGGCGCAAGGATCAGATTCTGGAGGCATACCTCAATCTCGTGCCGTTTCGTGGCGAGATCGTGGGGTTATCGGCGTTATCGCAGACTTTATTCGGCAAGCTGCCGTCCGGGTTGAATGAACGCGAAGCGGCGCTCACAGCCGCGCTGGTGCGAGCGCCGAACGCTAACTACGCGAAGGTATCGGCGCGCACGTGCGGGATTTTGCGCGATATGAACCGCGCGAGGTCATTGGCCGCGGATCCTTGCGTGAACCTCGATAGCTATGTGCAATTGACGCTTACACGCACTGCATCGGCCTCCCCGCGTTCTGACGATGACGACGCGCTCGCGCCACACTTTGCGCGACGTATCGCTAACGAAGTGCATCCCACAGCGGGCGCGCGCGTCCAATCGACACTCGACTCCCGCCTCCAGCGCTTCGCCCGCGACTCGCTCGCGCGCACCCTGCTCGAACTCAACTCGCGCGCGCATCAACGCAACGTGCACGACGGCGCGGCGATCGTCATCGATAACCGCAGCGGCGAGATCCTCGCGTGGGTCGGCTCGGCAGGAGGCTTATCGAACGCACCGGACGTCGATGCCGTTGTCGCGCTGCGCCAGGCTGGCTCGACGCTCAAGCCGTTTCTGTACGCTCAGGCCATCGACGAAAAGCGCCTCACGCCAGCCTCCTTGCTCGACGACGCCCCACTCGATCTCGCCACCGGCGGCGGCCTGTATATCCCGCAAAACTATGATCACGATTTCAAGGGCTGGGTGAGCATGCGCACGGCGCTGGGGTCGTCGCTGAATGTGCCGGCCGTGCGCACGCTGGTGATGGTCACGCCGCACCGGTTCGCGAAAACGCTGGTGTCGCTCGGCCTGCCGCTCACGCAAGCCGGCGATTATTACGGCTTCAGCCTCGCGCTCGGCAGCGCTGACGTCACGCTCGCGACACTCACGAACGCGTACCGGACGCTCGCGAACGGCGGTGTCGCCGGGCCAATGTTCGATGTGACGGCGCAGGCATCCGCCGCTTTGGAAAAGCGCATTTTCAGCCCGCAAGCCAGTTTTATCGTGACGAATATCCTCGCCGATAACAACGCGCGCACCCGCACCTTCGGCTTTGACAGCGTCCTCGCCACGCGCTTTTTCAGCGCCGTGAAAACCGGCACGAGCAAGGACATGCGCGACAACTGGGCGATCGGCTACACGTCGCGCTATACGGTCGGCGTGTGGGTGGGCAACGCGGACGGCGCGCCGATGTGGGACGTGTCCGGCGTCACGGGCGCCGCGCCCGTGTGGGCCGCGCTGGTGAACTACCTGCACCGGCAAACGCCGAGCCGCGCGCCGATCGCGCCATCGGGCGTGGTGCGCACGAAGATCGTTTATCAGAACGACATCGAACCGTCGCGCGATGACTGGTTCCTGAGCGGCACGGAGATGTCGCGGATCGCCTTGTCGGCGAACGCGCAAGGTGCGAGCGCGCGCAACGGCGCGGCCCGGATCGCTACGCCCACCGACGGCACTATTTTCGCGCTCGATCCCGATATCCCCGCGGCGCGCCAGAGAGTCTGGTTCGAAAGCGCGCAAGGCGCCCCGGCGGGCAGCGTGTGGCGGCTGGACGGCAAAGCGGCCGGCCCCTCTGCCCGGATGGCACGAATGGCATGGCTGCCGTGGCCGGGGCATCACACGCTGGAACTAGTCGATGGCCGCGGCGTGGTGGTCGATTCGGTAAAGTTCGAAGTACGCGGCGCATTTGCAAAGATCAAAGCAAAGGGTTAATGAGAAGCAAATCTCAGGAATCAAATCCGAGAAAGGTTAAATCTGAACCGATCCGCCCCCATCCGCCATGAGTCTGGTAATAATCGCTAAATAGAATCGAAAATGGACAGCGGATTGGGCTCAACCGGCAAAATAATCGCCGGCGATGTTGTAAAAATAATCCCGTCCATGCCGGCTGAGCGTCACTGCCATTATCCTGACCCGCATTTTGTCCTATGCTTGTTGGGCTTCCTGGCCAGGCTTCCAGTAAGGCCGGCATCGATTCCTCCTTCTTGTTTTTTCAACCTGGAGCACTTGTCATGCTTAAAAAGC
>Ga0185299_10006178_pt1 | contig 12881 bp, 7 predicted proteins | sample PaiPotPPA55metaG_FD_128002 | JGI IMG/M metagenome (GOLD analysis project Ga0185299, IMG submission 128002) | Iron sulfur acid spring bacterial and archeal communities from Banff, Canada, to study Microbial Dark Matter (Phase II) - Paint Pots PPA... ...
ACAGAACGCTAGGACAGGCTTTGCAACAACTCGGCAGAAAAGAAAAAGCTGTAGCCGAACTTGCTCTCGCCGAAAAACTCGACCCCGAAAAGTCCCGGCCAGAGGAAAGAATCGCACTGCTTTATTCGCGTCATGCTGAGGCAAGATCTGAAGGAAATGTGCAAGTAGCCGCGCGCCCAGGGAGCCACTCCGGATCGAACGGTTTCGAAGAGCTATCGAGCCGGGCGGCGACGGCGCAAGCCGCGGGTGATGTAAACCAGGCGATTCAGAATTATCAACGGGCCTTGCAATTGCGGCCGGAATGGGATGACGGCCGGTGGAGTCTGGCCATGCTCCACTACTCTGCCGGGCAATATGCCGAGGCCATTTCTGAACTCAAGAGTTGGGTGGAGCGCCAACCAAACGTTGGTACGGCATGGGCGGTGATGGGGCTTTGTGAATTTGAGGTGAAGGACTACAAGAACGCCCTTATCCATTTGCAACGCGGCGAGGAACTAGGCTTCGGTGGAAATCTGGAAGCGGCGGGCCTGGCAAGATATCACCTGGCCGTGCTCGAGAATCGAAATGGCCAGTTCGAAAGCGCCATGGAGACCCTGCTGCCGGGAACCCGTTCGGGGACGGTTGCAAAAGAAATTAAAATCGCTCTCGGCATGGCGCTGCTCCGTGTGCCCTTGCTGCCTGACCAAGTGCAGCCGTCACAAAGCACTCTGGTGGAGTCCGCGGGCGAGATCGCTGCCCTGCTGCAGAACAGCAAATACGACCAGGCTTACCCCAAATTCCAGGCTCTTTTGAAGGAGTATCCCTCTGTCCCGTTTCTCCACTATGCCTATGGAACTGCACTTGCCGCGCTTTCCCAATTTGACGAGGCGGAGACACAACTGCGTGCAGAATTGCGAATTTCGCCAGGAAGCGAACTGCCTTACGTCAGCCTGGCGTTAGTGGAACTAAAACGGCACCGTCCGGCAGAGGCATTGGCTTCCGCTCAGCGGGCCGTGCAACTCGCTCCCGAGTCCGCCGAACCGCACTACGCCCTTGGACGTTCATGCCTCGAACTGGGTCGGAATGAGCAAGCCGCGCTGGAATTCGAACGGGCTAGCAAGCTTGCTCCAGGTAGTCCAAAAGTGCACTTCAATCTCGCGAAAGCCTACGCTAAGGCGAAACTTCTGGAGAAAGCCGAACAGGAGCGCTCTATTTTTGCTCGCTTGAATGCATTGGCCGAACAGCAGAGGAGCCATTCGGGGAATCAGGCGTATGGAGGCTCCCACGACGCGGTTGAACTCGCGCCGGCACGCGATGAAACCGAGACGGCAGCGACACCCCAACACCCCTAGCTCTGCGCCGGAAATGCTGGATGGTGGAAGCGTTGGCGCAATAAAAAAGCTGCGCAACTCGCGTAGCTCAAAGGGTTTAGAGTTGGTTAGTTGCGGGGCCTGCAACCATCCGAATTGTTTAGTCGTGCCTTTCAGCGTCCCAGTAGTTCGCCACACTATACCGGTTTAAGAATCTGCTGTCCGCTCCCGGATTTTCCAGCCCCTGATCAGCAGCCAAAGCATGAAGAATAGTTCACCCAGGAACGCGATAACGAGGTATCCAAGATGGGCATTCGGAAAAAGGTACGGCCTCAGACTGCTGGTGACCCAGCCGAATCCATCGACCACCAACAAAATCCCTAATATCCTCGGAATATAGCCAGATCGGTAAATCAAGTAGCCCAGCAGAACTAGATGAATCCCAAAAAGCAACATGCTTATGGCCCAATCGTATTGAAACGAATTGACCCAGAAGGTAGACCTGTCCATGCAGCTGACTGGACCCGAAGAACGTCAGGTACTCCGGTGTGTTGAGGAGACGAAAAACGCTTACCATGTTCAGCAAACCGCCGAGAGCGACCGCTGCATACACCCAACTGGAACCACGCAGTCAGCAGTGAGAGTGACCTGTTTACGGGCGCAAGCAAGACGTAGAGCGCCCAGGCAATGACCACATCACCGATAAAGCTAACCAGGTAGCAGAAGAGTGCGGCAAGAAATAGCCCGCCATGGGTCGAGATGTTCTGCACCGTTTGTTCGGCATTGCCCGTAGTCACTAGCTTAGGGTAGACATATTCTGCATGGGTGACAGGATTAAGCAGGTAGGCGAAACCGGCGATCAGCGCCGCCTGACGCAATGTCAAGCCCTCATATCGATTTGCAGAGTTAGTTGAACTCACTTACTTGACCGCTCCATGCCAGCCACCCGCCTCACGGTCTTCTGAACACGAAAGCTGCCTTCGGAATAACTGCTTTTTCGCAATAAGATTAAGTTTCTGGAGCGAAGCATGAATTGTGACACTCCAACGACACGATATCACCTCCGGGCGCCTGCGAGCGAAGATCTACAATTCGGATGGTTGCAGGGTTCGTGGAAACTATTGAAGGGAAAGATTTTTTGGTTGCGGGGGTGGATTTGAACCACCGACCTTTGGGTTATGAGTGCAGACAGATGTTTCTATCTTGTTGAATGTGGGGCATGCCGATGCCTTACAGGTCTTGAAAATCACGGTCGGGAACGCTCGGGAACAATGAATCGTGAGCGAACGTGAGCGCGTCTTGAAAGCCCGTGACTCGGGAAGAATCTCCTCAGTGGTGCCGGCACACTTCCTAGAAGCCGACTTCTGGCCCGCGTCGTTGAGAGTACGTCGTCGCGGATAACTTCGTTTGCTGCAGTTCTGCTGCCTAGCGGTAGGCTTGCCCTTTCATTAGACTGCTCAGAGTCCGAAAACATACAGCACGCGATCGGCGCTGATGGCAATCCGCTGGTGTCCGTCCACGCAGAAGGCGATCGGGTTTGACGCGATCGAGCCCCCCGTCTGGAAATCCCATAGCGCCTTTCCTGTTTGGTCGTTGAGTGCATAGAAGTTTCCCTCATCAGAGCCGGAAAATACCAGGCCTCCAGCAGTTGAGAGCGCTCCTGCCCAGGGGGGCGAGTGCAGCCTGAACTCCCAGCGCTGTGCTCCGGTTACTGCATCTAGGGCGCGGATGGCGCCGAAGGAATCGTCAGCCGGCAATTCATTCTCACCACCACCTGCATAATACGTGCCGACCTTGTATTCCATATCGCGTTTAAAGTATGTCGCGCCGATCTCACGAACCGCGACGTACACGAGACCAGTGCTAGGGCTATAGGACGGACTGAACCAAACCGTAGCGCCGTTCGCGTTCGGGTAAAGGAGGGTGCCCTTTTCGGTCGGTTCCGCGCCTTGTACCCGGATGGGCCGACCCTTCGCATCGAGACCCGTTGCCCAAGTCTGCCTTGCATAAGGGCGACCTGCAACGAATTCTCCTGTGACACGATCCAGAACGTAGTAGAACGCATTACGGTTGGCGATTGCGACTAACTTGCGCTTGCGGTCACCGGTCGTCGTGTCGAAGAGAATCGGGACGTGATTAGAATCCCAATCGTGTGTGTCATGAGGCGTGAACTGGAAGTACCAGCGGAGGCGTCCGGTATCGGCGTCGAGGGCAAGAAGCGAGCACGTATATAAATTATCGCCATTTCGTGGATCGCCGTTCCAATCGGGACTCGGATTGCCCACGCCCCAAAAGACCAGATTCAAGTCTGGGTCGTAAGTCCCCGTAACCCACGTGGGCCCGCCGCCAGTTTTCCAGCTGTCTCCCGCCCACGAATCGTGTCCAGGATCGCCCGGACCTGGAATCGTCCAGAAACGCCATGCTCGTTTCCCGGTCTTGGCATCGTAGGCATCCACGAAGCCGCGTATACCCGCTTCTCCCCCACTGACGCCGACCACGACTTTGCCGTTGATCGCGAGCGGCGCCAGGGTCATGCTGTAAGCGGTTTTGTAGTCTGCGACCTTGACCGCCCAGCGCTCGATGCCGCTCTTCACATCAAGCGCCACGAGGTAGCAATCTAAAGTTGCAACATAGAGCTTATCGTCGAGCACCGCCGGTCCGCGACTCACGTGACGGAACCCAATGCTGTGGTAATCAGATGGCAGGGGGCGTTTCCAGTTCCAGAGCACGCGTCCGGTGTGTGCGTCGAGCGCGGTGGCAGAGTTGGGCCCGCTAACATACATAATATTGTCGACGACAATTGGCGAAACTTCGTTGTTCGGATCCGGGAACTGGTACGCCCATTTCACCGTCAGATGGCTTACATTGTCCGCTGTGATTTCAGCCAGTGGCGAGAAGCGATGTCCTTGGTAATTCCCGGAGTAGGTCAACCAATTACCCGGTTCTTTGTCGGCGTTCGAAATGCGATCGAATGACACCTGTCCAAACGCAGTGGCACACAGGAGAACAGCAAAGGCAAATTTCATTGTTTGCCTCGCAGCGAGGCAAGGTAAGCGACCAAGTCGTCGAGTTCGGACGTGTTGAAGACTCCCTCGTAAGAGGGCATGGGGGTCTCGCCGCGTAGCTTCTGCAATTCTTTCAGGTCCTGCTTGCGCAGGCTGTGGAACTGGCCGGTTGCGTCTTTGATCTGGATTGAAAAGGTGTCCTCATTCACGCGAATACCTTCAATCTTGTCGCCAGCAGGAGTGATGGCCTCGACTAGAAGAAAGCCTTCGGGCATGGTCGCGCCAGGTTTGACAATAGCCTTTCTTATGTAGGGAGCGCTGCGTCGTATACCGATATTCGAGAGCTCGGGGCCATAGCCAAAGCCAGCACCGGCAACGATGTGGCAGTTGCTGCAGCCACCCTTGGCGTAAACCCGAGCACCCCGGACGACATCGCCGGGCAGCGGCTCGGATGGGATCTTGCTGAACGAGCGCACGTAAGCTGCCAGGTTCGCGACGTCTTCGTCCGTCAGAAACCAGCCAGCCGGCATGTCAGGCGAAATGCCATCCGAGATTATTGACTTTAGAGCCGTGTCGTCGGGCGCATGGGCGAGCTGTACTCGATTGAGACCAGGCCCTCGCCCACCCTTGCCTTCGATACCGTGACACAGCGCGCAATGGCGCTCGAATAATTGCTTGCCCGCAGTCGCATCCGCGCCAGTGGCGTTCGCTTGGACCGAGGACGGTGGCGGCACCGAGGACGGTGGCGGCACCGCCACTGTGGTACCTGGAGATCGGAGAAGCGCGATGAGCATGACAAGCGCTCCGGACCGCACGGTCGGCGACATAAGCATCTTGCAGGTTCCTTTCGCCAAATACACGCGAAGCGTAGAGCCAATAACAAATGCTGTCAACCGTACAGTAGATACCAGTCCAGAGCTCGCCGCCGGTATTGCCCGCGGATGAAGACTCGACGATTCCGAGCGTGTGGTCGGCAATACGGAAGTTGTCCAGAAACGGTCTTCGCGGAAATATCGGCTGGGGTCGATTCCGACAAGCCAACTTCTGAGTACTAATCCGCCGAACGGCTGTTTGATTGACTCAGTGGGGCTCCCCGCCTAAGATGTGCGGAACCCTGGTGGAAAGCCCAACTCTGATCGGACAGACCGTCTCGCACTATCGCATCGTCGAGAAACTCGGTGGTGGCGGGATGGGCGTAGTGTACAAAGCGCAAGATACGCGCCTCGATCGCTTCGTCGCCCTCAAGTTTCTGCCGGAAGAGGTCGCCCGTGACCCGCAGGCGCTTGAACGTTTTCGCCGCGAAGCCAAGGCCGCTTCCGCTTTGAATCATCCGAACATTTGCACAATCCACGACATTGGCGAGGAGCAAGGCCGTGCCTTCATGGTGATGGAGTGTCTCGACGGACTGACGCTGAAGCACCGGATTGCCGGACGGCCGCTGGAGTTGGACGAGTTCCTGGCCCTCGCCATCGAGATCGCCGATGCTCTCGATGCCGCGCACTCGAAAGGCATCGTTCATCGCGACATCAAACCGGCCAACATCTTCGTTACCGAGCGCGGACACGCCAAAGTTCTCGATTTCGGGTTGGCGAAGGTGAGTACGCGATCCGGAGCGAGCGGCGATGACGTCGAAACTCTCGCCGAATCGGATGCGCAATACCTCACGAGTGCGGGAGCCATGCTCGGCACTGTCGCTTATATGTCGCCTGAGCAGGTCAAGGCCCAGGAACTGGATGCACGCACCGACCTTTTCTCGTTCGGTGCGGTGCTGTACGAGATGGCGACCGGCAGGATTCCGTTTGACGGATCGACTTCGGGAGAGATATGCGGCGCGATCCTGTATCAGCAGCCTGTGTCTTCAGCGCAGGTGAACGCACAGATTTCTCCCGCTCTGGATTCGGTGGTTCGCAAGGCGTTAGAGAAAGATCGCAGCCTGCGCTATCAGAGCGCTGCCGACATGCGAACGGACTTTCAGCGTCTAAAACGCGATACGGAGACGGGGCGGGTTGTAGCAAGTTCGGATCGTAGGGCGACGGGCGCCCGTTCGGTAAGTTCAGGGCAGGCTCTCGCCCGTCCAGGCCGAATAAAGCTCGGCATGATTCTGCTTCCGATCCTGCTGGTTTGCGCAGTGATTGCCGGAGGGCTCTACTACTATCGTTCGCATCAACCCAAACCACTCACCGAAAAAGACACCGTCGTGCTGGCTGAGTTCACGAATAAAACCGGCGACCCTGTATTCGACGGCACGCTGCGCCAGGGACTTTCTGCGCAACTGGAGCAATCGCCGTTCTTGAGCCTGATTTCCGACGAGCGCATCACCCAGACTCTGACGCTGATGAGCCAACCGAAAGACGCGCGGCTCACGCAAGAATTGGCCCGCGAAATTTGCCAGCGCACGGCCAGCGCGGCCACGATTGAGGGTTCCATCGCGACTTTGGGCAGCCAGTATGTGCTCGGATTGAGGGCGATGAACTGCCATACCGGCGATCTGCTGGCACAAGAGCAGGTCACGGCCAGCGGAAAGGAGCGGGTGCTCAACGCCCTCGGTGATGCAGCGGCCATGCTGCGCCAGAAGCTGGGTGAGTCACTGGCATCGGTGCAGAAGTATGAGGCGCCGCCGGAGGATGTGACCACATCATCGCTGGAAGCCCTGCAGGCCTATACTCTCGGTATTCACGCCATCGTCGTCGCGAATGATTACATGGCCGCGATTCCCTTCTTTGAGAGGGCCACCACCCTGGATCCGAACTTCGCCATGGCCTATCTGCGGTTAGGTCAATCGTACCAACCGCAGGGGGAACTCGGCCGGTCCGCCGAAAGCACGCGCAAGGCTTACCAACTGCGGGAGCGGACGAGCGAGAAGGAGAAGCTCAATATTTCCTCATTCTATGAATACATCGTCACCGGAAATCTGGAAGCAGCCCGCAGTTCCTACGAGCTGTGGGCGCGCACCTTCCCCCGGGACGACGAGCCACCAAATTCGCTGTGGCTTGTTGACGCCGCTTTCGGCGAATACGAGAAATCCAATGCAGCGGCGCTCGAGGCCGCTAAGCTCAATCTCGGAAGCGCGAACAACATCGTGAGCGTGGTCTACTCAGACCAGTGGCTGAACGAATTGGACAAAGCAAAAGCGGCGGCACAAGAGGCCCGTGCCCGCAATCTTGAGTCGCCCTGGATCCCTCTGGTTCTTTACAACGTAGATTTCCTTGCGCACGACGCCGCCGGGATGGAGCGGGAAGCCGCCGGTGCGATGGGCAAACCCGGGATCGAGGATCAGATTCTCTTCCTCGAATCAGAAACTGCAGCCTACGACGGGGCTCTTGCCAAGTCTCAGGAACTGACGCGCCGAGCCGCCGATTCTGCGCTGAGAGCCAAAGAGAAAGAAACGGCGGCGGAATATCTGGCGCACAGCTCTGTCCGCGAAGCATTGGCAGGTGATATGGCTTTGGCAAAGCAACATGCGCAGGCTGCACTGACGCAGGCAAAGGGTAAGCACGTCGAGGCATTCTCAGCGATTGCGCTCGGACTGAGCGGCGATTCCGCGTCAGCTGAACGCCTTGCCAGCGATCTCGGCAAACGCTTCGCCGAAGATACAATTGTGCGGTTCGATTACTTGCCCATGATTCATGCCGCCATATCCCTTCGGAACGGCAATGCTGCAGGGGCTGTCGACGCGCTCGCGACCACGGCCCCGTATGAATTGGGACACACGAACAGTGCTTTCACTTTTGGTCTGTATCCCGTTTACTTACGCGGCGAAGCGTATCTGGCCGCGAAGCAAGGCGCCGCCGCGCAGGTCGAGTTTCAGAAAATTCTCGATCACTCCGGCGTGGTCGGAAACCAGTCGATCGGCGCGTTTGCCCATCTCGGCCTCGCTCGCGCCTACGCTCTGGAAGGTGACACTCCGAAAGCCCGCGCTGCTTACGTCCATTTCCTAACCTTGTGGAAAGATGCCGATGCTGATGTCCCCATCCTGAAAGAAGCCAAGGCGGAATACGCGAAGGTGCAGTAGCTGCGGCGCTCCCGCTGCCAAGCTCGATTGAAGCTTGCCGCCAATCGCGAACTAGAAGTCCGGGGAAGTCAGGCTGCGGCCTTCGACTGTTTACTCTTGAATCACGGCGAGTCGGAACGGGACCGCAGGGCCGCAGTTCAGTACCGAGAAACGCACTTTACTCGCTAAACGGATCACTTCCGTATTGCCGACAACACCCCAGAATCGTGGCAATTCCTCCAACCTGCTGCACAGTCTATAATCACGCCCACGTGTATGGCGCTTACCTTTGGTACCAAACTCGGTCCATATGAAATTCTTGCGCCGCTGGGTGCTGGCGGCATGGGCGAGGTGTATCGCGCCCTCGATACTCGGCTCGACCGTACGGTCGCTATTAAGGTCCTACCGGCGCACCTTTCGTCCGACTCTGCGTTGAGGCAACGGCTGGAGCGTGAAGCCAAAGCTGTTTCCAAACTCTCGCATCCCCACATTTGCACCCTCCATGACATCGGTCATCAGGACGGCATTGATTTTCTGGTGATGGAATACCTGGAAGGCGAAAACCTCGAACAGCGCCTGAAGAAAGGCCCCCTGCCCGTCGATCAAACCAGCCGTTATTCCTCGCAGATCGCCGAAGCTCTTGCTCATGCTCACAAGTTCGGCATCACCCATCGCGACCTGAAACCTTCCAACGTCATGCTTACGAAGGCGGGCGCAAAGCTTATGGACTTCGGCCTCGCGAAGCAGTCCGAAATGGCCTCGCTCTCCGCTGCGCTTACCGATATGACAGCCGAACAATCGAAGCTTACCGGCGAGGGCATCCTGGTGGGGACATTTCAGTACATGGCGCCAGAGCAACTCGAAGGCAAGGAAGCTGACCCGCGCACCGATATTTTCGCTTTCGGCGAGGTTATGTATGAGATGGCGACCGGCAAACCCGCGTTCAACGGCGGAAGCCGGGCCAGCCTGATTGCGTCCATCCTTACAACCGAGCCTATCCCGATTTCTCAGGCTCAGCCGCTCACTCCGCCCGCACTTGAACGGGTCGTCCGCAAATGTCTCGCGAAGGATCCCGACGAGCGCTGGCAAAGCGCCGCCGACCTGGCCAGTGAGCTGAAGTGGGTGAGCACCGAATCCAGCGGGACACAGTTTGCCGTTCCAGCGCGTGGAATTTCTCAATCGAAGTTCGACTGGAAAATTTGGGGGTTGGTCGCGATGGCGTTGCTCGCGATCAGCGCCATTCTCTTTCACTTTTTCTCGCGTCCAGCGGCGCTGCCCTCTGTGCGGATGCGCTGGATCATCTCTCCACCGGAGGGCACTTCGTTCCTGGCGACGGGCGACGCGCCGGCTCCGGTCGCGATCTCGCCCGATGGCCGGCGCATTGCATTCGTAGCCGGCGAGCTTGGTAAAGTCCAGCTTTATGTCCAATCCCTCGACGCGCTGAAATCCAGCGCCCTTGCCGGCACCGAAGGCGCCTCCTGGCCTTTCTGGTCGCCCGACAGTCGTTCTCTTGGCTTCTTCGCACACGGGGAGATGAAGCGCGTTGACGCTGACGGTACAACCCCGATTGACATCTGCGAGGCTCGCGTTCCGCGCGGCGCTAGCTGGGGCGCTGGCGGCATGATCGTGTTTGCTCCCGAGCCAACGTCCAGCTTGTATCGCGTTTCGGCTTCCGGAGGCCAGCCGGTCTCCATCACCACGATTGACCCATCACAGCACGACTCTCATCGGTGGCCCTTCTTCCTCCCCGATGGCAAACACTTCCTTTACTATGCCGCCGGGCACGACGACATTAGCCATTCTCACGACGGTCTGTACATTGGCTCGGTCGACGGCGGGGCAAGCAAATTTCTTCTGCACACCCACGCGAACGGCGCCTACGCCAATGGGCACGTGCTCTTCATGAATGACAATGTCCTGATGGCACAAGCCTTCGATGTGGGCCGTCTTGAGCTCACTGGCGATCCCGCCGTGGTTCAGGACGGAGTCGAAGAGCATCGCACCTGGTGGATGTCGGTGTTTTCGGCCTCGCAAAACGGGACGCTGATTTTCGCTCCCGCGGTGCAGCCCGACAATAACCTGCTCTGGATGGACTCGAATGGCAAGAATCTGGGTACGGTCGGCGAACCGGGACGCTACGTGAGCGTACGTCTTTCTCCGGATGGCGAACAAGTTGCCGTCGAGCGCGATCGGCCGCACCACGATCTTTGGGTGCATGATCTCCGCCGCAATCTCGCGAACCAGATCACGTTCGGCGTGACTGCCGGCCTTCCAGTCTGGTCGAACGACGGAGGGAAGATCGCGTTCTCATCCGAAAAGCCCGGTGGCCTCGATTTGCACGTCAAGTCTGTCGGGGGCGCTCAGGATGAGGAGGTTCTGCTTGCCGCCAATGGCTATGCCTTTCCTCTCGACTGGTCCCCGGATGGAAGCGTATTGCTCTACTACGTCGACGACGGCAGCGAGGTGCACGCCGAATTGCGCGTGATGCCGATGCGGGGCCCGCATACGCCACGTGCTTTGTTGAAGTCGCCTTTCTACGTCTCGGACGGCGTTTTTTCTCCAGACATGCGCTGGATCGCCTACTCTTCCCGGGAATCCGGAACCCAAAAGGTGTTTGCTATGCCGTACCCAGGCCCTGGCCCCCACATCTCCATTTCCCCGGGCTACGGCGGCAATCCGATTTGGCAAAGGGACGGACATGCCATCCTGTACCTGGGCGATAACTCGACCATGCGCGTAACAGAAGTCCGTGAAGATGGTTCAAACCTTCTCCCCGGGAAGACCCGAGAGATATCTCAAGTCGTCGAAGCTCCGGTTGGAGAGGGCTTCCCCTTCGACGTCGCCCCGGATGGACGGATCCTCCTCATCAGCCGCGGAAACGACAACCGCACACAGCTGGTCGTGGTCTCCAACTGGGATGCCGCTCTTAAGAGGTAAGTGTTGGCTTATTGAGCTCCACGGAAATTCTGCTGCTCCCTGAGTCTGGTTGGACGCGCAAGAAAATGTAGTTCGGTGAGTCCGTCTCGGTAGACAGAACTTATGCCACTACTGGAGCTCACCTCGCGCGATTATGCCGATTGCGGCGGGATGACGGGCAGTCCAGAAGTAGTGCCTCCGGATAGTCCCGACAAACGCCCAATTCGGAAGTGAAGCTTCAGTTGTGGATTGGTACCGAGAAACGGGGTTCGAGGAGATCGGAGCACCGACGATTGGTCAACAGCATCACGCTTCCTCGAAGCCCACTTCTAGGGAGTTAGAATGGCAATCGCCATCGATGGATTTGTTACTCTTCGCGAATAGCCTCGAATGGAATCTTTTGTGACCTGCGGTCTTAACTAGCGAGCCTTGAGCATCATTCTGCGACAGTGGCGCGCGATTTGCAGTTCTTCCTCTGTGGGGACAATCTGAATCTTGTCTGCGGTGAGGCCAAGGAACTCAAGACCGTCGGCAGCTAAGGATCGAATGTGATCGCTGTGCTCTCCGATGCCGCCGGTGAAGACGAGAAGGTCGACACCACCGAGGAGAGCAACAAATGCACCGATTACCTTGCGTACCGAAACGCCAAAGACATTCAACGCAAGAGCAGCATCCGGATCGTTGGAGCGGATGCGCCCTTCCAGCGCCTTCACATCGCTCTCGCCGGAAGAGAGAGCGAAGATGCCGCTCTGATGGTTGAGCAGATCTTCAAGCTCATCGGCGCTGAGCTTTTCGTTGCGCAAAACGTAGAGGAAGACACCAGGGTCGAGATCGCCGGAGCGCGTGCCCATGGGGATGCCGCCGGTGGGAGTGAGGCCCATGGTGGTGTCGACAGACACTCCGTTGCGTAGAGCGCAGAGGCTCGCTCCGTTACCGAGGTGCGCGAAGATGGCTCGTTCGGGAAGCTCAGCGCCAAAGTGATGCACTAGCGATTCGTAGGAGAGACCGTGGAAACCATAGCGTCGAATACCTGCTTCGAAGAAACGCTGGGGGAGTGGTAGATGCGAAGCCACGTCCGGGATGGTGCTGTGAAAAGCATCGTCGAAACAGGCGTAGTGTGCTGCCGAAGGAAAGATCGACTGCGCGGAGGCGATGAGCGTCAGCGCCAGCGGGATGTGTAGTGGCGCAAAATGTGTGGCGGAGTGGAGCTGGTCCAATACCTGGGGCGTGATGAGTTTGTGGGTGCGTAGCTTGGCGCCTCCATGCACGACGCGATGGCCTACAGCTAATCCAATTCTCCGGGCCAACGGGAGCCTGCAGCTTGAAACAGAATGCTGACTTCATCCCCTTGCTGTTTGAAATCATATGCGGCGGCGAGTGCGTTGAAGACGCGACCCAAGGACTCTTCAGAACCTGGCTTTGGATCCGAAAGAACGACGATTGCTGCTTTCATGTGAATATCCTCCCTTGATTTTCATAGACCGATCGGTCTATACTAGCGTTGGATGTGGACCGAACGGTCTAGATTCAGAAATCTTTCTAATTTCGTTCCGCCGGTACGTGAATCGCTGGGTAGGTCGCAACTCCGTGTCGTGCAGATCCGTATTGAGGAGATTCGAGGCAACTGCCGAGATGATTAAAGCGGAAGTCAGGGGTGTTGACATCAAAGACGAAGCTTCA
>Ga0185299_10006179_pt1 | contig 12879 bp, 9 predicted proteins | sample PaiPotPPA55metaG_FD_128002 | JGI IMG/M metagenome (GOLD analysis project Ga0185299, IMG submission 128002) | Iron sulfur acid spring bacterial and archeal communities from Banff, Canada, to study Microbial Dark Matter (Phase II) - Paint Pots PPA... ...
AAGGGCCCATCCTGAACCCCGGCGATGGATGCGTCCCAGTCTGCCAAGAGCTTTCTAGCATCGGCGAGAAAACGTCGCCCTTCGAACGTGAAGCTCAATCTGCGGGTCGATCGCGTGATCAGAGTAACACGCGCCTGCTCTTCCAACTGCTGAAGCGCGACCGTCACCGTTGAGGTCGAAACAGACACTTGGCGGGCGGCGGCTGAAAGGCTGCCGGTCTCAGCTATAGCTACGTACAGACGGAGGGCTTCCAGGGTGTCCATTTCTCGCAAATCCCGAAAGGTCCAATCGAGAATAGCCTAATTATCGACGAGACAAATATAACCGACAATGACTTCAACAACCAGGAGAAGCCCATGTCCACCTCATCGACGATAGCCGACAGCAGTGCCCCCTCTGCCAACCACACGGTCGACCTTGCGGCAAAAGCTGGTGTGCAAACCATTCCGGTTGTCTCCGTATCACCGCTTCGCGAGCGCGCGCTCGCCGCCGCCGGCGTCCGCGGCACTTTTGCAAACCTGATCGATGGAAAGAGTATCGGCGCTCGCAACTCACTCGACGTTCTGGATCCCGCGACCGGCGAGCTGCTAGCCAAGGTGCCTGACATCGAACGAGATGGAATGGACGGGGCGTTTGCGGCCGCCCGCAGAGCCTTTTCCTCCTGGAGCAAACTGACCTGGGAGGCGCGACGAGCGATCCTCGAAAAGGCGCTCGAGAAAGTCAAAACGCATCGTGAGGAGCTCGTCACCCTTCTTATGGCCGAAGGTGGGCGCCCGAGAAGTCTGGCTTTGTGGGAAGTCGCGGCTGTTTTGGATGACTTCGCGCCGGGCGTTCTCTCGCAAAGCCTTCCCGACGTGGAAACCACCCAACCGGGCGTGGGGCGGGTCACCCGGCATTATGCGCCCCTCGGCGTCGTCGCGGCGATCAGTCCCTGGAATCTCCCGTTGCTTCTGTCGTACGACAAGGTCGTTCCAGCCCTGATCGCGGGCAATACAGTCGTTCTCAAGCCATCGTTCTACACGCCGCTGACCGTGTTGCGCGTCGCGGAACTGGTTCGGGATATTCTTCCTGCCGGCATCCTGAACGTGGTGACTGGAGGGGACAATGTCGGTCCCTGGATGACGTCGCACCCCGAAGCCGACAAGATTTCGTTCACGGGATCCACTCAGACCGGCCGACGCGTTTTCGAGTCAGCCTCCCAGACGCTGAAGCACCTGACCCTTGAGCTCGGCGGCAATGACGCCGGGATCGTACTGCCGGACGTCGATGTTGATGCGGCGATCGCTCCCATTTTCTGGGGGATGTTCCTGGTCAACGGTCAGGGCTGCATCACGATCAAGCGCCTGTTGGTGCATGAAAGCCGCTATGACGAAGTGGCCGCGGCGCTGCGGAAATTTGCCGGCGAGCAAGTCCTGGGAGATGGATTCGATCCCGCCACCACGATCGGGCCCATCCAAAATCGGGCGCAACTTCAGCGGCTTCAGGCGACCTGGGCGGCCATTCAAAAGGATGACGTCGCTGTTCTATATCGCGGCGATGAGATCGAAGGGAAAGGAAACTTCTTTCCAGTCACGATCCTCGACAACCCCTCGCCCCACGCCGACTACGTGAAGCTCGAGAACTTCGGTCCTCTGAGGTCGCTGATCAAATACAGCACCATCGACGAGGCGATCGAGATCGCCAATTCGACAGACTACGGGCTTGGGGGGTCGGTTTGGGGTCGCGACCCGGCCGCGCTGGATGCGGTCGCCCATCGCATGGAAGCGGGGACCATTTGGATCAACCAGCACTTGGTCGTAAATCCGAACGTGCCGTTCGGCGGCAACAAGGACTCGGGGTTTGGTGTGCAGTATGGCGCCGAAGGCCTTAAGGAATATTGTTATTTGCGGGTCATCTCAGCCAAGACCTGAGGTCCGCATCTGCGATATGGCGTGGACCACGATAGTTTTATCGCTCCACGCCAGCGCTAAACCCTACTCTATTACAGCTGTCCCTCTCGCCTGACATTAAATCGGCTGAGAGATCGACCAGGAACAAGCCAAATGACCTCAGTATCCGATACCTTCGACTACATCGTAGTGGGTGCGGGCAGCGCCGGCTGCGTCGTGGCCAGCCGCCTGGTCAAAGACCATGGGGCGACGGTGCTGCTTTTGGAGGCCGGGCCGCTCGACGACAACATGCTGATCCACATGCCCGCCGGAGCCGTCAAAATCGTGTTTGGCAAATCGCCTTACATCAAGCGCTACACCTCGACGCCCCAGCCAGCGCTTGAGGGGCGAGCCGTCGACATCATGCAAGGGAACGTCGTCGGCGGGGGAAGCTCGGTCAACGTAATGACCTACGCTCGCGGCTCCAAGGACGACTATGACCGATGGAACACGCTATCCGGGAATGCGGGCTGGGGTTGGGACGACCTGGTCCCCTACTTCCGCAAGCAGGAAGGGAACGTCAGGCTAGAGAACGCCGCGCACAGCGGAGACGGGCCTCTTAAGGTGTCCGACCCCGCCTACATCTCGGAGGTCGCCAACATCTTCGTCCGGACGCTTCAGAAATTGAACGTCCCTTTTACCGACGATTTTACCGGCGGTGAGTTGCATGGAGTGGGGTACGAACAGTCGACGACCTTTAAAGGGAAACGGCGGAGCTCGGCGGACTCGTTCCTGAAACCGGTCATCGGGGACGAGCGCTTGATCCTGGTCACCGAGGCGAGGGCCAATCGGCTGCTGTTCGACGGTCACCGGGCTATCGGGGTGGAATACGTCAAAGATGGGAAAGTCCATCAGGCGAAGGCGACGCATGAGGTCGTCTTGACGGCCGGGGCGTTTGCCACGCCCAAGCTTCTGATGCTCTCAGGGATCGGACCCGCCGATCACCTGGCCCAATTCGACATCCCGGTCATCGCCGATCTGCCGGGCGTCGGCCAAAACTTGCAAGATCATAACGAGGTCTTTCTGTCGCTGTCGACGAAAGGCCCGTTTGGCTATTTCGGCGAAGACGCAGGGATAAAGCTGATCCGGAATGTCATTCAGTATTCCGCCTTTGGCACCGGCCCTATCGCCTCAACGGGATCCGAGACGATGGCGTTCGTCAATCTGGACGATCCCGCCGGGCCGCCCGACATCCAAATCTATTGCATTGGTTTGATGTGGCCAACACTGACGGTCAGTCCGCGCAACGCGGTTACGCTTCTGGCCAATTTGGTTCGGCCGCTTTCTTACGGGTCCGTTCGCTTGAAGTCGGCGCTTCCAGAGGATGACGCGCAGGTTGACCCGAATTGGATGAGCAATCCGGAAGACACACGGCGGCTACTGAAAGCGCTGAAATATCTCCGGACGATCGTTGCAACGGCGCCGTTCGTCGACATCGTGGAAGAAGAACTGTCCCCCGGCCAGGCGATAACGGGCGACGCTGAGCTCGTGGAATACATGAAAGCGACGACGCAGAGCAATTTTCACCCTGTTGGCACCTGTCGCATGGGCAAGGCGGATGACCCCACGTCCGTCGTCACGCCCGACTTGCGGGTTAAGGGGATCGACGGCCTCCGGATCATGGACGCCTCCATCATGCCTAGGATTATAAGCGCCAATACGAACGCGACCGTCATGGCCGTCGCCGACAAGGGTGTCGATCTTCTGACCGGGACCTACACCGGGCGAGTCGCCGCTCCGCGATGACCGAAGTGTCAAACGGCGCGCAATTGGGCCCCCCGATTGGAGTGCGCCCCTCGGGGTGGACGGTTTCAAGCTGCCGGTTTGACCGTCTGCTGGGCGTGTTGGTCCTCAAACTGTACCGGGCTCAGATGTCAAACGAAGTAAAGTTGGTACGAATTTGCTACTAAAGTTGGTACGAATTTGCTACTAAAGTTGAGACTTTCGGGATTCAGAGGGCGTGACGCAAGAGGAGGCCTTGACTGCCAAGGCTTTGCGACCAATTGACGTAAAGATGCAACCTCATGCAAAGGATGAGTGACGGTCTGTTCGCACGATCACACCGTTGCAAACCGCCCGGCAGGGCAGTTGCAGCGCGGGTTAGAGCGGAGCGTCGTCAGTTCAGAGGGCGTGCGAGCCGTCCATGCAGCAGATATTTTTCTCTGACCTGCATGAGGAGCGCCAAGCGGGAGCATGCCGAAGCCGATATATCGAAAACTTCCGACAGCCAGAAAATTAGTGCTGTCACGCGATTAAAGTCACGCCAACCCAACATGTTCGGACTACGAATTCATCGCAGCGATTCTCCGCACAGTATGCGGACATGGGCAGTTGGGAGCATCTCACCGAAGAGTTTGCGCCCGACGCGGCTTATAAATTGTTCGGTATCCAAACCATTACTGCGGAAATGCGGCCATTCGGATTGGGCCCATAGCGGCCCGCAGGGTGCCGATCATCGTGTGTCCGCGCGCTGGCTACGCAGAATGTTTTTACTAGCAGTTACTAGGTTTTGCTTGCGATCAATTTTGCGTTAACCTATTATCCTAGTAATCGCTAGGAAATGCGGCGAGGAAAGAACAGTTCTCCCACAGTTGGCCGCAAATGAGCAGGTCAGCTACCAATTAACGATCACGAGAAAGCTAGAAAATGAACAAAGTTCCTGTTTATTCGAATCCTTACGATGCTGTCGACCGCGACGCACTGTCTAGACTGAAGCTGCACTACTTTGGAGTTGCAGACCCGGTGGCCGCGCGGTTGGTACCGACGTTATCACCCTTCTCGGCCAAGCTCGCCGCCTATCTTCGATTCCAGAAGATCCCCTATGAAAGCGTCTACGAAATGGGCGTGGACAATGCACCTCGACGCAAGGTCCCGTTCATTTCTGTGGACGGCGTAAAGATCGTCGACTCGGATCTGATAATCGGGTTTCTGAAAACGATTACCCCCGATCCGGATGCCGCGCTGAGCGCGTCGCAGCGCGCCATCGGCCATCTGGTCCAACGCGCTCTTGAAGATCACTTGTACTGGGTGGTGTTGTATTACGAGTTCTACGACGATGCCGGCCGCGAGGCATTCTTCAAGGCCGGTTTTGGCGGCTTTTTGCCCGCGTTCCAGCCTCTGGTCGATGATTTCGCAGACCGAATGTACAAACAAGGCATGGGTCGTTATCTGCCAGATGAGGTGATTGCAAAGGCAAAGAAGGATCTCGCGGCAGTGGCGGAGGTTCTTGGCGACAATCGCTATCTCCTCGGCACCGATAAACCGACGTCGTTCGATGCCGCCGTATTCGGAATGACTGTCATCATGTTCCAGATTCGCGACATGCATCCGGAAATCACTGATTACTTCCGAAGCCTCCCGAAGCTTCGTGCCTATATCGAAAACCTGCTGCGCGAGTTCTTCCCAGAATTGGAATCGGCTGCCAAAGCTCTTGAAGTGGAGTCAGCAACGTGAGCGCCAACAACACGAAAAAGATCCGCCTCGGCCTGATTGGTGTAGGGAATTGGGCTAACAACGGGCACTTTCCGGTCCTAGCCCTGTTTCCACAGTACGAACTGAGCGCCATCTACAGCCAGCGCGCTGACGCGGCGCAGGAAGCAGCGCAGAAGCACGGCATCAAACACGTAGTCAAGACACTTGATGGCCTCGTCCGTCATCCCGAGGTCGATCTGGTGCTGGTCCTGACCACCGGTCCGCAGCACGAGGAAGGGATCCGAGCTGCTATCGCCGCGGGCAAGGACGTCTATTGCGAATGGCCGCTAACTCCCGATGTCAAAACCTCCGCAGAACTGGTCGCTCTTGCACACGCAGCGGGCGTGCGAACCATCCTCGGTGTGCAACGTCGTTTCGCCCCGGCCTTTCGCTACCTGCGCGATTTAGTTGCCACCGGGTACGTCGGGAAGCTTCGTTCCGTACGCTTGCATGTCAGCGTCAACTCGTTCGGCCAGCGCCGCGCTAGCGGGTTGCGTTGGAGTGTGTTTCCGGAAAACTTCATGGGCGTCACCTCGATCTTCGGCGCGCACCTGATGGACCCACTCTTCTCAGTCGTCGGCCGGCCAAAAGAATTCTCCGCACTGATGCTGAATCAGTTTCCTGAAGTAACCATTGCGGAAACCGGTGAACAACTGAGAACGGACGTGCCTGATCAACTGTTGATGAATGGAACCTTGCAAGGCGGTGCCGTGTTCAGCGTACACATCGAAGGCGGCAAGCATAACGGCTCAGGAGTGCGGCTCGACATCACTGGTGATAAGGGCGACCTGCAGCTGACCAATACGTCTGCCTTCGGGGGGCCCGATGAGCACTATCAGATCTTGGGTGCCTCGGGTGAAAACGTTCCACTGAGCGCCCTTCCTATCCCAGCGTCTTACAAAGTCGTCCCGGATTCGACAGGCCTATCGACGGGCGTCCTGGAGCTTGGCGATCTCTACGCCGTTCACGCGGCCGACGTCGAAAACGATACGCGTACCTTGCCATCGTTCGACGATGCACTCTGGATGCAACAACTACTGGAACTTGCTGTTGAGTCGTCCACAACAGGCCGTCGAGTAGCCGCACCCATCTGATAGGGCTTACTGGCCACTGTCGAAACCCCATCAATCCAAAAGCGGCGGTCGCGCTCCATGAGCGCGCCGCGAGTTCGTCACGCCAGTTGGCGGAGGCGCACGACCATTCAGAAGAGAAGCCCGTCATGCCCATTCAAGCTACAGCTGCTCGTATCCATCAATATGGCGCCCCCGAAGTGCTGCAATTCGAAGACATTTCCGTAGCCGATCCCGTCGGCAATGAAGTTCGAATCCGCAATAAAGTCATCGGTCTAAATTTCGTTGACGTCTACTACCGCCGCGGCTCAATGCCAGTTCCAGAATTCCCCGCTATCATCGGCAATGAGGGCGCCGGCGTGATCGAGGCTGTTGGTCCCAATGTCACCTCAGTTAAAGTCGGTGACCGTGTGGTCTACGGGCACCCTTCTTACGGCGCTTACGCGAGCGTACGAATCTGCGATGCAGACCACGTGGTTGTTATCCCGGACGGCATATCCGACGAGCAAGCCGCGTCGAGTTTCCTTAAAGGATTGACATCGCGCTACCTCGTAAAGGAGATCGTCGCGCTGACGCCAAGCGATACGGTGCTCTATCATGCCGCCGCAGGCGGTGTGGGCCTGATGTTCGCGCAGTGGGCGAAGTCGATTGGAGTGCGTCTCATCGGGACCGTGTCGGACTCAAAGAAGGCAGAGGCAGCGAAGGCGGCCGGCTTCGATGAGATCATCAACTACCGCACTGAGGATTTCGTGGCCCGTACCTTAGCGCTTACGAATGGCGAAGGCGTGAAGGCAGTCTTCGACTCGGTCGGCAAGGATACGCTTGAAGGTTCCTTGGCCACATTGAAGAACCGAGGAACGCTCGCGCAGTTCGGCATTGCGTCCGGAGAGTCACGTCCTATTCACTTGTTGGAGCTCGCGCCCCGGTCCCTGATGGTTACCTGGCCCAGTCTGCCCTCCTTCATTGGCGCGCGCGCTGAATTGTTGGCCGCAGCCAAGGATTTGTTCAACGCTATACAGACTGGAATTCTCGACGTTACCCCGACTCGTGTCTATTCCTTCGAAGAAGTCACCACAGCACACCATGACCTCGAGTCGCGTCGCACAGTCGGCTCGGCAGTACTGCGCATCTAGATTGGACCGCCCAGTCGGAAACTGGGCCTTGCCCACCGTAGATAAGGTGGGCGTGAACATAGAGGGTTTGGAGCCGGGCAAACGGATCGTGGTGAAAGGCCTGCAGCGCGTGCGCCCGAACGATGTGGTGAAGGCCAATTCCGTAGCAATGGCGAGTGCGTCGCCGGCCAAAGACGCTTCATAAGACGCGCTTTATAAGCCGCTTAACAGCGGCTCCTCGTGTGTGTAGCACGTGACAGGTTCGTTCCTCGCGGGACAGGCCGGTCGGCGGCTACGCGCGCGCAGCCTCTCATGCAGATAAAGAAAACGTCATGAACATTTCCAAGTTTTTCATCGACCGCCCGATCTTCGCGGGTGTGCTATCGGTGCTCCTCCTCCTGGCGGGTATCATCGCCGTGTTCAAGCTGCCGATCTCCGAATATCCGGAAGTCGTGCCGCCGTCCGTGATCGTGCATGCGCAGTATCCGGGCGCAAATCCGAAGGTGATCGCCGAAACGGTGGCGTCGCCATTGGAAGAGCAGATCAACGGCGTGGAAGACATGCTGTACATGCAGTCGCAGGCCAACAGCGACGGCAACCTGACCATCACGGTGACGTTCAAGCTCGGCACGGATCCGGACAAGGCGCAGGAACTCGTGCAGAACCGCGTGTCACAAGCGCTGCCGCGCCTGCCGGAAGACGTGACGCGGCTCGGCGTGACGACCATCAAGTCGTCGCCGACGCTGACCATGGTGGTTCACCTGAACTCGCCCAATCAGCGCTACGACATGACGTATCTGCGCAACTACGCGCTGATCAACTTGAAGGACCGGCTTGAGCGGATCCAGGGCGTGGGGCAGGTTCAGCTGTGGGGTTCGGGCGACTACTCCATGCGCATCTGGCTCGACCCGCAAAAGGTCGCGCAGCGCGGCATGACGGCGACCGATGTGGTCAACGCCATTCGCGAGCAGAACGTGCAGGTTGCCGCCGGGGTGATCGGCGCATCGCCGACTTCTCCGAACGTGCCGCTGCAACTCAACGTGAATACGCAAGGCCGCTTGCGGACCGAAGCGGAGTTCAGGGACATCGTGCTCAAGACTTCGCCCGACGGCGCGGTCACGCATCTGCGCGATGTGGCGCGCGTCGAGCTGGCTGCGTCCGAGTACGGCTTGCGCTCGCTGCTCGACAATAAATCTGCCGTTGCGGTCATTATCAACCAGCAACCGGGTGCAAACTCGCTGCAGATCTCCGATAAGGTCCGCCAGACCATGAAGGAACTCAAGCCGGACATGCCCGCGGGCGTGGAATATCAGATTGTCTACGATCCCACACAGTTCGTGCGCTCCAGTATTGAAGCGGTGATCCATACGCTGATCGAAGCGATTTCGTTGGTCGTACTGGTGGTGATCGTATTCCTGCAAACCTGGCGCGCGTCGATCATTCCGTTGCTGGCGGTGCCGGTGTCGATCATCGGTACGTTCTCGCTGCTGCTGGCGTTCGGTTTCTCGATCAACGCTTTGTCCTTGTTCGGCATGGTGCTGGCAATCGGGATCGTGGTGGACGATGCGATCGTAGTGGTGGAGAACGTTGAACGGAATATTGAGGCGGGGTTATCAGCGCGAGAGGCGACCTATCAGGCCATGCGCGAAGTGAGCGGGCCGATTATCGCCATTGCGCTGACGCTGACCGCCGTGTTCGTACCGCTCGCGTTCATGTCCGGCCTGACGGGTCAGTTCTACAAGCAGTTCGCGATGACCATCGCCATCTCCACGGTGATCTCGGCGTTCAACTCGCTGACGTTGTCGCCGGCTTTGGCAGCCTTGTTGCTGAAGGGCCATGACGAGCCGAAGGATTGGCTGACGCGCGGCATGGATGGTGTGTTCGGTGGCTTCTTCCGCCAGTTCAACAAGGTCTTCAAGCGTGGTTCGGAGAAGTACGGCAAGGGCGTGACCGGCGTGGTCAACCGCAAGGCGCTGATGATGGGCGTGTATGTGGTGCTGTTGTGCGGCGCTGTGCTGATGAGCAAGGTCGTCCCTGGTGGTTTCGTACCGGCGCAGGACAAGGAGTATCTGATCAGCTTTGCGCAGCTGCCCAACGGCGCATCGCTCGATCGTACCGAGGCGGTGATTCGCCAGATGACGGACATCGCGAGAAAGACGCCGGGCGTGCAAAGCGCGGTGGAATTCCCGGGCTTGTCGGTGAACGGCTTCACGAATTCGTCGAGCGCGGGCATTTTGTTCGTGCAGCTCGAGCCGTTTAGCGAGCGCAAGGGCGCAGCACTTTCGGCCGGTGCAATTGCAGGCTCGCTGAACCAGAAATACGCGGCGATCAAGGGTTCGTTCATTGCCGTGTTCCCGCCGCCGCCGGTGCTTGGGCTAGGGACGCTGGGCGGCTTCAAACTGCAACTGGAAGACCGTGGCGCACTGGGCTACGCCGCACTGAACGACGCTACGCAGGCATTCATCAAGCGTGCAGCGCAGGCGCCTGAACTGGGCCCGACGTTCTCGAGCTATCAGATCAACGTGCCGCAATTGAACGTGGATCTGGACCGGGTGAAAGCGAAGCAACTGGGTGTCTCCGTCACCGATGTATTCAGCACGATGCAGGTGTATCTCGGCTCGCTGTATGTGAACGACTTCAACCGCTTCGGCCGTGTGTACCAGGTTCGGGTGCAGGCAGATGCGCCGTTCCGGTCGAGTTCGGAGGACATCGGTCTGCTCAAGACGCGTAACGCGAATGGCGAAATGGTGCCGCTGTCGTCGCTCGTCAAGGTGACGCCGACCTATGGTCCCGAGATGGTGGTGCGCTACAACGGCTACACCGCTGCCGACATCAACAGTGGTCCGGCTCCGGGTTATTCGTCGGGCCAGGCGCAGGCTGCGGTGGAACGCATTGCAGCTGAGACGCTGCCGCGCGGCATCAAGTTCGAATGGACCGACCTGACGTACCAGCAGATTCTTGCAGGCAATGCGGCCATGTGGGTGTTCCCGATCAGCGTGCTGCTCGTGTTCCTCGTGCTGGCGGCGCTGTATGAGAGCCTGACGCTGCCGCTCGCGGTGATCCTGATCGTGCCCATGAGCATTCTTTCCGCGCTGGTCGGTGTGTGGCTCACGAAGGGCGATAACAACATCTTCACGCAGATCGGCTTGATGGTGCTGGTGGGGTTGTCGGCGAAGAACGCCATCCTGATCGTGGAATTTGCGCGAGAGCTGGAAATGCAGGGACGTTCGATCGTGGAGGCGGCTATTGAAGCCAGTCGCCTGCGCTTGCGGCCGATCCTGATGACGTCGATCGCTTTCATCATGGGGGTGGTGCCGCTCGTGCTGTCGTCGGGCGCGGGTTCGGAAATGCGCCATGCAATGGGCGTCGCGGTGTTCTTCGGCATGCTCGGCGTGACGCTGTTCGGCCTGATGCTCACGCCGGTGTTTTATGTGCTGTTGAGAAAGCTGGCTGGCGGCGAACATCTCGTCGACAAGCATGGCCACAATCCGCACATGCGCGGTGTCAATGCAACGCTCGAAGCATGAGAGAGATTGAAATGAAAACGTTGAATACAAAGCGATGGCTGGGGTTGTCGGCGTGGTTTTGTCGCAATAAGGCGTTCTGTTAATCTGACTGGATCGAAACGGTCGCGTGGATGAAGAATGAAGACGCTGGATCCGGGTCTGGCACGGGTGCTTAAACGGCTACACTATCCGCTGGAAGTAATGCTGACCTGCGCGCGTTGGTACGTCGCCTATCCGCTTAGCTTGCGTCATCTCGAGGAAATGATGGCCGAGCGTGGGATTGCGGTCGATCATTCCACGGTGCACCGCTGGGCCATCAAGCTTCTGCCCGAGCTTGAGAAGGCCTTCCGCCGGTGCAAGCGAGCGGTCGGCAAGAGCTGGAGGATGGACGAAACCTATGTGAAGGTTCGGGGAGAATGGAAGTACCTCTACCGGGCCGTGGACAAGAAAAGGCCACACGGTCGATTTTCTTCTGCGAGCTAGGCGGAACAAGGCTGCCGCCCGGCAGTATTTCGAAAAATCGATCCGGCAAAACGGCGTACCTGAGACGGTGACGATCGACAAAAGCGGAGCCAATTTGGCCGCACTGTACGCGGTGAACGCCGAGCTCGACACACCCATCTATAAGGACTTGCCCGATTTAGCAAGCTGGGTTGAAGGGTTTGTGTTGGTCTGTTGTTGTGTCTCCTGAGTCGTCCGGGCGTATGCGGCGTGTAGCGGCGGGAGAGACTGCGCACCTATAAACGGCCTTGCTGAGCGATGTGGTTGCTGCGCCCGTGCCCGGATAGTAACCGCGCAGCAGGACTCCATTCAAGATACGGCGCATACAGGGGCTGTAGCGCCTGGTGGGTGTTCGAGTTCGCCTGCTGCCGGTCTGACCTGTCGCTATCGTTGCCTGTTGCGTCCTGGATTGGGAGTGGTGTTTAGTGTCGTGCTGCGTGCCACCGCTTCACCCGCCCGCCGTCGGGCGGGGACGGGCGGGCGCATGGGATGGATCGAACTTCTCGCCCTTCGCGAGGATCGCCCACAGGATGCGGGCGTGCTTGTTGGCGATGGCGACGAGTGTCTTCTGGTAGCCAACGCGGGCCTGCAGCTGGACGATCCAGCGCGAGAGCCGGTCGTCGCGTCGGGGCGCGGCGGCGATGGCTGAGCGTGCGCCCAGAACCAGCAGGGTGCGCAGGTAGTCGTTGCCCTGTTTCGTGATACGGCCGAGCCGCCGCTTGCCGCCGCTGCTGTTCTGTTTGGGCACCATCCCAATCCAGGCGGCCAGCTGGCGACCGTTCCTGAACTGGCGTGCGTCGACCACGGTCGCGACCGTGGCGGATGCAGTGAGGGGCCCGACGCCACATATTTCCATGCAGCGTTTTGCCTGGGTATCCTGATTGGCGTGCTCGGCAATTTGCCGATCGAACCAGGCGATTTCCTGATCGAGCACCTGCCATTGGGCCCACGCGCGCATGAGCGCCTCACGCGCGGGTCCGGCGAGTTCGTTGCTGCCGTCTTCGACGCAGTCGACGACGTATTTGTGCAGCTGGTTGATACGTTGCGGGAAGAAGACGCCGAACTCGGCGAGCAGACCCCGCAACCGGTTGATGAGCGCGGTGCGCTCCTCGACATAGCCGGTACGCATCCGGTGAAGCACGAGCACGCTTTGCTGGGCGGGTGACTTGACGGGCAGGAAACGCATCTGCGGCCGGCTGGCGGCTTCGCAGATGGCTTCGGCGTCGCGCGCCTCATTCTTCACGCGGGCGCCGCCCTTGCGGTAGGGCACGACAAACTGGGGTGGAATCAG
>Ga0185299_10006180_pt1 | contig 12879 bp, 17 predicted proteins | sample PaiPotPPA55metaG_FD_128002 | JGI IMG/M metagenome (GOLD analysis project Ga0185299, IMG submission 128002) | Iron sulfur acid spring bacterial and archeal communities from Banff, Canada, to study Microbial Dark Matter (Phase II) - Paint Pots PPA... ...
TACGCCCTCCCTCCGTCAGCCTACCCCGGCGCCATTCGCATCCTGGTCGGTGTCGTCAGCCTCCCCCCGGGTCAATTCCTCGTGTCGCCAGGGGGTCAATTCCGGATGTCGCTTGACAAAAGATTTGGAGTTCAGCGCCGCACCGAGCGTGATTGTCGCTTGGGTGGAATGGGCTGCAAGACCCTGATACAGAAAGGCCAGTTCGATCGCGCGTGGCCGCCCCTGTACGGCGCAGGAAGAGGGGCCATGGGGCGCGTATCGATAGGGTACACCCCCGCGAGTCAATGCCATGAGACAAAAATATTGTCTCATATGGGTTGACTTTCTAATTATGAGACGATACCTTGCGAAGGTCTAGAGCCAAACGAGACATTCGGGGGACCAAGATGACTGCTATCGGATACGCAAGGGTCAGCACCACGGATCAGGACCTCACGGTCCAGATCCAGGCGCTCAAGGCAGCCGGGTGCGACGTGATCCGCAAAGAGAAGGCCAGCGGCACCACGACAAAGGGCCGCGCTGAGCTGGCTACCATTTTGGATTTCATCCGCGAGGGCGACATGCTCGTGGTCACGCGCATTGACCGACTCGCGCGCTCGATCGCTGATCTTCAGGACATCGTTCGGACGCTGAAGGCCCGCGGCGCCGCTTTACGGGCAACCGAGCAGCCGATCGATACGAGCACGGCCGCTGGCAAATGCTTCTTAGACATGCTGGGCGTCTTTGCCGAGTTCGAGACGAACCTACGGCGGGAACGCCAGCTGGAGGGCATCGCGAAGGCGAAGAAGGCAGGCGTCTACAAGGGCCGTAGGCCGACAATCGATTTGACCGAGGTCCTGCGGTTGAAGAACGAAGGGCTCGGTCCTTCGAAGATCGCCAAGCAGCTCAAGATCGGGCGGGCGTCGGTTTATCGGGTCCTGAATGAGCGCGATGGAGCAACGCGCCTCGCTTGACCATTTCCTATGCCGCGACCGCCTCAGTGGGGCCTCGCTGTTGATGCCCGAATCGGGTATTTGCACTGTGCAAATCAGTCAATCGAAGAGGATGACCGGCGGCCTCAAGAGTGTTATATCTCAGCAAGAGAGATAGCTGGGCTATGCTCAGCTTACGGGAGGATCAACATGGCATCACGGAAATCGGCCATCAGGCCGGCTCCGGCGCGCCCGGAGCTGGATAAACTTTTGGAGCAGGCCCGCGCATCCGGAGTGACGGATGAACAGCTCCGGGAGCAGCGGGTAAGCTTCGCTTATGGCAATGCGCCTGCGAACTCTAGGATTACCAAAGAATCGGCGCGATCTGCTTCGAGGACCATTCGCATAGCTCGGACGTGAGCACACAGCGAAGGAAGAAAGCCCGGCTATTTGCTGGGCTTTCTTTTTTGACATGATCGTCTTGGAATCGACTGATCGCAACCTCTTCGATCGAGTGCAGGAGCAGAACCTAATCAGGCAGTATGATCTCCTCACAAACTGCATCGAAATCGGGCTGAAGCAAGGTCCTACAGCTATCGACAAGTACACGCTTTGGGCATTGAATCACGTTGCCGTTGCAAATATTTCCCAGTTTGGCGGTCGTTTTCGAGAAGAGCCCATTTACGTCGGGACTCATATTCCCCCACACTTCCGGCATGTCCCAGAGTTGATGGATCGTTTTATTTCCACCATTCATGAGAACTGGCATTGGACCGCTACTGAATTGGCGGCTTACGGCCTCTGGCGCCTGAACTGGATTCACCCATTCATCGAAGGCAACGGAAGGACGGCCCGCGCGATCTGCTATTATCTGCTATGCGTGCGTTCGGGCAGCCTCCTTCCTGGCCGCAGGATTGTGCCAGAGCGGATCAGAGATGATCGAGCGGGATACGAAGCTGGGCTTCACGCGGCCGATAGAGCATGGGAGGAAGGAAATCTGGATTTTTCGGAATTGGAAGCGTATCTGGCTCGTTTGCTCCAAGCTCAGTTGCAGGATCAAAACTGAGCTTTCCGTGAGTCCGTCTCTCGTTTGAATGAAGCGCCAGTGATCGGTCCTTATGGGATCGAATCCACGCGAGCTGAAGCTCGAACAGCCCAAGGAGGCGCTCAGCCTCGCCGAGAAATCTGGCAAAGGCACAGGTGGACTATGAGCACTGGTGAAGGTGGCGGCGCTGCCGGAACTCTCCCCGAAGGCGGCGGAATTGGCTTTCGCGCGCGGCCCGCTCACATCCGTTGCGGGATTTCCGGGAAAATGAGGGCCAAAGACATTGCCGAGATCACGGTGACGAAAAGGATGCCGGAATGAGAAATATTGTCTTCGCGCTTCTGACCATGATCGCTGGTGCCGCGTGGGCGGATGATAAACAGGATCAAAGAAACGTCTATGATGTCTTGCGCGAACTGACGGGGTCATCGACTGCGGGGACCGCCGTAGATGAGCAAGTGACCGCTCGCATTAAACGCCATATGGCAAATCTGCTTTACCCGGTAGATCTCTCATCGTTCGCCCGACCTGAGAAAGATGCAAAGTTTCGCAACGTGATCATCCTATTGCAGGAGCAAATGGGCGCGCCCCAAACCGGCATTCTGACATGGGGCCAATTCGACCGACTAGCCGAGGCCGCTCACGACATCGAAGCTCGCCCGATCGGATTGCCGCTGAAAGTGGTCGTCACGAATAACGATGGGAACTACGTATCAGCAAGTGGCACGGTAGCGGGAGACAATCTTGCGCATAAGATCAATCACACTCGGATCGAGTGTTCTCGATCCGAGAGCACTTGTAACGTGGTCTCCGCGACAATCGATCCAAATACGTTATTTCTTTGGCTCGACATTCCGCAGACCTATGAGATCAGGCTTTGGAATGCACAGACAATCATTGCGGTAAGTGAAGGACCGTGCCTGTTGACCTCTGGAAGGGTGATTGCAACTATGACGATCGACCTCCCAGCTGAGACGGTCACGCTCAGCGATACAGGATCGTGCCTGGATAAGACCCCGAGCGCATACAATCTGATCGAGGGCTTTCCCATCGCTTGGAAATCATATCAAGAAAAGACCAATAAGGCGCGCGTACTTGTGTACGAGCCGGCCCAGAGGCTTATCCCACCCGTTCAGGACGCATCGCTCCGCCAAAAACGGCATTAAGCGCGCCACGCAGACTCGAGCTAGAAAAGGGCTGAGCAGTCATGCCGCGCGGGACCAACAAAATTGATCAAGGGCCATTGCCGAGATGGTGACAAGCCGCGCCAAGCTACCGACTGCAACCATAGCTAACCTGCCCGACATTTGCACGGCTGAAGAGTGGCCGTGGTCCCAGATCGAGCGAGCTTACGGGCACAAACTACCACAACAGGTGAGGCAAAGAATTTGGAACGCATTCAGTGAGTTCGCTTTGTGGCGAGCAGCCGAGTCAAGGGCTGTATCGCTGACCTCCGTGAAGAAGAGAATTTCGAAGGCTCGCCGCAGCATCGTGAGGCTGGTCGATGAATTGGAACGGCCAGTTCCCAATGATGACCTGAATTCTTATGTTGCGGTTCTGTTGGCAGACCACGGTTGGGCACAGCAGCGATTGTTGGAAGTGCTTAATAAGCACAGACATATCTGTGATCAAGCTATCAAGGAAATAGACCTCTCCTCTGTCGAGTTTGGCTACCGTGAAGGGAACGCCTGGAACAGATTTGTTCGCTCTCTGACGCGGATACTGGAAAAATCAGGTTTACCGGTTGCTGCTTCGAAAGGCTTTGACAAATCCCGATCCGGCCAGGCCTCGCCTTTTGTGCGGCTCATGAAAGCCCTGCCGATTCGAGGGCGTACGAAACAGTCTGGCTACTCCTACCATGATCGTCACAGTGACGACATGGCTGCACTTGCTCAGGCGATTTCTCGTGCACGCAAGCCACCAGCACGTAAGCAGTTAGTATGTGGAACACCGCCGCGGCGGTATCTGGAGGTCGTGGTTGGGGATATGAATGACGACTCGGATATTTTTGTCAGTGCACTTGGTGACCTTTTAGAGAAGCCGAAGCATTCTAAACGGCGGGCCAAAATCAGGCATCGTTAACTCCGCGAAACTGTCCCGCAACGGTTGGTCTAACCGTGCTTTTTGTCGTTCGTGGTCGTTCACGCGGCCACGGATGAACGACAGGAAACACGGATGGAAGAAGCTACAGCGCTAGCGGATGCTTATTCAATTGATGAATTTGCACGGCGGCACCGCATTGGCCGAACCAGCGCCTATGAAGAAATAAAGCAAGGCCGCTTGGTCGCGCGCAAGTTTCGGGGGCGGACGCTCGTGACCATCGAGGATGCGAAGGTATGGCGCGAGAGCCTGCCGAAGATCGTCGCTGCATAAGTGCGGGGGCGGATCGAGCCGCTTAGCCGATGGTAGCTTTCCCGCAGACCGGAGGCGATGCAGGCGCGAGCCATCGCGCGGGCAGATGCCGATCCTGACCAATGTCATGGCACAATTTCAGAAGGTCGCGCGGGAATATCAGGTGCCGCCGAGTGCTCGCATCATGGCGCGATTGTCCCTCGCTGCGCGCATCCTCGTCCCGCTCGAGATCGGTGAACGCGTGGTCGAGCTTCGTCGAGCCAATCCGCCTCGGCTGCCGGAAATCGTATTCCGTGTCCTGCACGGCTTCCGTGCCGATCGGAAGGCCGCGCTCGTCGGATCGCAGGACCGTTCGCCCCGGCACGCGCAACATCAGACGATCGACGGTTGCGGTCCCGAGGGTCAGGTACGGATGAGCGCCGCTCCCGTAGGGACACGGGTCCGTGCCGATGTTCGTGGCCGTTGTCCGTACCCGGAGTCCGCTGTGCGATAGTGCATATTCCATGCTGAGCGCGAGCGAGAAGGGATAGCCCGGTTGCGGATAGAGGACGTGTTCCATCACGGCCCGGTGCGGCTCGCGCTCAGAGGCGGTCCATGCGGCCCAGCGGACGAGGCCGTGGATCGCGTTGCGGTGTTCCGGCTCGTTCAGCGGGAGTTGGTGGTGCCGCCCGTTGAACTCGTAGCTGCCATCTTGCAGCCGGTTCGGCCACGGGATCAGCGCCTGACCCCGGCCGGAGGAGCTCATCTCGTAGGCCCCGTATCCGTCGACAAGCTCCCGGCCGCCGGCAGAGTATGAGCGGAGTCCGCCGCCGACCTCGACGACCACAGCCTGCTGATCCCCGGCTGCGATCTCGATCTGCTCGCCGGTTGACGCGGTCATTATGCCGGACGCATCCATGGTCAGAACTGCGCGAGCCTCTCGGGGACGATCATGCGCGCCGCAGCCTCGATCAGCGCGAGATGGGAGAACGCCTGCGGGAAGTTCCCCAGGTGCCGCCCTGTCTTCGGGTCGAACTCCTCGGCATAGAGGCCGAGGGGCGAGGCGATCCGCAGCAGCCGCTCCATCAGGTCGCGGGCTCGTTGCATCTCTCCCACGATCGCGAGCGCCGACACCAGCCAGAACGAGCAGATCACAAACGTTCCCTCCTTGCCGGAGAGCCCGTCGTCAGTCTCGTCGGTGCGGTAGCGCAGGACGAAGCCGTTCTCGGTCAGCTCCTCGGCGACGGCGAGGACAGTGTTCCGCAGGCGCTTGTCGTCATGCGCGAGGAACTTGAAGCTCCCCGCCAGCAGTGTCGAGGCGTCGAGCGCATCCGTCTCGTAGTGCTGGCGCAGCACGCCCCGGCCGCTGACGCCGTGCGCGAGGACGTCCGCCTGGATCTCGTACGCTGTTGCGCGCCATGTCGCCGCCAGATTCGGGTCGCCTCGGATCTCCGCCAGCGCGCTCGCGCGGTCCAGGGCGACCCAGCACATCAACTTGGAGGACACGTAGTGCTGTGGCTTGCCGCGGGCCTCCCAGATGCCCTGGTCTGGGTCGCGCCAGACACGAGTGGCGCACTCCGCCTGCGACTTGACAATCGGCCACAGCCGGCCCGGCAGACGCTCGTTCCGCCGGGTGTGGAGCAGGATCGAGTCGAGGACGGCGCCGAAGACGTCGTTCTGGCGCTGACTGAAGGCGGCATTGCCCACGCGAACCGGGCGTGCGCCAGCGTAGCCCGAGAGGTCGTCCCGCGTCGATTCCGGCAGCTCGCGGCGGCCGTCGATGCCGTACATGATCTGCAGCGAGCCGTCCTCGGTCGGCTTAACGTCGGCGACGAACTGCATGAACTCGTCCGCTTCCCCGTCCAAGCGGAGCCAGTGGAGCGCCTGGAGCATGAAGGTCGCGTCGCGCATCCAGGTGTAGCGGTAGTCCCAGTTGCGCTCTCCGCCCGGTGTCTCCGGGAGGGAGGTGGTGAGAGCCGCGACCGCCGCGCCGGTCGGCATGTAGGTCAGACCTTTGATGGCGAGCGCCGAGCGCTGGATCGGGTCGCGGAAGCGGTGGTCGGGAATGCGCGCCCCTCCGAGCCAGGCTCGCCAGTAGCGAGTCGTGGCTGCGATTCGCGCCTCGGCCTCGTCGGCGTTCTGCGGTGCGGCGAGTCCTTCGGCCCAGGAGAGCGCGCAATACGCTCGGTCGCCCGGCCCCAGGACGTGGCGCGCCCGAACGCTGTTGCCCTCGATCCCCAGCGCGAGATCCGAGCGGAGACGGATCGTCTGCTCCGCGCCGTTCGCGTCGGCTGCATGGCGGCCGCCGTCGACCGCGGTCCATTTCGCCGGCACGCGGCCGTAGTCGAAGTCAGGCTCGCAGACGAGCTCGATCTCGACCCTGCCTTCGAGGCAGAGGACCGTTCGCACGAGCAGATGGTCGGCGTCGTCGTCTGCGGGAGGCCGGGTGTGCGGTGTGATCTCGTCCTCGTGATCCCGGGGGCCGATCGTCAACGCGTCGCGGACGAGAATCCAGCCGGACGGCGACTTCCACGTCGTGACCAGGACGTTCGTGCCTGGTTCGTAGATCCGCGTCGTCGGGTGGTTGATCCCGAAGGGCCCGAACCGAAAGCTCCCAGCCTCCCGGTCGACCAGGCTGCCGAACACGCTCGGCGAGTCGAAGCGGGGCACGCAAAGCCAGTCGATCGCCCCGTCGGGGGCCACGAGCGCGCCGGTGTGGCAGTTGGACAGGAACGCGTAATCGGCGATCGGCGGGAACGGCGAGGGTGCGGCCGCACTTTGCTCCTGGGGTTGCTTGGCTACCTTGCGGACAGGCGCTCTGGTCTTGGCGGCGCTCATCCCGTCACCTAACTAAGGGCCCGTGCCATCGACCGTGGCCCGCGACGAGCTGGCCTGGGCCTCCGGCGGGCCCGATGATCCCGGTGCGTAGCTGTGGACAGGCGGCGGCGTATCGGGGAGAGAGGCTGCATGATTCGCAACGTTTCCTCGACGCTGTCCTGCCGGGTGAGCCGAGCGGCGAAGCGATCGAGCACATCGCGATCGATTGGCTCGCCAGTCGTCTCTATCGCCTGGGGAGACACCATCATTTTAAAGGAGTCTGCGCTTGTGCTGCACCGATGAGTGCAAGCCCTGTCGCAGAATGATCATTTCTTTGGGTCGGAGCATATGTCGTGACACGGATATGCCGCAAGTAGATTTGTTTGTACTGCAACTTGCCCGGCGAAGACTGCGTAATCGCTGGCGCCGCCCCCGCCTTCATCGGGGAACAGCTGAGGGCCCCCCCATCATCGTGCCCTGAGAAGGGGATATACACATGAAGGTCGTTGAAACATCACAAGGCGAAATATAGGCTGCCCCCAGGGAAGCGAAGCGAACTGTCCGCCCGGTAATGTTGGCTGTGCCGGGTCGCCAGTCACGAGGTGCCGCGTATGCCTAGCCCATGTCGTCCGGCTTCGGCATAGGTCGCCGCAAGCGTCAGGGTCGATGGCCGACCTCCTTCAAGCGAGCTCTCTGCACGGCGAAAGGAGTGAATCATGAACGCGCTCACAAGCGTATTGATCAAGTTCGGGCTCCTCAAAGACGATCTTGACTACCACCTGCTTCGCGCATCGATGGTGATCATCTTCTTGGCCTTTGGCTATCAGAAATGGTGGGAGTACGAGGCGCAGGTGCTGATTCCATATATCAGCAACGGCCCTCTCATTTTCTGGATGTACCCCGTTTTCGGCATCCGCGGCGCGAGTTGGTTCTTAGGCGTTTCCGAATGGCTGATCGCCGCGCTCCTGTTCCTGGGGTTCTGGAACAAGAAATTGGGAATTCTTGGCGCCCTTGGCTCATGCGCTACATTCGTATCGACCGTCACCATCATTCCGTTCATGCCGAACGGCTGGGATCCGGCTGCCGGGTTTCCGGCGATGGCGGGCAATGTTCCTTTTCTGGTGAAGGATGTGGTTCTCCTGGCTGTATCGATCTATTTGCTGAAGCAGGATGTGATGAGGGTGTCGCTTTCCGCCGCGCGCGCAGGTGACACGAAATCTGCGGCCGGTGTCGTCACTGGCGCATCCGGCGCTGCTGCAAATCGGTAACTACAGTCTGCCCGCGCGTCTAAGGGTTTTTTCCGGTGTATCCCGATGGCGGGTAATCCATCAGCAGCGTGCGCACAGCGCGGCAGGGTGCTGGTCAGCAGCCTCATAGTCCTGCTCTGTCTTGTGAGCCTGGGCTTTATGGATCCAGGGCTCATCGCCCAGGGAGATCGCTGGCGCATGGCGATGGATCCTGCTGTCGGCACAGCCGAGCAGAAGGCACTTGCGGGGAGGCCGGGCTCGAATTTCAAGGAATGCGCGCACGGCTGCCCGGTGATGATCGTCATCCCTGCTGGAGAATTCATTATGGGCTCGCCGGAGAACGAGCCAGACCGGGATGGCAGTGAAGGTCCGCTACACGCGGTGACGATCGCAGAAACATTCGCCATTTCCAAGTTCGAGGTGACATTCGAAGACTGGGATGCTTGCGTCGCCGCGGCTGCGTGCCCGCGAGCTCCAGACAGCTGGGGACGCGGGGAGATGCCTGTGATCAACGTGAGTTGGGGTGACGCCAAGCAGTATGTAGCCTGGCTCTCGCAGTTAACCGGCAAGGAGTACCGGCTTCCGACAGAGGCCGAATGGGAGTATGCCGCTCGGGCTGGCGCTAACACCCGCTATTCCTGGGGCGATGATCTTGGCATGGGTAACGCCAACTGCAACGGCTGTGGCAGTCGATGGGATCTCCAACAAACGGCGCCGGTTGGATCGTTTAGGCCGAATGGGTTGGGGCTCTACGACATGCACGGCAACGTCTGGGAGTGGGTTGAGGATAGTTGGCACGAGACCTACGATGGTGCACCAACCGACGGATCAGCGTGGCTCAGCGGCGGCGATCCAAACTTTCGTGTGGTCCGCGGCGGTTCCTGGCGCAACGAGAGTGAGCTCGTCCGCGCGGCCGTCCGCAAAAAGCGCCATACCAAGGTCCGGTTCGACACGCTCGGCTTGCGGGTAGCTAGAACGATAAAGCCTATAACGATAAAGCCTTGATCCAGTTCCGCGCGGTGTGGAGCGAAGACAAGGAGCGCGCGACCGTGGCGGTCCCCCGCGATGCCGAATGGCCGCTGTCGCATGCACGGGGGACTATCCCCAGATATCCTGCATGCGCCAAGCCCCTCTTTCGCGCGCAGAAGAGGTCGCGTACCCTCTAACGAGCTGTCCCAAGGACGGGACCTGCCGAGATCTCCGTCGTGTCAAATGGGCAGTCATGCTGCCATCGGCTGGCTATCGCACTTCAAATGAACCGACGCTCTTTTATCGGCGGTGCTGCTCAGCAACCCAGGAGGGCGATCCATGAGCTGGTCTTATCTCCCAAGATGGAAATTCACCGATAGCTGTGGCCGGCCGCGAGTAGCCGGAGCGATCCATATTGGCTGCACGCACAGCGATCACACGCAGCGTGCCCCCACAACCCGACGCGGTTTGCTCAAAAGCGGGGTTGCGATCGTCAGTGCGGCTGGACTCGCAACGATCATGGACCCGCGCGAGGTCTTCGCACAGGGACGGGTGTTTCCGCCTCCGCCGCCGGCAGTGAGCCCGATCGCCGGGCTCATGGATACTCACGTCCATGCGGCGCCTGACGTCTTCGGGCGAGCTCTCGATGATGAGGAAGTCGCCATCCTTTACAAGGATCGTGGACTTGAAGCGCTCGTTCTCAAGAACCACGTGGTGCCGACCGCGGACCGGGCTTGGTTCGCGCGCAAGCATGTGGCCGGCCTGAAGGTATTCGGCGGGGTCGTCCTCAATTCTTCCGTTGGCGGAATCAACCCTGACGCGGTCAACTGGATGTGGCGCATGCAAGGCGGGTTCGGACGGGTGGTCTGGTTCCCCACCTTCGATGCCGACAATCACGTCAAGCATTTCAAGGATGCACCGGAAGGCATCAAGGTGCTTGGTACCGACGGAAAAGTTCTTCCGGCGGTGCGTGACGTACTCAAAATCTGCGCCACGCAGAAACTTGTCGTCCATACCGGGCATATTTCGCCGACCGAGGCGCTCGCCGTAATCGAAGCCGGCCGGGACATGGGCGTGGAACGCATGGTTGTCACCCATGCTCAGTTCGAGGTCGTCAACATGACGATCGAAGAGATGAAGAGGGCGGCTTCTATGGGCGCGAAGCTCGAGCTGTGCGCGATGGGCCCGTTGATGGGGCCGGAAGCACACCTGGCGTGGATGCGGCACTGGCGGCGGGTGAAAGTCGACGAGACCGCCGCTGCCGTGAAGGAGGTCGGTGCGCAAAACTTCATCCTTGCGACCGATCTTGGTCAAACCGGCAACCCGAGCCCCGCGGACGGCCTGCAACTGTTCGTCACCGATCTGATGGGAGCGGGGCTCAGCAAGGATCAGATCACTACCATGGGACGTGAGGTGACCGGCAAGCTGCTGATGGGCTGAGGTCGGTGAGACGCTTGCGCACGACGGGATCGCCCAGGGCATCGACGACTGCGCCAGAGCCGAAGAACCAACTCAGACCCTCTGGTGTGGCCCGCAGGATACCGCGTCTGATGGGGGGTCTAATCCGGGCCCCCGGCGTGACTACAAGCTTCACCAGGCTGATCGTGTTTGAGGAACGAAAATGCACGATACTCGGTTGGATTGCCGGCCCCCCGTGGGGCCGAGCAGCGCGACGGGAGACAATAATGTGGAATGTAGCGTTAGCCGGAGTGGTTGCGGCCGCGATTGCCGGCTCGTCGGTCGTCTATGCTCAGCAGCAGCGATCGACAGGTGAGAGAGGTTCATATCCGAGCTCTGCGCAACAGGATTGGACCGACTCGACAAATGTGCGCGACACGCTCGCTTCGCTCAAGGAGCGTCTACGGCTTACCCCCGAACAAGAAAAGAACTGGTCCACTTTCGAGTCGGCATATAGGGCTTTGAGCGACTACAGACGCGAACGGATGAAGATGCGGCAGGAGCGAGGTGTTCCTTCAGATCCAGCGGAACGCATGCGCCAGCGCGCTGAAAGTCTCACCGGCATGGGAGCCGCGCTCGCGCGTTTGGCGGATGCGGAGGCGCCCCTCTATAGCAGTCTTAGCGATGACCAAAAGCGCCAGTTCGCAGCGCTTTCATCGCGGTTAGCATTCCGAAGCGACACGCAACGGCGCCAGAATGAGAATGGATTGGATTCCCAGCGCGACCGCCGTGGCTCGGCGGACTGCTATGAGGGCGATCATCGGGCTTGGCATCACCGGGACGAAGATGATCGGACCGGCTGGGACGGGAGGGACCGCCGCGGTTGGCGCGACCGCGATGATTACGACCTCCCCGGGTGGCGCGGCCGACGAGGCGAAGACCGCCGCGGCGATGATTACGACCGCCGCGGCTGGCGCGACCGCGATGATTACGACCACCCTGGGTGGCAAGGCCAGCGGGGCGAAGACCGCTACAGCGATGATTACGACCGCCGCGGCCCGCGCGACCGCGATGATTACGACCACCGAAGTTGGCGCGGCCGGCGGGGCGAAGACCGCCGCGGCGATGATTACGACGGCCGCGGCTGGCGCGACCGCGGTGATTACGACCACCGAAGTTGACGTGATCGGGATTGAAGCGCCGAGCTAAATTGGCTTGTCAGAGGGCGCGACACCCGCGCGGTGCGCGTCACCTCCGCGGGACGTACCGGCCTGCACGAGGCATTTGGCTTGGACCTCACTCAGGTGCTCGCCGAATTCGGATTGGTGCTTCCGCCCGACGTGGAGATAAGGATCGAAGACTCCAACCAGAAGTGCCGCATTCCCCTCAGATGACTCCGCGTCAAGGAAGAGCCACGGTCATCGATTCCCGGTGACCGTAGGCGCACTCATAGGTGCGTGTTTCCCTCCCATCCTGCGCTGGTGCCGCCATGATGATTCTCATTTTCTGCGAGCAGTCTGGACAAAACAACATCCAAGAGGCGGCAGGGACTGCCTGGCCCGGCATATGATAATGCATAGACATGATGAATTCCTTCCTCGTAAGAAAAAGCAACGCGAGGCATGAGGCTAGGCCGGTGACCGAGTCGCGTCTGTATAAAATTGCTCACTGCAATCTTTTACGATCTGAGCTTTGTTTGCCTTATTCAAAAGAACGCAATGCCCCCGATAGTGGGACCGCCGCCGACATGATCGTCGGGGCCACGACCTAGCGTTCGGAAAACCGCTTCTTCGCAGCCTTTGCAATCACTGCGCCGATGCGATTGCGAATAACCGGATTATCGAACATTGGATCGAGTTCGTAGGGGGGAAGCGGTTTCTGCGATTTCGAAATCGAATGACCGCCCGAACAATTACGGTCCGGTTTCTTGGCTAATCGCTTGGGCATTGGGGCACTCTCCCCCCATACTGCCAAGCATCCCCGCCCGCATATGGTTCCACTAGGGCCTGTCCTCAATTAGGGCCTGTCCTCAATTAGTGGATTCCCAAGCGTCTGGTTGCGTGATTCATAGGGGGTCAGCTTGATTCGGAGCTGACCCATGCGACGATACGCCTTGCGAGACGACCAGTTTGAGAGAATCAAGGACATTTTGCCAGGACGG
>Ga0185299_10006182_pt1 | contig 12878 bp, 10 predicted proteins | sample PaiPotPPA55metaG_FD_128002 | JGI IMG/M metagenome (GOLD analysis project Ga0185299, IMG submission 128002) | Iron sulfur acid spring bacterial and archeal communities from Banff, Canada, to study Microbial Dark Matter (Phase II) - Paint Pots PPA... ...
AAGCGGATTTTTCTTTCTCGCACCTGACTCAGCCACTTCTGGACGAAGGTCAGACCCAGCGCGATTTGCGCGAGCGGATGGCGGGACTGAACAGTACTCTCGAACCAGCTCTTATCGAGTCGGACGACCTCAGTGAGAAGACCGGACTCTCGCTGCGAAAGCTCTTCTTCCACCTGGACCAATTTTTCGCGAAGTCCATCCAGCCTCTGGTATGCCAGAGCGCGGAGAATGGGCGAACTGCGGGCCGAGAGAGACCGTAATTCCTGGTCGGCGATTTGCAGCACTTCGACGATCGTCCCGAATAATTCTCCCAGATCAGGCTCTATTTGGCCCCCGCCAGCATCCCCGAACTCGAGCACTAAGAGATGTTGTATTCGTGTCGCGGGATTAACGATGGTCTGAAACGCCGCATTGACCGCAATCAACTCGCCCGATCGAGCTGGATCCGAATGGAGCGATTCACATTTGCGGAAATAAGCTTGCTTCACGGTTTCTTCAGTGATCGCGGGCCGCCGCTCGAGATCAAGGAGGGCGAAGTAATCAATCATGCAGAGAAACTTTCGCCGCAGGAACAATGCGCCACGGCGTTTGGATTCGTCACCTTAAATCCTCCCTTTTGAAGATCTTCGCTGTAGTCTAGCAATGACCCACTGACAAACAGCGCGCTTTTCGGATCAACAACGACGCGAACGTTATTAGATTCTACAAGAATGTCTCGGTTAGCAGGGCCATCGACAAGATCCATTTTATACTGCAACCCGGAACAACCGCCGCCAATCACCGCGACTCTGAGTGCGCCATGCGAGCGGCCCTGCCGTTGCAGCAATTGCGAAAGCTTCGCCGCAGCGCTTCCGGTAACCTTCACCAAGCGCTCATTCCCGATCTTATATTTTACTTCACTTACTGGCGTCACCCGCGAATATCGAATCTGCGCCGCTCAAAAGCAAACGCGGGCTAGCCCGCGAAAGTCACACAAATGCCCAACCCTGCAATCGGTTCGCAATCGATCGAAATAATTGGGCGCAGAGGGACGCACCGGGGTCAGGCAGCCCTTTGCTGCGTTCCTGAAGCCAGGAAGCCCGGCTGACGAGCGACTGTAACGGTGTGGTGGCCGCGACGGCTCGCTCTGCTGCCTCGGCAGCAAGGGCAAAGGCCTCCGCGCAGCTTTTCCCATCTTTGGCCGCTATAGCCAATGCATCGCACGCCGGGAAAATGGCATCCAAAATTGTTTTGTCACCAACCTGAGCTTTACCGCGCCGTTGAATTCCATTAGCAGCTGCACGGCACATTAGTACCGCATCCTCAAGTGTAAGAGTGGTCTTCAATGAAGCACTCTTTCCGGCTTGCAACCATGCCGTACCCATCAAAGCCCCCATCGTGGAAGCATTGGCGTTCATAAACGCTTTACCGGCGGCGGTGAAGAGACTTCCAATGTCGGAGGTTTGGGTTTGATCGCTTTTCTGGCAGACCTCTCGGACTGCCTCAAACCCCATTTTTACCGTCACTCCGAGATCGCCATCGCCAAGCGCGGCATCCAGAGCCTGGAACTCGCCCTCGGCAGCGATCATGTCCTCTGCCAGGTGTTTTAGCAGGTCGGTCAGTTTCGCTTGTGAAATCCCCTTGGCTGCAAGGTCGGGCATAAAATATTCTCCTTCTTAGCCGAGTCGCGATCTTGCTCAGACCTGTAGAAAAAATGGCGACGATGCCGGTGCGTCCAGGAGTGGTTTCAGTTCGCCGTCCAACTTGAGCAGCGTGATGGAGCATCCCGCCATCTCGAGCGAGGTTGCAAATTCGCCGATATAGGGTCGATAGATTTCTACCTGCAGTGACGATAGGATTTGATTCACCTTGCGATAGATGATGTAGAGCTCTTCGAGCGGCGTAGCCCCTAGCCCGTTGACCAATACCGACACTTGCTCCCCGGCCTGCAACCGAAGATCCGCAACCAACCGCCCCACGATGTCTGTGGCAATTTCATCGGCAGACAAGAGCTTTCCTTTTCGGATACCCGGTTCGCCGTGAATGCCGATCCCGATTTCCATCTCGTCGTCTGCCAACGAGAATGTTGGCTTACCCACTGTTGGCAACACGCTTGGAGTCAATCCGACGCCCATCGTACGGCAGTTGGCTACCACCTTCAGCGCTGCGTCTTTTACTTCATCGAGAGTTCCACCAGCTTCTGCTTTCGCGCCGGCAATTTTGTACGCGTAGAACAGCCCCGCGACACCGCGACGAGTGGCGCTGCGTTCTTGCGGTGCACTCGCGACGTCGTCCGCTACCAGGACAGTCTCAATGCGAATCCCATCCGCATCAACCTCTTCCGCGGCAGAATCGAAATTCAACACGTCGCCGGAATAATTCCCATAAAGGTAAAGGACGCCTTTGCCTGAGTGGACCCCGCGGGTCGCGGCCACAATTTGATCCACGGTTGGACTGCTAAATACATTCCCGACGGCAACGCCACTTGCCAATCCCCGACCCACGTACCCAAGAAAGACCGGCAGGTGCCCACTCCCACCTCCTGTGACAATTCCAACTCTGCCGGCGACGGGCGCATCGGCTCGCACGAGCGCGCGATTGGTACCTCCAACGGACTTCAGCTGATCGGGATGCGCCAGGAGCAGCCCCTCCAGCATCTGGTCCACAAAGGCGATGGGTTCATTCATCAACTTTTTCATGGCTAGCCTCTCGACATTTTTTTGAGTGTTTGAGCGATCGAATCAGGGGGGAAAAGCGACGTAGACATTTAACGAGCAATCGTTTGCGGAGCAAGCGGCTTCGGCCCTAATTTTTCTTTATTGCGGCCCAGGACACAACGAGGCGGCATGCAAAGGGCTGATTTGTGTCGAAGCCTTCGAGCATATGGAAGTGTTGCAACTTTGCAGGTACCCCGTGATAGGCTGACCGGATGCTCGTCCTGGCCTCTTCGGTTTGCGGGCGCGACGGAAAAAAGCCAGACAGGAGCGTGGTGGAACCGAGCGGAAGAGGGGCTTTATTGTGCGGCTGTCAGCCCGCGCGGCGAGGAGTAACCCGCAGACGCTGGGTCTGCCGGTTTGCTTCGGCTACCAACGCTGCTCGATTCCGATTGTGCCGGAGACGCTGCACGAGAATTGGGACTCCGGCGCCGACCAAAACAAGGAGGCCGATCACACAGCGTTCCCAATAGGAAGGCACGCCGAGAAGGACAAGTGAGTTGTTGATCATCGTTACAAGAAAAACACCGACCAATGTGCCGAAAACGCTTCCTCGACCTCCGGTAATCCGCGTTCCGCCCAGGACAACGGCGGCGAGCACATTTAATTCAGATCCGACGAGATCAAAAGGGTTGGCGACGCGAGCCTGCGAGCTATGAACGATACCGGTGATTCCGGCGATGAGCCCGATCAAAACGTAGACAAAAAACTTCACCTTTACGACAGGAATCCCGAGGCGGATGCTCGCCAGTTCGCTACCGCCAATGGCGTAAATGGAACGCCCGAGCATCGTAAAGCGAACCAACAGCGCGATCAGGACAACTACGACAAAAAGGGCGATTGATGTGGCCGGTAAGCTGAAAAGACTGCCATCCGCTAAACGACCGCGATAAAGGTATGAGCGCGATAACTGAAGCATTGCGTCCGGGATGTCAGTGATATGTTTAGTGCCGAGAAATGTAAGCAGCAGACCACGAAACAGACTAAGTGTTCCCAGCGTGACGATTAGTGTCGGAAGGCGAAAAAAAGCGATCAGCGTCGCATTGAAGCCGCCGAGGATTGCCCCGATCGAGGCAGCGACGATGAAGATCAGCCAAAGCGGGGCGTGAGGATTGGTCAGCACAAATAGTTTGACGGTTCCGTACATGGAAAAAGCCGCAACGGCCGTGAAGGAAACATCGATACCGCCGGAAAGAAGCGCCGTATAAACACCAAGAGCAAACAATCCGGTTGTGATGCTGTCTCGGATTAGATCGAGCAAATTGGGCGCACTGAGAAACACCGGATTGATCAGCGTAACCCCGGCGCACAACAAAACTGTCGTCAGCAGAATAATGCCTTCGGACGAGCGCAGATAGCTTTTTATCCAGCTCAAGTATTACTCCAAGGTGATTTCCCGTGACAGGGCCTGCAGATCAAGTCCCTGGGCGGAATGCTGATGTGAAAGTTTCCCGCCGGTTATGACAAGTATCCGGTGACTGACGCTGAGTAATTCGGGTAGATCGTCCGACACGACGATTAGGCCCGTGTCTTTTTTCGCGAGTTCAGCAATCAGGAGGTGGATCTCGTGCTTGGAACCGACGTCGACACCGATTGTAGGGCCGTCGAGGATGAGCAGTTTCGGCTTTAGATCCAGGTAACGGGCGATGAGCACACGCTGCTGATTTCCGCCGGACAAGGTTTGAACCGGATCATGCCCGTCTTGTGTTTTGATGTCTAAGCGATTGATCCATTCGTCGCCGTCGCGTCGAAGCGCTTCTCTGTCCAGCAGCCCGAATGATAGGCGACGTTTAAGATTCGCGATGAGAAGGTTGTCGTAAATCTCTTGTTCGAGGAATAGTCCTTCGCTCAGCCGATCTTCTGGAATATAAGCGATCCCACGGCGCTGAGCGTCGCGAACGTTGCGCAACGAAATGCTCTCACCTCCCAGTCGGATGGACCCGCCGGATGGCTTACTTTTGCCTGCTATAGTGAGAGCAAGTTCTCTTCTTCCGGAACCGAGTAGTCCCGTCAGCCCCACGATCTCACCCGGTTTTACCGTGAACGATACTTCGCAGAAAGCCGGCACACCCGATAACGATATGACTTCAAGAAGAGGAGCCGTTTCGGATGAGGGCTCGGGCGGCTGAAGTCGTTCGACCCGGATCTGCCGGCCGGAGATCGCCTCGCTTAGTTGAGCGGTGGTAAAATCAGAAATCGGACCGTGATTAACAACTTGGCCGTTCCTGATCACCGTTACCTCATCGCAGATTTCGTAAATTTCTTCGAGCTTGTGAGTGACGAGAATAAAGCTAACGCCTGTGGACCGAATCGAGTTGACGATTTGGAAAAGTGTTTTGACTTCCCGATTGGTCAGAGCTGAAGTCGGCTCATCCATTATAATGACCTTTGATCGGTTCTTCAGCGCGCGCGCAATGGCGACCAGTTGCTGGTTTGCCACGGGTAAATCTTCAATCAGCGCGTCGAGAGGGATCTGGACCTTCATGCGCGCCAGTATTCCGGCGGCTTCTCGATGCAGGAGCCTGAAATTCACCCATTTTCTGCGGCGAGAGACGCTATCAAGAAAGGTGATATTTTCGAATACCGAGAGATTCGGCAAAAGAGCAAAATCCTGGTAGATCACGCTGAGGCCAAAATTAATCCGGGCGAGGGGATTCAATCTGGTCACGTCGTGACCAGCCAGTTCGACTTTGCCAGAATCCGGCGCCAGAGTGCCGGCGACGATTTTGATGAGGGTCGATTTTCCAGACCCGTTGGCTCCCGCCAGGCAATGAATTGAGCCCGGGCGAACCGACAGGTTCACATTCTGCAAAACGGGGGTGCGAACGTAGGTCTTCGAAATATCCGCCGCGACTAAAGAGGCCACTTAATTGAAGATTACCCTCGAAGAAGCCTTAGAAATTAAACTTATCCATATTTTCTTTGGTGCAGTCAATCCAGCCGTTTCCAAAGATGATCTTGTTGTCCACCAGGCGAATTTTTTCGTAACCGGGCTCGCCAAGGTCCATACCATCGGTGATCTTCTGGCCGTTTAAGACCATCACGGCAATCTTATTCATGAGATAACCTGCGATCGAGGAATCCCAGAACGAGATCATTCGCACCGCTCCGGTCGGCAGGTATTTTTTCACCAGAGAAGGAACACCAGTCCCCACAACAACCACCTTATCCTCGAGGCCTGCCTCTTCGACGGCAAGACCTATTCCAGGTGCGTCTGTCGAAGCGCTGCCCTGGAATCCTTTGATCGTAGGGTGGGCGCGAAGCAGTTCTTTGGCCTTGGCGTAGGAAACTTGCTGATCGTCATTTGTCTCAATCTTGTCGACGACCAGCTTCATCTTTGGATACTTTTTCCGCTGAAGCGCGATCGCGCCATCTGCCCATTCGTTGTGAGTTTTTGAGGTCAAGCTACCGACGAAAACGGCATATTCACCTTCGTAATTCATCCTTTGGGCCAGATTCTCCATGAGATGCTCGCCGAACGCTGTGTTGTCGAATGCTTCCAGATCGTAGTTCGCGTTCTGGATATTGGAGGCTTCATGAGTAATAACCACGATATGGTTATCCATCGCCTTTTTGAGAACAGGCTCCATGGCGGGAGGCTGGAATGGAACGACGGTGATCGCATCCACTTTCTTTGCGATCAGATCTTCGACGATCTGGATCTGCTGAGCGGAGTCGGTGGTCGGAGGACCGAGTTGGACAGTTTTGTTACCGGTCTCCTGCCCGAACTTCTTCACACCGGTTTCCATGTAGTTAAACCAGTTGATTCCGCTGATCTTAACTACCGTCGCTAAATTGTAGACCTTTTTGTTTTCTGCCCAACTTGAATTGGTCAGGGAGGCGAGAGCGCAACTCGCAAGAATGATTGGCAAACAGATTGAATTTTTCATGTTTTGGGAGGTCGAATTTCGCGACAGTATCCGGAGATCGGGTCGCGAGCTTCTTCGTCTATCCGCTGACCCGGCCTGATGTCAAGCACGACAGCGCACAGCGCGGCGAAACCGCGACAAGTTGTCAGTGTCAGTTGTCAGAGGGGAAAAGAGATGCGGCCGAGTGAGTAGCTTGTGAGAAGTTCAGGTTAGAAGTTGCGTTGACGCGTTCTTTAGTTAGAAAGAGGGCACCCCTTTTGCGGCATTCATGAACATCGAAGCTCGCTATCTAATTCGTCTGGCAGCTTTTGCGGTCGTGATCTTTCTTCTCTTCTGCGCCTTAAGTCCGACCGGCTTTTTATCGACGGCGAACCTTAGTTCGATGGCTTATCAATTGCCGGAATTCGCGATGCTGGCGCTGGCGATTCATCCGACCATGTTGACCGGCGGAATCGATCTGAGCGTCGTTAGCGTTGCCAATTTGAGCGCGATCGTTGCCGCGCTGACGATGCGTAGTCTGCCTCCACAATTTATTTTGGCGGCGATGTTCATCGGTCTTTCAATTGGCGTCATCGCGGGTGCAATCAATGGACTTCTTGTCGCAAGTGGGCTCCCTGCGATATTGGCGACGTTGGGGACAATGCAATTGTTTGCTGGTATCGCGGTCGTGCTCGCCTATTCGACGGGGGACTCGGGGGCTTCCGTCACCGGTATTCCTGGGATCTACTCGAGTATCCTAAATGGGTCGGTTCTCGGGGTTCCAACCCCGTTGATAGCGTTTTTGCTGACCGGGGTTCTCATCTATGTCATCACGGCACGCACTCCATTAGGGAAGCAGATGCGCCTTTTTGGAACGAACTCGCGGGCTGCGGTATTTGCCGGGATTCCGACATTTCGGCTAGTCGTCGCGACATACACGCTGAGCGGATTCATTGCTTCCTGCGCAGGCCTTGTTATCCTGGCGAGAGCAAACAGCGCCAACGCCGACTACGGGATATCGTACCTCTTACTGAGCGTCCTCATTAACATCCTGGCCGGAGTGAATCCTAGTGGCGGATCGGGGACTGTATTCGGTTTGATTCTGGCGGTTTTATCGCTTCAGTTTATCTCGAGCGGTCTGAATATGTTGGCCGTCAATGTCTATGCTCGTGATTTGACCTATGGCGCCTTGCTTGTCACCGTGATGGTTGTAAACCGGCTCCAGGGCAGGATTCATTCAACGAGACCGAGGACCTGATCGCCCTCTATTTTGATCGATTTTCGTGGATGGCGCACGCCGCGGCAGTGACGTGATTGATTTGGCCGAACGACGATGCATCCAGAACCAGTTCCCGGGCCAGCGCCAGCGCATTCGATTCGCATAAAGCCCGGATCCCTTTGTCGCCGATGGATTCCAAGTCCTCTACATGGGCAAGTCCCAAGATCCGCCGAATCATTTTCGTTCCTGCGAAACGGAGAGAGTCTTCGAAGAGATTAGAAACGAACTTGTGACGCTCCGCGTCGATCGCGCGGCGCTCATCGGGTGTCTCAAAAAGAGTCCCGACAAAGGCATCGCCCAGTGGGTTTGTCCCCCAGAGGGCCAGAAATCTCGACGAAAATCCGTTCCAGAAATTCTCGATGAGCGTCAAGAGCCATTGGCGGTATTCATCACGCATCCCAGTGGCGGTTTCGTGACCCATCTGCGAAAAGTAGGCGAGAAGCAGATTCCCAATCAGGGCACCAACGTCGAAACCCATCGGTCCGTAAAATGCAAATTCGGGATCGATTATTCTGGTATCGCCGGGCGTCACCATCACCGAACCGGAATGTAGATCGCCGTGGATCAATGCTTCGGCGGCGCTCAGAAACTTAAACTTCAATCTCTGCACAGCTATCTTCAGGTCAGTATCTCGCCGAAAACTTGCCGCGATGTCGTCGAGTTCGGGAGAAGTCCAGCGATTCAGTTTCGCCTGCCGGTACGGGTCGGTGAAAACGAGATCTTCCGTGATTCTGCAAAGCTCGGTATTCGCGCAGAATATTTGCATGCGAGCTTTTTTCGTTGCCGCCGGGAGATGGAGATCCGATGTTTTGAACAGGGTTTGAGCGGCGAATTCTGCGAGATCATCGGCAAGCTTGGGATAGATAACGCCACGAATGAATCCTTTTCTTAGAATGATGTGCGGAGACAGGTATTCCATCACGATGGCGGCCATCGTTTTATCGAAGTGATATATTTTAGGTACCAGATTGCCGGCGTGCGCAGCCTGCTCGGTTAGAGCAAGATACTCGAAATAGCTCCGCTCGAGCGGCAACGGCCAAGCGTCCCCGACCAGACGGAGGTAGGGCAGCGCCTGTTTGACGATCAGACTCCCAGTTCCGCCGCGTACGATATAAACGGCGTTGAGATTCCCGTCGCCGACTTCGCGTGCGACCCACTTGGATCGATCGGAACCCAGCAGGCTGTCGACCGTGGGGACCTTTTCCAAGAACTCCGGGATCGAGGAGTTCGATAGTGGAAAATAACGCTCTAAAGTCGGCATCCGGGGGTTGAAGGGTCTGTGACCGGGGAGTCCGGAACCATGTCGTCAATTCGATGATTCTTCAACTGCAAAGCCCGAGGATATCGTGGAAGACCTCGGCAAACTCGGTGCTTGTCCATGGACTCTGCAAAAAGAAAAGAGTTACTGGAAGGCCAAGGTGTCGGTCCCAGCGAATGGAATTTCTTCAGGACGGACTGGAGCGGCTTCTACTCGGCTGGAGGTGGAACTCTACATTCCAGCACAATTTATTGACTCTTGCGTGTTCCTGGATTGAGGTTACAGGTCGACTGTCGTCGCACCAGGAACGGTTGAAGAATCGAGACATTCGGTTTCTCGCGAGGGGTTGTTAATTTGTCTACCAGCAATTCTACGGCTGTTTCGGCGAGGTTGCGCTTGGGTAAAGCGATAGTCGTCAACGCTGGCCTCACGTGTCGGGACAAATCGATGTCGTCGATTCCCACGATGGAGATGTCTTCCGGCACGCGCAAACCGTTATCGAGCGCGAATTCCATCGCACCAAGTGCCATCAGATCATTACCTGCGAATAGAGCGCTAGGCCGTTTTGGGGAGCGCAAAACCTCCTGGAAGGCTTGTCGACCGCTCTCCACATTCGTCTCCGCAATGCGCACCATCTGATCGGGCAAGGAGATTCCGGCGTCTGTCAAACGTTTCCTGAATCCATGGAGCCGTGGTTCGTGACCTCCTCGTCCGTCGAGACCGATTTTCATTATTGCAGCGAAGCTTCGATGACCGAGTTCGAGCAAGTGTTCAGCGGCTAGGACTCCTGCGCGTTCAAAGTCAACCTCCAGACGTGAAACTTTTCCGGCGTCTGGCACGCCATCGAATTCTGATCCAAAAAGACACGCTACGACTGGAACACCTCGCAGCGATAAATCGACGACGTCGATAGGTTTTATCCCGCCAGAGAGTACAATCGCTCCATCTACCAGACCACCCGAGAGCCTCGTCAACTGGTTTCGAGCGACAATTGTATCAAAGTGAGTATTGCAAAGAATAATTTGATACCCCAGTTCACGGCAGCGTCTCTCTGCTTCTAATGCGATTTCCGGATAAAACGGATTAGTAATGTCCGGCAACGTCAGTGCCAGCGTATAACTGCATCCGCGAACCAGGCTTCTGGCCAGCAGATTCGGTCTATAGTTAAGCGCTTCTATCGCTTCCAATACGCGCTCTCTTGTCGCTTTGGAGACGACGTTTCTGTTCCGAATAACGTTTGAAACCGTTGCTGCCGTCACCCCGGATACTTGCGCGACATCTTTAATCGTAGCCACTTCGGTTTCCTCGCCCAACGCTAACACGCCTGCGCGCAGAATTGAGAGAAACCTCCCGGGTTCTCTACCCCTTCTCTGAAGCGTCTATTTAAACGTTCAAATAGCCTAGGCGCGCAAACTCGAATCGTCAATTTGATTCTCTCTTTTCGATTTTTGATGGGCGATATAACCAACGTCTTATCAGCCAGTTATACCGGGACAAGCCCGCGGCAGGAGTTTCCAGCGAATGCCAGTATGCAGCGAGTAGGCCCCTATAGGCCTCCCATCTGATGTGGTGCTGTTTTGCACCTCTCGATCGCTGAAGAAGAGACGTTTTCAAAACGATCTGTTTATTTCTCACAATGACCACATTGGAAAAGAATAAACGCACGCCACAATATGCTGAACACAAGCGACTTATAATACATACAGACGAGTCGTTAACTTTTTCGAAATCTGCATGTGCGATCTCGTTGTCCGGATATCATCATTCGTTAATTGACTCCTAGAATTTAAAGGAATAATTTCTTTGAGCGTTTAAACCCCCAAGCAGTGTACGCAAAGCCCATTTTCCGGCTCAATTATGCGGAACGATTTGCGGTCTATCGTTTGCGGAAGTGTATCAAAAATATGGACACTTTCAGCGAATAGCGAACAGAGGAAACTATGAAACGACAGTTGATATTTGGCGCCGCAGTTCTGCTCGGCGCGACATTTACGCACGCGGAAACCATCGCGTGGTGGTTGCCGAACTGGGACGAAAAACCAGCTCGCGCCATCGTGGCCGACTATGAAACTGCCAATCCCGGCGAAAAGGTCGAAATCGTGATCACCACATGGGATACGATGGCGCAGAAGATCCTGGTCGGTTTGCAGCAGTCGCACAACGCGCCCGATGTGATCACCGAACTCGAGTCGCGTACGCTGAGGTACGCCCGTAAGAGCTTGCTGACGGATCTCACGGACGTGGTGACCAAACTCGGAAAGGATGACTTAGTTCCCTCGGCGCTAGCGACCGGCGAATATGAGGGCCGTTATTACAGCATTCCCTTCCGACACGACGGTGCGGGACTGTACTATAATAAGGAACTATTTGCCGCCGCCGGCCTGGATCCTGAACATCCTCCGCAAACCTGGGCGCAGCTGGTGGAATACTGCAAGAAGCTGACAGTGACTAAGGACGGCAAGACCACGCAGTACGGCATCGCCTGGCCGCTCGGCAATGTTAACAACGGAGTCGAGCGATATTTGCCGCTGTTGTTTGACCACGGCGGGAAGCTGTTCAACCAGGATCAGACCCGCTTTACTCTAGACACGCCGGAGGCAATCGGCGCGCTGGACGCCCTGGCTGACCTGTTCAAGACCGGCGTCGCGCCAACATCATCGCTTGAGGTGGACAATACCGGGCTGCGCGAGTTGTTCCTGAACCGGCGAATCGCCATGTATTATTCCGGCCCTTTTGACGTCCAGCCGATCCTGGAAGCCGGCATTAAGCTCGGCACCGGAGTTCTGCCCGGCGTGAACGGGATGGGCGTTACGACCGTTGACGGCTTCTCATTGATCGTTCCCGCGCATTCGTCCAAGCAGAAGGCGGCTGAGCAGTTCGTTGCTTTCGTCGGGCAGCCCAAAAACCAGGCACGCCTTACAGCCACCTTCCCTGCCAGCTACACCGCATTGAAGTACGAGCAGTTTAACAGCCCCTATTTGCAGCCTTTCGTCGTCCAGCTCGGGCGCGTCGAGAACATGCCAAATCACCCGAAATGGAACGAGCTCGAACGGATTTTGTTCGAAAACATCCAATCAGCCGTTCTCGGGAAAAAGACTTCCGCCCAAGCCATGGCGGATGCCAACGCGCAAATGAACGGCAGCCTCTGATTTCCCCGAAGACCAATGATCGGGCCATGGAGCAGGCTAGACCCAAGGCAGCGTTGAAGCGAATGCGGCTGCCAGAGCGGTTCGCGTGGATGCCCTTCGTTTTACCCGGCGTGACCGTCGCAGTTCTCCTGACGGTGTATCCGACCTACTCGGTGGTTAGTGCAAGCTTGTTTGGCGATACCGACAAGGGCAAGGCTTTCGTTGGGCTGGATAATTTCGCCGCACTCTTTCGCATGCCGCGGATGGAGCTCTACTTGTGGAACACTTTTCTTTGGGTCGTCATAACCAGCACCGGGGCGCTTGTCTTGGGAGTCGTCGGAGCTTTCGCATTGGAGGTCCGCGGTATCGGCTTGCGCGGGCTTTTGCGGTCTTTGCTCGTCCTGCCATGGATCGTGCCACATGTCGCGGCGGCGATCGTCTGGAAATGGTTCTACAGCAGCGAATTCGGGATGCTGAATCACGTACTGCAAAGCTTAGGGATAATCAAAGAGCCGCTCAATTGGTTGTCCGACCCGGCGCTGGCCTTGGGCGCAACCGCGGTCCTGCAGATCTGGGGGACTTTTCCTTTCGTCATGCTCATGGTTTCGGCGGGGCTGCAATCGATCGACGGAAGTGTGCTGGATGCGGCGCGCGTGGATGGGGCGGGCTGGT
>Ga0185299_10006184_pt1 | contig 12865 bp, 16 predicted proteins | sample PaiPotPPA55metaG_FD_128002 | JGI IMG/M metagenome (GOLD analysis project Ga0185299, IMG submission 128002) | Iron sulfur acid spring bacterial and archeal communities from Banff, Canada, to study Microbial Dark Matter (Phase II) - Paint Pots PPA... ...
CCTGTGCAACCGGCAACATAGGTAACAAGTCTGACCGACGACATGGGTAACAGTTTTCCTGAATCGTTCACGACGTGTGTTGCGGTTGTTGGGCCTGTGGGGTTGTGGGTAACCCGCCAGGGTTATCCACAAGTCCACGGGCCTCGGATTTGGGCTTGCGCAGGCGCTGGCCGCGATGGTCGATGACGCCGAGCTCGATCGGGCCGTAACGCACGGCCCAGCCATCCGCGCGCTCGGCAAGGCCGACCGTCTCGCCGGCCAGCGCCTGGGTGAGATAAATCTCGGCGTCGCGCCAGCGAATGGCACCGTTGGGGCGAACCCCTCGCAAAGCGTGGCCGGCCGGATACTCGGGCTCGCGCAGCACGCCGTCCCAAGCCCGCGGCGACAGCGTGTACTGCTCGGCCGGCGTGCTGTTGGCGAGCGCCGCGTGCGGCCGCTCTTCATTGTAGACGCGCTGGAAAGCGCGCAGCCGGTCGAGCTGCTCGCGCAGGGTGCGCGCCGGCGGCATCGCAGTGTCACGCAGCAGCGTCAGATGCAACCGTTCGAGCCGGCCGTTCTGCTCCGGCTTGCCGGGCGCAATGCGCTCCGGCCATACGCCCGCCTTGATCACCTTGACCGCCAGCCGCGACAGCCCGGCCGCGCCGGTCGAGGCGAAGGGCGGCCCATTGTCGGAGCGCAGCCGCAGCGGCAGGCCATATTCGCGGAACGCCGCATCGAGCACCGGCCAGACATGCTCGGTGTCGCTGCGGTCGAGCGCCTGGCAGCGCAAGAGATAGCGGCTGTGCGCGTCGCTCACGGTCAGCGGCTCGCAACGCTTGCCGTCGCCGGTCAAGAACCAGCCCTTGAAGTCAATGCACCACACGTCATTGGGACCGCCGCACGCAACGAAGGGCGCGCTCGACGGCACCGCCCGGCGGCGCAGCTTGCGATGGACCGTCAATCCGGCGCGGTCGAACAGCACACCGATCGTGCTCGCCGCCGGCCAATCCACGGCGCGGTCGTGCCGCTCGAGCCAAGCGCGCACCTTCACCGGCCCCCAGGTCGGATGCGCATGGCGCACCGCAAGGCAGCGCTCGGCGATCGCCGCCGCCACCGCGTGCGGATGCTCGTGCGGCGCCCGCGAGCGGTCCGCCAGCCCCTCGAGGCCGCCGCAACAATATCGCTCCAACCACTTGTAGCCGGTCTTGCGCGAGAACCCGAAGCGCCGGCACAACGCCGTCACCGTCTCTTCGCCCGCCTCCACCGCCGTCACAAAGCGCATGCGTTTATCCACCGCACGGGTCTCCGGTTTTCCCATCGGCGAGGTCCTCCTCGCCGAACAATCAACCTGTTACCCATGTCGCCCGTCTACGATGTCACCTATGTACCCGGTCCGCACCGCCCCTCCCTCTCCCACCAGGGGAGAGGGATCTCAATGCGCCTCGGTATACCCCCCTCTCCCCTTGTGGGAGAGGGTTGGGGTGAGGGGGATGCATCAGTCATTCGTGAGTCCGGCCACTAGGGCCTGAGACCGGCCAGCATCCGAAAATGCGGCCTCACAGCCGCACGGCGATTCCCGCGGCGGCGAGATGCGCCTTCGCTTGGGCGACGCGGTAGGTGCCGAAATGGAAGATCGAGGCGGCGAGCACGGCGGTGGCGTGGCCGTCGCGGATGCCGGCGACGAGATGGTCGAGCGTGCCGACGCCGCCCGAGGCAATGACGGGGATGGTGATGGCGTCGGCGACGGCGCGGGTCAGCGCGATGTCGAAGCCCGATTTGGTGCCGTCGCGATCCATCGAGGTCAACAGCACCTCGCCGGCGCCGCAGGCCGCCATCTGCTTCGCCCAGGCGACCGCGTCGATGCCGGTGGCGCGGCGGCCGCCATGGGTGAAGACCTGCCATTGGCCGGGACCGGCCTGCTTCGCGTCGATCGCGACGACGATGCATTGGCTGCCGAATTTCTCGGCGGCCTCCTTGACGAAGTCCGGCCGCGCCACCGCGGCGGTGTTGATCGACGCCTTGTCGGCGCCGGCGAGCAGCAGGCGGCGGATATCCTCGACGCTGCGCACGCCGCCGCCGACGGTCAGCGGCATGAAGCATTGCTCGGCGGTGCGCGCCACCACGTCGTAGAGCGTGGCGCGGTCCTCGGCCGAGGCGGCGATGTCGAGAAAGCACAGCTCGTCGGCGCCCTCGCGATCGTAGATCTTCGCCTGCTCGACCGGATCGCCGGCATCGACCAGATCGACGAAATTGACGCCCTTGACGACGCGCCCGTCCTTGACGTCGAGGCAGGGAATGACGCGCATCTTCAGCATGGCTCAGCCTTCGAGCAGCGCCAGCGCCTGTCCGAGGTCGAGGCGCCCGTCATAGAGGGCGCGACCGCAGATGATTCCGGCGATGCCGTCGCGCTCATGCGCCTTGAGCGCCGCGAGGTCGGCGAGCGCGGCGACGCCGCCGGAGGCGATGAGCGGCGTGGTGAGCCGCCGCGCCAGCGCCGCGGTCGCCGCGGCATCGACGCCGGTCAGCGCGCCGTCGCGCTCGATATCGGTGTAGACGATGGCGGCGACGCCGGCATCCTCGAAGGCGAGCGCCAGATCCAGCGCCGTCACCGCCGACGCCTTCGCCCAGCCCTCGACGGCGACACGGCCATTGCGTGCGTCGATGCCGACGGCGATCCTGCCGGGATGGGCACGGCAGGCGGCCTTGACCAGATCGGGATCGCGCAGCGCCGCGGTGCCGAGGACGATGCGCGCGACGCCGTGCGCCAGCCACTGCTCGATGGTCGCCCGATCGCGGATGCCGCCGCCGAGCTGCACGGGCACGCCGGCGGCGGCGAGGATGGCGGCGACGGCGTCGCCATTCACCGGCTTGCCGGCGAAGGCGCCGTCGAGGTCGACGACATGCAGCCAGCGGCACCCGGCGGCGACGAAGCTCTTCGCCTGCGCCGCGGGGGCGTCGTTGAAGACGGTGGCGGCGCTCATCTCGCCGCGCAGCAGGCGCACGCACTTGCCGCCCTTCAAGTCGATCGCGGGATAGAGGATCACTGCGCCGCCCCGTCTTGCGGCGCGAGGCGCTTGAAATAGAAATGGCCGGGGATCACCGCGTCGTCGACGCGGGCGTAGCAGGGATGCGTGCCCCAGCGGACATAGCCGAGCGATTCATAGAGCTGGATCGCCGCCGTCTGCGTGTCGCGCACATCGAGGTTCAGAATCGTGTAGCCGGCGGCGCGCGCGCCGTCCTCGACGGCAACGACCAGCTGCTTCGCCAGGCCATGGCCGCGCGCCCAGGGGGCGATGAAGTTGCTCATCAGCTGCGCCGCGAAGACCTGCGCCTCGTTGTTGCGCGGCGGGCGCACCAGCTGCGCCGAGCCGCAGATGGTCTTGTCGAGCCGCGCCACGAAGAGTCGCCGCTCCGGCACCAGCAGCACGCCGCGCCAATAATTCTCCATGATGTGGCGCGGCGGCGCGGTGAGCCAGCCGAAGCCGCCGCCGCCCTTGATCGCCGCCTCGGCCGCGTCGCAGAGATCGTCGAGATCGGTGCCGCCGAGCGCCGCGAGCGGCTCGACGGCTGTCGTCGCTATGCGCGCCTCGGTCACGGCCGCCACCGCAGGAAGTTGGTGATGAGGCGCAAGCCGGTCGCTTGGCTCTTCTCGGGGTGGAACTGCGTGCCGACGAGGTTGTCGCGCCCGACCGCGGCAATGATCTCGCCGGCGTAATCGACGGTGACGAGGACATCGCGGCGCTCGCGGCAGGCAAAGCGATAGCTGTGCACGAAATAGGCATGCTCGCCGGCGGCGATGCCTGACAGCACCGGGTGGGGCTTCGCTTGCGGCGCCAGGTCGTTCCAGCCCATATGCGGGATCTTGAGCGCGGGATCGGCGGGGGTGATCGCCACCACCTCGCCGGGGATCCAGCCGAGGCCCGCGACGGTCTCGAACTCGCGGCCGCTTTCGGCCATGAGCTGCATGCCGACGCAGATGCCGAGAAAGGGCCGGCCGCGCCGCATCACCGCCTCGTGCAGCGCCGCCTCGACGCCGGGCACGGCGGCGAGGCCGCGGCGGCAATCGGCGAAGGCGCCGACGCCCGGCAGCACGACGCGCTCGGCGGCGCGCACCGCATCGGCGTCGCTGGTCACCAGCACCTCGGTGGCGATGCCCGCCTCGCGCGCGGCGCGCTCGAAGGCCTTGGCGGCGGAGCGCAGATTGCCCGACCCGTAGTCGATCAGCACCGTGGCCATCGCCATTTCCCAGAAAGGCTCCTAGACGCTGCCGCCCAGCGTGCCCTTGGTGGAAGGAACGGCATCGGCGCGGCGCGGATCGATCGCGACCGCCTGGCGCAAGCTGCGCGCCAGGCCCTTGTAGCAGGATTCGACGATGTGGTGATTGTTCTCGCCGTAGAGGTTCTCGACGTGGAGCGTCACCCCGGCCGACTGCACGAAGGCCTGGAACCACTCCTTGAACAGCTCGGTGTCCATCTCGCCGAGCTTGGGCTTGGTGAACTTCACCTTCCAGACGAGATAGGGGCGGTTCGAGGCGTCGAGCGCGACGCGCGTCAGCGTCTCGTCCATCGGCACCAGCGCGTCGCCCCAGCGCGCGATGCCGCGCCGGTCGCCCAGCGCCTTGGACACGGCCTCGCCGACGACGTAGCCGGTATCCTCGGTGGTGTGGTGGAAGTCGATATGGAGGTCGCCCTCCGCCCGCAGGGTCAGATCGACGAGGCTGTGCCGCGACAGCTGCTCGAGCATGTGGTCGAGGAAGCCGATTCCGGTCGCGACGTCATAGGCGCCGGTGCCGTCGAGGTTGACGGCGCCGCGGATCTTGGTCTCCCGCGTCACGCGCTCCACGCTCGCCTGGCGCGCGGGCGGAGCAACGACCGGGGAGCGGGCCTGGGCCACCTTGGGGCTCTCCTTAGCCGGGTTGAGGCCGAGCCCCTTGGGGGCGGGCTCGGGTGCCGGTCTTTTAGCAAGGCCGGAGCGCCGCCGCCAGGGGTCGGCAGAGCCGCCGGACGCGCCGACCGGCCGCCCGCTGCCTTGACCGGCGGCATAGCCGACCCACATCTTGGGCCTATCCTCCCGCGCAAGGCCCCCATGCAGGACGAGAAACGAGAGAGCTGGCACGGCACGACCATCCTGTGCGTGCGCAAGGGCGCGCGTGTGGTGATCGCCGGCGACGGCCAGGTGTCGATGGGGCAGACCATCGTCAAGTCCAACGCCAAGAAGCTGCGGCGGCTCGGCAACGGCGCGGTGATCGCCGGCTTCGCCGGGGCCACCGCCGACGCGCTGACCCTGTTCGAGCGGCTCGAGGCCAAGCTGGAGCAGCATCCGGGCCAGCTGTCGCGCGCCTGCGTCGAGCTGGCCAAGGATTGGCGCACCGACCGCTATTTGCGCCGGCTCGAGGCGATGATGGCGGTGGCCGACGCCAAGGTGTCGCTGATCCTGTCGGGCACCGGCGACGTGCTCGAGCCCGAGGACGGGCTCATCGGCATCGGCTCGGGCGGCGGCTACGCGCTGGCCGCGGCGCGCGCCCTGATCGACCAGCCCGACCTCGACGCCGAGGCGATCGCGCGCAAGGCGATGGCCATCGCCGCCGGCATCTGCGTCTACACCAACGACAAAGTCACCCTCGAAACCCTATGACCGCGTTCAGCCCGCGCGAGATCGTCTCCGAGCTCGACCGCCACATCGTCGGCCAGAACGACGCCAAGCGCGCCGTCGCCATCGCCTTGCGCAACCGCTGGCGCCGCCAGCAGCTCCCCGAGGAGCTGCGCGAGGAGGTGCTGCCCAAGAACATCCTGATGATCGGCCCGACCGGCATCGGCAAGACCGAGATCGCGCGCCGCCTGGCGCGTCTGGCGCAGGCGCCGTTCCTGAAGGTGGAGGCGACCAAGTTCACCGAGGTCGGCTATGTCGGCCGCGACGTCGAGCAGATCGTGCGCGACTTGGTCGAGATCGCCATCGCCATGACGCGCGAGCGCCTGCGCAAGGAGGTGGCGTCGCGCGCCGAGCTGCATGCCGAGGAGCGCGTGCTCGACGCGCTGGTCGGCCAGAATGCCGGCGCCGACACGCGGCAGAAATTCCGCAAGCTGCTGCGCGAGGGGCAGCTCGACGACAAGGAGATCGAGATCCAGGTGCAGGACAGCGGCGGCAACCTGCCGACCTTCGAGATCCCCGGCATGCCCGGCGCGCAGATGGGCATGCTCAACCTCGGCGATATTTTCGGCAAGGCATTCGGCGGCGGCCGCACCAAGCCGCGCCGCTTGACGGTGAAGGAGAGCCACAAGGTGCTGATGGCCGAGGAGAGCGACAAGCTCCTCGACCAGGAGAAGGTGACCAAGGAAGCGATCACCGCCGTCGAGCAGAACGGCATCGTCTTCATCGACGAGATCGACAAGATCTGCGCGCGCAGCGACCAGCGCATCGGCGCCGATGTCAGCCGCGAGGGCGTGCAGCGCGATCTGCTGCCGCTGATCGAGGGCACCACGGTCGCGACCAAGCACGGCGCGGTGAAGACCGATCACGTGCTGTTCATCGCCTCGGGCGCCTTCCATCTGGCGAAGCCCTCGGACCTGCTGCCGGAGCTGCAGGGGCGGCTGCCCATCCGCGTCGAACTCAAGCCGCTGACGCGCGAGGATTTCCGGCGGATTCTGACCGAGCCCGAGGCGAGCCTGATCAAACAGTATCGCGCGCTGCTGGCGACCGAGGGCGTGACGCTCGACTTCACGCCCGAGGCGATCGACGAGATCGCCACCCTGGCCGAGGAGATCAACACCGCGGTCGAGAACATCGGCGCGCGGCGCCTCCACACCGTGCTGGAGCGCCTGCTCGAGGAAGTGAGCTTCACCGCCTCCGACCAGCCGCCCGGCACCATCGTGACCATCGACCGCGCCTATGTGCGCGACCATGTCGGCGCCCTCGCCAAGAACGCCGATCTCTCGAAATTCATCCTCTAAGCGGGCCGTGATGCGTCGAGGTCATCGCGCCGCCGCTCTGCTCGCCTTGTGCGCGCTCGGCGGCTGCACCGACGCGCCGCTGTGCCGGTACTGGACGGACGAGCCGATCGGCAAAGGCATCAGCGATCCGTCCGCGCTGCCGATGCTGCCGTACAATCCGTACTGGGTCGAGAACGACTCTTCCGGCGCGCGCGCGCCGCAAGACGCTTGCGCGGGCGAGCCCGGCCATCCCGCGGCGGCCGAGCCGTAGTGCTGCGCGACGATGAAGGCGTTCGTGTCTCCATCGACCGCGCCGATGTGCGCGAGCATGCCAGCGTCACCGCCTCACCGCGAGCGCCGCCGGTCGCCGACCGCGCCTCGCCGTGTTTGCAGCAGCTTGATGAAATTCCGCTTGGCCTTGTAGCGCTGCCGCAGCTCGGCGAGATGGGTGGTGTGCGCTTCGCCGTCACCCATGCCTTCGCGCAGCGTCCGCATCCGCTCGAGCAGGCTCCAGGCCGCCTCGTAGCCCCGCTGACACGTCGACTTGATCTCGTGCTCGACGAGCTGGGCGTAGCCGGCGATGGCTTGGGCAGGATCATCGCGCTCGCTTGCCTTTGCTAGCTTCGCCAACGTGCGGGCGCCGCAGCCATGGCGGCGGGAGGCCTCCCACGCCGGCGCGAGACGCCGCGCCGCCAGGAGAATGTCGACCAGCAGGTCGGCAGGCGGCTCCCACCATTCCGCCGGTTTCTGGCCCCGGGGCGAGGCCAGCCGCGCCGTGAGCAAGGATGCCGCCTTGTCGGTGACGGCCGCCGCCGCCTTGCGGTCCTTGCCGGCGGCGGCCCTGAGCCGTGCGTGGAGATCGAGGCTCGGCCGGCGCTCGAAGCGTTGCCATAGCAGCTGCGCCGCCTCCTCCCGGTGCCCGAGGCGAAGATGAAGCTCGGCCGCACAGACGACCAGGCGCTCATCGGGTTCGCCCGCGAACAGCCACAGCCCCTCCTTGGCCCATTTGAGCGCATCGGCGTCGCGGCCATGGGCGCTCAACAGCTCGGCGATCTCGAGATAGCGGTAGAATGTCGAGAGATCCTTGGCGCGCAGCGCGACGCGGGCGTCGAGATCGCCGTCACGGACGGCGAAACCGTCGAGGATCGATTCCAGCCGGCGGTGCTTCAGAACCTGGCGATCCTCGCCCGGCCGCAGCCGCTCGCCGGCGTGCAGCGGCGCGATCTTGCTCCAAGCGGCCTCGGCGAGGCGGTGGTACTCGTCGAGCCCCGTCGCGCCCAGCACATCGGCGTAGGCTCCGCTCGCGCCGTCGAAGAAGCCCCAGGGCGACCTGGTCTCGAGCGCGAAGAGCTCGCGCGCGAGCGTCACCGGATCCGGCTTGGCCGCCCGGCAAGCGCTGAGATGGAGCGCGCACGCCCGCTCGCCGAGCCAGCCGCCCTGGCCGTCGGAATCATCGACCCCGGCCAGCGCGTCCTCCAGCCGCGCGAGGAAACCCTCGACAAGCCGCAGCACGACCGCTGCATGGCCTTTTCCGATCAGACTCTCGATCTGGTCGAGCACCTCTCCGATGCCTTGCGCCCAGCCCTCCGCCTCGTGATAGCCGACGAAGCCGCGGGTCCGCATCGCTCCGGCGAGTGCCTTGTCGAAACGGGCATGGAGCGTCGCACCATCGCTGTCGTCCGCCGCCGCCGCGAGCTCCAGACCGCGCCGCAGCGCCGGATCGCGCTCGGCCAAGCGCATGATCATCGCGACAAGTGCTTCCGCCCCTTGGGCGCGCAGATGCGCTCGGAGCCGGTCGAGGCCGCTTGCATGCGCGTCGAGAGCACCGGGGGCGAGCGCATTGGCGGCAAGCGCCGTCGCTACCATGTGCTTGCAGAATCCCCAATCCGACGCCGCCGGACAGGTGCAATCGCCGGTGATCCCATCTTGGCCGCCTATCACCTCCGTGCGGTAGAGTTCGGAGCCCTGGACCTCGGCAATGACGCGATCCGGCTCAACGGCGACGATCTCCACCAAGCCGGCGCCGTGATATTCGACGCCACGCTGAAAGATCTTATCGCCGGCAATGCGGCGCAAGGCTTGCCGGTCGAAGCGCGGACGGCGGCGCTCCGGCTTGGGCGTTCTGGAGGAGGATGGTTCAGCCATCGATCGATGAAGCCGCCTCGCGCCGACCCGCGGGGTCGACGAAGTCAGAATGCAACGGTGCCAGCCCGCTTGTCGAGGATGCGAGCGGATCGGCGCGCTCGGCCCTGTCTACGATAGGCGTGCCGCCTGGAGCAGGGCGATTGGCCGCTGGTCGCGCGAAGCTGTGCCGTGACAGCTTGGTGTTCCACGGATTACCATGGTCCCTCGGACCAGCAACTCGCGCCGAGGCAACCGTCATGGTGTCGATGATCCTCGCCGCGGCATTCTGGGTTGCGCTGCATTTCGTGGTGGCGGGGCCGCTGCGCCCGCGACTCGCCGCGACGCTCGGCGAGCCAGCGTTCCGCGGCGTCTTTGCGCTGCTGAGCGCGGCGGGGCTGGCCTGGCTCGTCCTTGCCTACCGCGCGGCGCCGTACCTGCCGCTTTGGCAGCCGGTGCCCGGCGCTGCTTACATCGCGATGCTGCTGATGCTCGTCGCCTTCCTGTTGCTCGCCTTCAGTATCGGTGCCGGCAACCCGACGCTCGCGGGCGCCGACATGCTGCTCAAGGAGCACCTGCCGATCCGCGGCATCACGCGGATCACCCGTCACCCGGGCTTGTGGGCCTTCGCGCTGTGGGCGCTGGCGCATCTTCTCGCCACTGGCGACCTCGCGGGCGTGCTGCTGTTCGGCGCGATCCTCGTCACCGCGCTCAACGGCATGGTGTCGATCGACCGCAAGCGCCGGCGCGCGCTGGGGCGGGGCTGGGAAGACTTCGCCGCGCACACCTCCCGCCTCCCTTTTGCCGCCATCCTCGCCGGCCGGAACACGCTTCATGTCGAGGAATTGTCGCCGTGGCGCGCGGCCGCCGGCACGGCGCTGTTCGCACTGGCGCTGTGGCTCCACGGCGTGATCGGCGTCTCGCCGATTCCTTCGTGAAAGCGATGCCACGCAAGGCAGCGAGGCGTCCCCTCGATCGGCTGCGCGCGATCTGCCTGGCGCTGCCGGAGGCGGTGGAGAAGGAGACGTGGGACCTGCCGACCTTTCGCGTGCGCGACAAGATCTTCGCCATGGCCATCATCGGCGAGACGCCGCTGGCGCTGTGGTGCAAGGCGCCCAGAGGCAGCCAGGCAATCCTGGTCGGCGCCGACGCGAAGCGCTTCTTCGTGCCGCCCTATGTCGGCCACAAGGGCTGGGTCGGCATGCGCCTCGGCAACGGCGTCGACTGGCGCGAAGTGGCGGTGCTGGTGACGCGGTCCTACCGGCTGATTGCGCCGAAGCGGATCGCGGCGCTGCTCGGCGAGAGGAGCGTCGCCGGTGAAACCGAAGCCGCGATTAGGGGACGCGGCGGCCGAGGACGAGCGGCGCGAGCCAGCGGTCGAGCGATATCGGCCCGGCGCCGCGCGTCAGGATGAACAGCAGCAGCGAGGCCCAACCGAGATGCTCGATCCAATCCTCGGGATAGACGAAGGCCTCGATGACGAAAGTCATGCCGAGCATCGGCAGCGTCGCCAGCCGCGTCATCAGCCCGAGCACCAGCAGCACCGGGCAGGTGAGCTCGACCGAGGCGGCCAGCGCTGCGGCGAGCTCGGGCGGCAACACCGGCACGCGGTACTCGTCGCGAAAGAGCACGATTGTGCTCTGCCAGCTGGCGATCTTGGTGAGGCCGGAATTCCAGAACACCGCGGCGATGCTGACGCGGAAGAGCAATTGCAGCACGGACAGCGGAAAGCGCTCGAGGCGCGCGACGATATCGGCAAGGCGGGTGCGCAGCGCTGCGGGGGCGGGGATGGCGGCGGGGTCGGTCATGGCACGGCCTCCGGAGCCAGGGTGACGGCGACGATCGCGCCGTCGCGGAAGAGATCGGCGACGGCAGCGCCGAGATCGAATGGCTCGCCCGCGGCAACCGCCGCCGCGAACGCCCCGTCGAGCGTTGCGCCGCCCGCGATCGCCTTTCGGAAGGCGAAACTCGCGGCATCGAGCGCGCGGAACACCACGTCCGGGCCGCGCCGGCTGACTTCGAGGCGCACGCCGCCCGCAGCGAGGTCGACGGCCGCGTCGCCCTGCGCTCCCGGCCGGTTGACGCGCCAGATGCGGTCGACCGGCCATGGCGAGGCGAGAAAACCGAGCGAGGGATCGAGGCGGAACACCAGCCGCGGCGTATCGGCCGCGGCGACGCCGGCGAGCGACGACGGTGCCAACGCCTCGGCATCGGCCGCATGCGCCGCCCTGTTCATGAGCCATTCGAAGCGCGCGACGTCCGGCAGATAGACCAGCTCGCGACACGGCGGGAATGCCGCGAGGAAATCGGCGAAGCCGGCGCCGTACTCGGCGAGGCAAGCGCGCGTCGGCGGATGCCGGCCGAGGAAGATTTGCGCCGCATACGCGAAAAATCGCTCGTCCACGATCCGGCACACCGCCGGGAAGGTGTCGCGCAGCGCGTCGGTCAGCGATATCTGCACATTGTTGCGATAGACCGCCAGCCGCTCGGCCGCGGCGATGCCGTCCGCGGCGACCAGCGCGGCGAGCGCGCCGTCATCGCCGTCGAGCATGGCGCGGCGGAACGCCGCCTGCACCTCACGCAGCGCGAGCATCGGCGTCAGCCAGCGTGCGCGCCACATCCGCGGCGGCGCGCGCCTCCCGCAGCAGAACCGCGAGCGGCGGCAGCGCCTTGTCCCATTCGACCAGGCTCGGCACCACGCCGCAGCGCTCGAGCGCGCGGCGATAGAGCTGCCACACCGCGGGCGCGACGGGCGCGCCGTGATCGTCGATGAGCAGCGTCTTGCCGCCGCGCACGACGCTGGCGTGGCCGGCGAGGTGGATCTCGCCGATGGCGCCGGCCGGCAGGGCGTCGAGATAAGCCGCGCCGTCGCCGCCGAGATTGGCGCAGGTGACATGGATGTTGTTGACGTCGCATAGCAGGCCGCAGCCGGTGCGCCGCGCCAGCGCCGCGAGGAATTCGGGCTCGGGGATCGTCGCGTGGCGGAAGCGCAGGTAGGATGACGGGTTCTCGACCAGCAGGCGCCGGCCTAACGTCTCCTGCGCCTGCGCGACATTGCCGGCGACGATCTCCAGCGTCTCTTCCGTGTAGGGCAGCGGCAAGAGATCGTTCAGATAGGCGCCGCCGCTGACGCTCCAGGACAGGTGCTCGGACACCAGCATCGGCGCGGTGCGCTCGACAAGCGAGCGGAGCCGGCGCAGATGCCCGTCGTCGATGCCCTCGGCCGTGCCGAGCGACAGGCCGACGCCGTGCAGGCTCAGCGGATAATCGCGGCGGATGGCGTCGAGCTGCGCCAGCGCCGGGCCGCCGCCCATGTAATTCTCGGCGTGCACCTCGAACCAGCCGAGGGCGGGGCGGGTGGCGATGATCTCCGCGACATGCGGCGCGCGCAAGCCGACGCCGATCGCCGCCGCGATTGCGGCATCACGGTCGTGCATGATCATCGAGACCCGCCCCGCTGCCGGCACCGTTACGCCTTTTTCGCCGTGAGGCTGCCGCCCTGGATCTTCTGGCAGGTGCCGGTCGGCACGTAGATCCACGACGCCGGATCGCTGGCGCGCTTCGCCTCGCCGGCGCAGGAATGGCTGTTCGAGGCGGCGCAGTCGTTCTTGGCGGCGGCGTTGATGCCGTAGCATTTCTCGGCCTGGAAGCTCGGCACCGGCGCCGGACCCGCCTTGGCCAGCATCGGCAGCGCGACCGTCGCGCCGATGGCGGACGCGATGAGGAAGGCGGCCTTGGTAGAGTGCTTTTGCATGGATCGAGACTCCTCACTATGATTGGTTGACCGCGGACCTCTCCGGCACCTGCCGGGCGCCCGCATCTCTCCGTTCGCAACACGG
>Ga0185299_10006185_pt1 | contig 12863 bp, 10 predicted proteins | sample PaiPotPPA55metaG_FD_128002 | JGI IMG/M metagenome (GOLD analysis project Ga0185299, IMG submission 128002) | Iron sulfur acid spring bacterial and archeal communities from Banff, Canada, to study Microbial Dark Matter (Phase II) - Paint Pots PPA... ...
GCTAGCTCACCTCACCCCACCCCACCGCGGACTATTCGCCCATGACAAGCCCTTCCTAGATCGCTGATGTGAGGACGGGTCTCGATCTTCTCCGGCCGGTCGCCCGGCGGGCTCGAACAAGGCGGCACGCATGACGCTTGACGATATCTTAACGCCGAGGCTGGGGCAGGCGCTGCGGCCCAACATCTGGGACGCCGTTGCACTGATTCTCGTGGTCGGCGCCATGGTGCTGATCGTCTATGGCGGCGAGCAGACCACCCTTCCCTTGTCCGCGCTTGACATCACGCCGGTCTCGCTCGATCCGGCCAATCTGCCGGTCTATGCGCTGCGCACGACGATGCGGATGCTGCTCGCCATCGTCTGCTCGATCATCTTCACCTTCGTCTACGCCGCCCTGGCCGCCAAGAGCCGGCGCGCCGAGATGGTGATGATCCCGCTGCTCGATATCCTGCAATCGGTGCCGATCCTCGGCTTTCTCACCTTCACGGTGGTCTTCTTCCTGAATCTTTTCCCCGGCCAGGTGTTCGGCGCCGAACTTGCCTGCGTGTTCGCGATCTTCACCAGCCAGGCCTGGAACATGACCTTCAGCATGTACCAGTCGATCCGCAACGTGCCGAAGGACCTGGAAGAAGCCTCGCAAAGTTTTCACCTCAGCGGATGGCAGCGCTTCTGGCGGCTTGACGTGCCTTTCGCGATGCCGGGCCTGATCTGGAACACGATGATGTCGATGTCCGGCGGCTGGTTTTTCGTGGTGGCGTCGGAGGCGATCACGGTCGGCAATACCACGGTCACCTTGCCCGGCATCGGCTCCTATGTCGCGCTCGGCATTCAAAAGCAGAATCTGCCGGCGATCGGATATGCCATCCTGACCATGCTGCTGGTGATCATCGCCTACGACCAGCTGCTGTTTCGCCCGGTGGTGGCCTGGGCCGACAAGTTCCGGTTCGAGCAGACCGCCGCGGCCACCGCGCCAACGTCCTGGATGCTAGACCTGTTCCGCCGTACGCGGGCCTTGCGGGCGCTGACCTATCCGTTTGCTGCCTTGAACAGAGCCTTTTCGAACCTGCATCTGGCCATCCCAGGCAAATTGCAGACACCCGTCAGATCCGGCCCGCCGTCGCGCATGATCGACGCCGTGTGGCTCGCCCTCGTCATCGCAGGCACCGGCTACGCCGGCTGGCAGGCTTATCAATATCTCTCGACGACCTTGAGCCCGTCGGACGTCCTCGCAGCGTTCGGATACGGCTTCGCCACGCTGGCGCGTGTCATCGTGCTGATTACGCTGGCGACCCTGATATGGGTGCCCGTCGGCGTCTGGATCGGGCTTCGGCCAAAATTGGCCGAGCGCATCCAGCCGCTGGCGCAATTTCTGGCCGCATTCCCGGCGAACCTCGCATTTCCGGTGTTCGTCGTGATCATCGTGCGCTACCGCCTCGACGCGAATATCTGGCTTAGCCCGCTGATGATCCTGGGCACTCAATGGTACATTCTGTTCAATGTCATTGCCGGCGCCAGCGCGTTTCCGACCGACCTTCGCGAGGCCGCCGGCAGCTTCCACCTCGGCGGTTGGCGATGGTGGATCAAGGTGATCCTGCCCGGCATTTTCCCCTATTACATCACAGGCGCCATCACCGCCTCGGGCGGGTCGTGGAATGCCTCCATCGTGGCGGAAGTGGCAAGCTGGGGCGACACCCACCTGACCGCCAGCGGCCTTGGCGCCTATATAGCCGATGCGACGGAAGCCGGTGATTTCCCCAGGGTTGTGCTCGGCATCACCGTCATGTGCATACTGGTGACGCTCTTCAACCGGCTAGTCTGGAGGCCGCTCTACGCCTTCGGAGAGCGACGACTTCGCCTCGGCTGATTCTCAAGGAAAACCCATGCTCGATGTTGCCAAACAGACCAACCTGCTCGAAATCCGCAGCGTCTGCCGGTCGTTTCCGAAAGGCAGCGGCGAGGAACTGCTGGTCCTCGAAAAAGTCGACCTGACGATCCATGCCGGCGAAATCGTCGGCCTGCTCGGCCGGTCCGGATCGGGCAAATCGACGCTGCTGCGGATCATCGCCGGCCTGATCGCGCCGTCCTCGGGCGACGCCAGATGCCGTGGCGAGACGATCGTAGGGCCGCCGAACGGCGTCTCCATGGTGTTTCAATCCTTCGCGTTGTTTCCTTGGCTGACAGTGCTGCAGAACGTCGAATTGGGCCTGGAGGCGCTCGGCATCGAGAGCACGGAGCGGCGCACCCGCGCACTCGCGGCGATCGATCTGATCGGTCTCGACGGGTTTGAGTCCGCCTACCCCAAGGAATTGTCGGGCGGCATGCGCCAGCGCGTCGGATTTGCCCGCGCACTGGTCGTGCATCCGGACCTGCTCTTGATGGACGAGCCGTTTTCCGCTCTCGACGTGCTGACCGCCGAGACATTGCGTACCGACCTGATCGATCTGTGGATCGAGGGCCGGCTGCCGATCAAATCGGTGCTGATGGTGACGCATAACATCGAGGAGGCGGTGCTGATGTGCGACCGCATCCTGGTGTTTTCATCCAATCCCGGCCGCGTTGCCGACGAGCTTAAGATCGACCTGCCGCATCCGCGCAATCGTCTTGATCCGACATTCCGGCAGCTCGTCGACAGCATCTATGCCCGCATGACGCAACGCGCGGAAGCCAGGACGCCGGCGATCGAGGGCATCCAGGGCACCGGCGTTGGCATGATCCTCAACCACGTTTCCTCCAACGTGCTTTCGGGTCTGCTTGAGACGTTGGCGGGCCCGCCGTATAATGGGCACGCCGATTTGCCGGTCCTCGCAGGCCACCTGCAGCTCGAGGCCGACGAGATCTTCCACCTCGGCGAAGCCCTGCAATTGCTGAGATTCGCCCAATTGAGCGAAGGCGATCTGATGCTGACGGATGCCGGCAACCGCTTCGCCAACCTCGCGACCGATGCCCGCAAGAAGCTGTTCGCCGAGCATCTCATGAACTATGTCCCGGTGATGGGTTTGATCCGCCGGGTGCTGGATGAGCGGCCGTCGCATACCGCGCCCGCGGCGCGCTTCCGCAACGAGCTCGAAGACTACATGTCCGAGGATGCCGCCGACGAAACGCTCAAGACCATCGTTTCGTGGGCGCGCTATGCCGAGCTGTTTGCATATGACGAACAGTCGGAAACTTTCAGCCTGGAAAACCCGCATTAGCAGCTGCGGCAGCGCGACGTTCGTTTTAAAATTTTCGTCGTCCCGGCCAAGCGAAGCGCGAGCCGGGACCCATACGCCGCGGCGGCGCTTTTTGGCGCGATGTCCGACGACTTCTCATACGACGAAGGCCGGTGGTTATGGGTCCCTGCTTTCGCAGGGACGACACGCGATGAGGGAAGGGCCTTACCCTGCCGCCGCGAACGTCTCTGCCCGCGCCATCGCCCAGGCCTCGCGGAAGCGCGGATCGCTGGTGCCGTCGATCAGCTCGCCCGGGCGCAGCGGCGGATAGAGCTGGGCGAATGTCCGCACCTCGGTCGTGGACGTCCGCTGCGAGAAATGGATCGGCCGGATTTGTTGCGGATGTTCGAGCCCGGCGGCGGCGAGCAGCTCCGCCAGCGCATGCAAGGTGGCGTGGTGATAATTGTAAACCCGCTCGATCTTGTGCGGCACCACCAGCGCGCGATTGCGCGAGGGATCCTGCGTGGTCACGCCGGTCGGGCATCGATCGGTATGGCAGCTGAGTGACTGAATGCAGCCCAGCGAAAACATGAAGCCGCGGGCCGAATTGCACCAGTCAGCGCCGATCGCCATCGCGCGCGCCATGTCGAAAGCGGTCGCGATCTTTCCGGCGGCGCCGATGCGGATGCGATCGCGCGCATTGATGCCGACCAGCGCGTTGTGGACGAAATTAACGCCCTCGCGCATCGGCATGCCCAGATGGTCCATGAATTCCAGCGGGGCGGCGCCGGTACCGCCTTCGTTGCCGTCGACCACGATGAAGTCGGGATAGATTCCGGTCTGGACCATCGCCTTGCAGATCGCGAGAAATTCCCAGGGATGTCCGATGCAAAGCTTGAATCCCGCCGGCTTGCCGCCGGACAACCGGCGCATCTCGCCGATGAAGACCATCATTTCCAGCGGCGTCGAGAATGCCCGGTGAGACGCCGGCGAGATACAGTCCTCGCCCATGGCGACGCCTCTGATCCTTGAGATCTCTTCGGAAACCTTCGCCGCCGGCAGCACCCCTCCGTGCCCGGGCTTGGCGCCCTGGCTGATCTTGAGTTCGACCATCTTGATCTGATCATCGGAGGCGACGCGGGCGAATTCTTCCGGGTTGAAGCTGCCGTCGCGATTGCGGCAACCAAAATATCCGGAACCGATTTCCCAAATCAGATCGCCGCCGTTCTCGCGATGATAGGGACTGACGCCGCCCTCGCCGGTGTCATGGGCAAAACCGCCCTTTTTCGCGCCCGCGTTCAGCGCACGCACCGCATTGGGACTGAGCGCGCCAAAGCTCATCGCCGAGATATTGAATACCGATGCCGAATACGGCCTGGTGCAATCCGGACCGCCGATGGTGACGCGAAATTTCTCGCCGGCATGAACCTTCGGCGCCACCGAATGGTGCATCCATTCGTAGCCGTCGCGATAGACGTCTTCCTGGGTGCCGAAGGGCCGCTTGTCGAGCACCATCTTGGCGCGCTGATAGATCACCGCGCGGGTGTCGCGGGAAAACGGCATGCCGTCCTTCTCGCTCTCGAAAAAATACTGCCGCATCTCCGGCCTGATCTCTTCCAGCAGGAATCGCAAATGCGCCGAGATCGGATAGTTGCGCAAGACCGCGTGACTCTTTTGCGTGAGATCGCGAATGCCGAGCAAGGTGAGCGCGGCGAAAATCACCAGCGGAATGAGAACAAGATCGAACGCCTTGTGATCGACGATCCCGATGCCGAGAAGCAAAGCCGTGACGACGGCGCAAATCGTAAGGACGATGAAGCGTGGCGAGAACGGAAGCATCAACGTTTCCATGGAACCCCTCAGGCAGTTTCCGCCGCGTTATTCTTTGCCGTCGCAGTCAAGCTCGATTACCCGAACAACCTCTATACGATATTGGCGGCAAAGGTCACAGATATGACAACTGACGGCGGCAAAGCTAGCGAATCATCCGGCGGAAAATCAATCCGCCCGATGGCCGGGCAGACCGCCCCATCATGGCGCCTTTTCGCAGTGCAACCTGGCTCAAGCCGAGCGGCTCGTCGGCGGGACAGCATCTGCGCCGTCTCGACCATGAGACCAGACACCTTGTCCATTTATTCCCTCGAGATGCGGCGAAGCCGTCGGGCGCCACGCGGCGTCTTTAGTGGCTGTGCGGGCGCATCTCGCCGGGAATCCGGGTTTTCTCCAGGCCGTTTTGCGCCAGCCACGCATTGGTGCTGCGGATTGCGCGCTCGATATGGTCCGATGTTCGCGAGAAGTCGTAGGGCGATCCCACCAGGGGACATAATGGCGGCACCACGAAGTATTCGATGTCGGGAGCGAGATCTTCCAGCTCGCTGACCAATTGCCGGGCGATCAGCAGTGTCAGCGCGTGCAGCGCATTGGCGACCGCGCCGACCGGCGGCGTCTGCGTGGCGCAGGCGTACCCCGTCGGCAAAATGATCAGCCGCCGCGCTCCCTTCGCAACCGCGACCTTGATCGGCGTATTGGAGGAGATCGCGCCATCGGCCAGAAAAAGATCCTTGTAGCGGACGGGCGCGAAAGCACCGGGGATCGCGGTGGAGGCGATAATCGCCTGCGCGGCCGGCCCCTCCGACAGCACGATGCTATCGCCGGAGACGATATCGGTGGTGACGATATGAAGCGGGAGCTTCGCATCCTCCAGATTGCGAAAGGGCAGATGATCGTCGATCAGCTTCTGAATGCCGTCATGCGGGATCAGAAAATCCCGACGCCAGATAAACCCGAGCATGGTGTGCCAGGTCACCGGGAAAACGTCATGGCGGGTCAATCCGCGCCAGATGGTCTCCAATTGCAGGACGCCCCTCAGCGTGGGATCGCCGGCATAGTAGGCCCCGTTCAGGGCGCCGACGCTCGAGCCGACCACCATATCGGCGGAGATTCCGTGGGCGGCGAGCGCGTGCATCATGCCCACCTGGATGGCGCCGTAACTGCCCCCGCCCGCGAAGACGAGGGCCGTTTTCGCGGGTGCAACATGATTGGATACCGACAAAGCCTCTGGCGCTCCCATTATCGCCGCGTCGACGACAAGCCGCACGACGTTCGGCAGTTTCTATAGCAGGCGGCAACCGGATCGCACCATCAACATTGGTTCGCGCGGGACGTGACATTGGTGAATAAATTGTGAGACCATCGCGGCGCGGCGACGCCCTCATGGCCGGGATGCTCGCTGTCGTGATATTAGGACCAGGACCTTGTCGAATGAAAATTCCAATGCTGCCCTTCACCGTCACGGACTGGAGCCAGGTCGCAGCCACCACCCATCCGGGTGAAACCGGCCAGGCCTTCTGGCGCACCCTGAATATCGGCGATCTACGGGTCCGGACGGTCGAGTACACGCCCGGCTATGTGGCCGATCACTGGTGCGACCGGGGCCACGTACTCTACGTCCTGGAAGGCGTGCTCGATACCGAACTGCGCGACGGCCGCAGGTTCAGACTTCTGCCGGGCATGAGCTACCAGGTGTCCGACTTCGGCGACGCCGCACATCGGTCATCGACGAAGACCGGAGCAAAGCTCTTCATCGTCGATTGAGTGCCTGCCGGATCGTGTCGCGGGATGACAGCCGGACTTCGGCGTCAGCGCTCGACGAACGCCTTTTCTATCACGAAATGGCCGGACTCGCTGTGGCTGCCTTCGACAAAGCCGCGGGCCTCGAACATCTGGCGCAATTCATCCAGCATGGCCGGGCTGCCGCACATCATGATCCGGTCGCCAGCGATATCGAGCGGCGGCTGGCCGATATCGTTGAACAGCTGCTCCGAGGTGATCAGATCGGTGATGCGACCGCGGTTGCGGAACGGCTCGCGGGTGACCGTCGGATAGTACACGAGCTTCTCGGCCAGCAGCGGCCCGAACAATTCATCGCCCCGCAACTTCGCCACCAGTTCTTCGCCATAGGCCAGTTCCGAGACCTGCCGGCAGCCGTGCACGAGGACGATGCTCTCGAACTTCTCATACACTTCCGGATCCTTGATCAGGCTCGCGAACGGCGCAAGCCCGGTGCCGGTCGACAGCAACAGCAGACGCTTGCCCGGGATGATGTTGTCGGCGATCAACGTGCCCGTCGCCTTGCGTCCGACCAGGAGGGTATCGCCCTCCTTGATCTTCTGAAGTCTTGAGGTCAGCGGTCCGTCGGCGACCTTGATCGAGAAAAATTCGAGCGCCTCTTCGTGATTGGCGCTCGCCATCGAGTAGGCGCGCATCAGGGGACGGCCATCGACCTCAAGGCCAATCATCGCGAATTGCCCATTCTGGAATCGAAAGCCGGTATTGCGGGTGGCGGTAAAGCTGAAAAGCGTATCGGTCCAGTGCCGGACAGAAAGAACTTTCTCTCTATGGAATGCGCTCATGTGTTTTGCTGTTTCCGGTTGGCTGGCGATGGAACAAACGTGCTCTGGCCCCAAAACGAGGCGAAAAACCCCTGCAACGATTGAGGAATTACGCTTCACCTACCCCAATATCAGGGATAGTCAACCGACCCGGGCGCGCGGTCGGGGGGCCCAAAATCGCGGGCGATTCAACGCGCCGGGCGCAGGTTAAGAACCTTCTCCGCGAAGGCGGCGGCACGCAATTAACTTGCTGAAATTCGCGTCGAACCAGCAGTTAATTGCCACGGGCGGTCGAAAAATTCGTTAGAGATAAAACATCAAAAAACTGGAATGCCAGACCGCCGGATAATGCATGCGCCACTTGCGGGAATTTCGAGCGGGAAAGCCCGGCTGCTACCCGGACCAGGCGGTCTATGCGGAATATGCCTGCGCCGAATTCGGGCTCGCGTTTCAGGATATCGATGGCGGAACCGGACTGCTTTTCAAGGTTGCTTCAGCGGCGAGCAGCGTTCATTTTGGCGCCGGAAGATGCTCATGGTATCCGCAAAACAATTCCACCGCCGCGACGCTGGCATCCGACAAATATTTCACCAACACTATCCTCGAAAGCGCCGGCGTTGCGACGCTCGGCGGCGACTATTTCTTCCTGCATCAGCGGCATCGTGCACATCGTCCCTCCGGACATGAGCGCGAAGACGCGTTCGAATATTTCCGAAAACTGGACGCGGCGGCATTCATCAAGCCCTTGCAGGGATCGCGCGGCGATTTTGCCCAGGTCCTTCACGGCGAAGCGGCCCTCGAGCAATACCTGCTTGCGGTTTCAAAGCACTATGATGCGGTATTGATCCAGCCGATCGCGACCGGTCACGAATACCGGATTTTTCTGCTCGACGGCGATGTCGCCTATTCGGTCAGGAAATATCCGCCGTTTGTGCTGGGCGATGGTGTCCGTTCGATCCGCGATCTCCTGATCGCGCACAACGCTGCCTTGCACGCGCGCGGCCTTTCATCGGTCGCCGCAACGGCGGACGCCGGCACCTCGCTCGACATCGTGCTGCCCGCTGGGGAGCGTTGGGAGATTCCGGGGCGGATGAACTTGAGCGCCGGGGGAAGGATGGTGTTCGAGGCCCCGCGTTCCGAGGCGGCTTTCACGGTGGCGAAGAAGGCCGTCCGGGCACTCGGTTTGCGCGTCGCCGCCGTCGACGTCTTTACGGATACCGGCGCAGATCCGGACGCAATCCGGGTCATCGAAGTGAATTCCAATCCATCGATCCGGCTGCTGGAAGAAGCGGATCGGGGCGACCTGATCCTGAAAATCTGGCGCCACACCTTTTGCGCCATGGGGCTGTTGGATGTTTGACCTTCCGAAATACGGCGATGGCGTCTGTCTGGCGCGGATGGCTGAACTGCTCGACCGCCTTGCGGTCGACCGCGCCAGGCTGCAGCGCCGTTCGGTCGTGGTGACGGGGTCGAACGGCAAGGGCTCCACCGCCGCGTTCTGCGCCTGTATCGCCCACGCCCATGGTTTGCGAACCGGATTGTTCACCTCGCCGCATCTGTTTCGCGTCAACGAACGGTTTCAGATCGACGGCGTGCCGATCGACGATGACACCCTGATGCGGCTTGTTGCGCGAATCAAAACCGCCATCGCCGCTGTTTCAGCAGCCGCAGGAGAGCAATTCGGCGCCTTTGAAGCCATGTTCGCATTGGCCTGCCTTCACTTTCAGGAAAGCGAATGCGAATTCGCGGTGTTCGAGGCCGGCATCGGCGGCCGCTATGATCCGGTTCGTCTGGTAGGCAGCCCCGTGACCTCGGTGACGTCAGTCGACTACGAACATGTAGAGCTGCTCGGCCGTTCGCTGCAGTTGATCGTCTCCGACAAGAGCGATGCCTGCGCCTGCGGCGGCACCATCATCTATGGCGAGAATTGCCGCGGCTTGAGGCCGCATATCGTCGAATATAACCGCCATCGCGGGGTCGCCAGCCTGTTCGTCCGCGGCGAGATCAGGATCGGCGGCGAAGCCGCCTCGGCGTCGGGGCAGCGGTTCGATTTCGGATTCGGAGATGATGATTTCCACTCCCTCGATATGGCGTTGTTGGGTGCATTCCAGTTCAACAACGCCGCCATCGCGATCGCGCTGTTCCTGCTGTGGCGGATGCGGGTGCAGCCGGGAGAGCCGTCCGCTCGGATCGAAGCGGCCGTGAGATCCGGCCTGCGCGACACGCGCTGGCCTGGCCGCCTTGAAGTCATCGGTCAAAGCCCGTTGACCGTCATCGACGTCGGTCACACGCCCGACGGCATCAGGCAATCGCTCGCAAGTCTCAAGGCGGCTTACGGCGCGCAGGCGTGGATTCTCGTGGTCGGCGTTTCCTTCGACAAGAAGGCAAACGAGATCGTGGGCGCGCTGGCGCCATCATTCGACACGATTATTTGCACCATGGCGCACCACAAGGGCGGGGATCCGGCGGCCATCGCCGCCGCCGTGCGAAAAATCAATCCGCAGGCGGATGTCCGCATCGCCGCAACGATCGAGGATGCCTTCAGCGCGAGCCAAGCCCTTGCCACATCGCTCAATCGAAAAATCTATGTGGCCGGCGGGTTGTTCACCGCGATCGAATACGCCGCCGTCGCCCGGGGCGATCGCGCGAAAGATCTGGAATTCTTCTAGAGCGTTCTCGAGCGAAAGCCTGCCCCGGACTTGATCGGGGGTGGGTACCGGCTCGCGTGCAGAAAACGCGTCAAACAAAAATTGAGGCCATACCCGCGCCAGAACCGGGACGTTAACGGCTTGTTAACCATAACCGACCGATGTTTTCCCAAAGCAGGGAACCTCGCATGACCGATATATCGTCCGTATCATCGTCGGCCACGGCCTTCGTCGCAAAGCAGGCGGCCGACCTGAACAGGGCCGCCGGCGCGGCAACGGCGAGCTTTGCAAGCGCGCTTTCCAAGGTGCAAAATTCCGTCGGCCTCGGACCGAAAACGGGCTTTACCGCCGGCCCGACCTACGAGGCCGGCACCCTGGCCGGTCGAACCAAGGCGGTTTTCAACAACGCCCTCGACGCGACCAAATCCGCGCTGCACATCAAGCGGTAAAACCAGCGGTCGCGGATCACGCGGCCTCATGGTTCTCTAGGCGATGCGAAGCATCGTCCGGAGACCCGCGTCGTTGCCGCACTGCTCACCACGAAAGGATAGAGAGCTCCTCGTCCTGTGAGAGGCGCAAGGCGCGGTCTCAAAGGATGAGGCCTCATCACTGGAAACTAGTTGCTCACACCCTCGCTGTCGTCGAGCGCCTTGAAGGCGTCCTCAAGCTGCGGCGAGATCGCAACGTTGAGCTTCTCGCCGGTGGGCAGGCGGGAGACGAACCATTTGTTGTAGAGCGGGATCAGGTCGTGGTTGGTGCCGAGCTTGCGGAAGGTTCGTTCCACGACCGCGGCCAGTTGCGGCTCTCCCTTGCGGAACATGATGCCGTAGGGATCGTAGGACAAATAATCGCCGGTGACGCGAAACTTGTCCTGCGACTTGTGCCGCGCGATCAGGCCGTACAGCAGAATATCGTCGGTGGCGAATGCATCGGCCTTGCCGTCGATGAGCATCTGATAGGACTGCTCGTGATCCGGCGCCACCGCGATATTGAGACCGAGCGCGAGCTTCCTGTCGAGCGCACGCAGGGCCTGCTCGTTGGTTGTGCCCTTGGTGACCACGACGGTCTTGCCCTGCAGGTCCCTGGGCGCCGATATCGTCGAATCCTTCGGCACCATCAGCTTGGTGCCGGCCACGAACATCAACGGCGAGAACGCCACCTGCCTGGCGCGCTCGGCGTTGGCCGTGGTCGATCCGCATTCCAGATCTATCTTGCCTTGCACCACTGCCGGAATGCGGTCATCGGAGGTGACCTTGAGGTATTCGATCTTGAGACCGGGGTCGTCGACCTCGACGCCGATCTCATCGACGATGGCCTCGCAGAGCTCGACGCTGTAGCCGATCGGCCGGTTGGCCTGATCGAGAAACGAAAACGGCGGCGAGCTTTCGCGATAGCCGAGATGCACGACATGCCTGCTCTTGATGTTGGCGAGCGTCGGGCTAAGCCCTTCGCCGCCGGTCTGGGCGCCGGCTGCCGTCGCCAGCAGACACCCTGCCAGCAACAGGCCGCAGGCGAAGGCCGATCTCTCCAAGGTTTGGCGCATGCATCGCTCCCGTCAATGGCCGGCCATTGCGGGGATTTCGCCGGGAATCATATCCGGCGGCACCACGTCGTCGGAGCCGAGCGCGTGTTCGGGCGCCAACTCCCCTTCCCATTTCGCCACCACGGCGGTGGCGAGCGAGTTGCCGATCACGTTGGTGGCGCTGCGTCCCATGTCGAGGAAGGTATCGATGCCCATGATCATCAGGAGACCCGCCTCGGGGATGCCGAACTGGCTCAGCGTCGAGGCGATCACCACCAGCGAGGCGCGGGGAACGCCCGCGACGCCCTTCGAGGTGATCATCAGCGTCGCCAGCATCGCCAACTGGGTGCCGAGCGACATCTCGATCTTGTAGGTCTGCGCGATGAAGATGCTGGCAAAGGTGCAGTACATCATCGTGCCGTCGAGGTTGAACGAATAGCCGAGCGGCAGCACGAAGCTCGAGATCCGCGCCGAGGCGCCGAAGCGGTTGAGGCCCTCGAGCGTCTTGGGATAGGCCGCTTCCGAACTTGCGGTCGAAAACGCGATCATCAGGGGTTCGCGGATCAGCCGCAGCAGATGGCTGTATCTGGGCCCGATGACGATGAAGCCAACGATGACGAGGATGCCCCACAACAGCATCAGCGAGAAATAGAAGCCGCCCATGAAGACGACCAGCTTCCACAACACGGCGAGGCCGTTCTTCGACACCGTCGCCATGATCGCCGCCCACACCGCGACCGGCGCGAACAGCATGACATAACCGGTCACCTTCAGCATGATGTGGCCGAGGTCATCGATCACCGAGAGTATCTGCTTGGAGCGCTCCGGCATCGCGCCCAGGGCTACCGAGAAGAACACCGCGAAAACCACGATCTGCAGGATCTCGTTCTGCGCCATCGCATCCGCGATCGAGGTCGGAATCAGGTGGGTCAGGAATTTCTCGATCGAGAATGCCGACACCGGCAGTCCCGTCGATTGCGCCTTGTCCGGCAGGGTGCCCGGGAAATTCGCGCCCGGCTGCAACAGGTTGACCATCACCAAACCGAGCATGAGGGAGACAAACGAGGCGCTGACAAACCAGCCCATGGTCTTGGCGAAAATCCGCCCCAGTTTGGCGCCGCTTCCCATGTGGGCGATGCCGCCGACCAGGGTC
>Ga0185299_10006187_pt1 | contig 12860 bp, 17 predicted proteins | sample PaiPotPPA55metaG_FD_128002 | JGI IMG/M metagenome (GOLD analysis project Ga0185299, IMG submission 128002) | Iron sulfur acid spring bacterial and archeal communities from Banff, Canada, to study Microbial Dark Matter (Phase II) - Paint Pots PPA... ...
GGCCGTTGACCCAAGAGGGCTCAGCTTACGTCATTAGTCGCCTGACTTGTTTTTCGGGCTGTGCTGGTTCAGCGTGGAAATGAGCAGCCTGGCCGATACGGGAGCACGGACCGCGCGCTTCAGCACGATATCCTTTGCGGGAATCTTCTTGCCGTAGATTCGCTCATTGGCGTCATCATCCGGACGCAGCGTCGAGCCTTCAGGCGATACGCCGGCGAACAGCCCTCGCGATCGCGAGTACGTGAGGACTTCAGCACGCAGGGTCACATCCGTTGCGGCTTGGGCGTCGCGCCCCTTCGGTCCGGCTGCCGCGGCCGCATCGGCGCCCAGCTTTACCTTGCTGCCAAGAATGGAACTTGCGCCGCGGTCATTCATGACCAACAGGACGAAGTCCGTTGCTTGCCCACCGAGCTGGAATCCAAAGCTGATGCCCTCGAGCGCCATCATCGTCGGCGCACCCCACGGACCTTTGAACTTTTCGCCGCTCCGGCACGTCATGGACCCGCGTCCGTAGCTGCCGCCGATTCCATGGCGCCTTTGATCACGGACGGCATAACAATAACGCATTCTGCTTTGTCCAAAAGATCTTGCGGAATGTCGTCGGGGATATTGAGAATTTCCTTCATGACCATACCAGAGTTCCGCGAACGTGATTCGTCTTTCACCTTATCGTCTGCTAGCGCACTCTGGGGATTGAAGGGCGCAGATATTCCGATGAGCGCCAGCGCACTTAGCCTTGGGGATGTCTTGCTCATTGTGTTTCTCCTGGTGGAAGAGCGCCTTTCCAGCCCACACGCACAACTATGTTTCGGCTTCCATTATGTAGCGGCTCTGAACTGCCGACGTACCAGCCGACCCAGCAGATCCCAAGACTCATGTTTGCTTACGACCACCACCGCGATCGGCGAGCGGACCAGCAAGAAGGCCGCGACCACATTTTTCACGGGTAGAGCTAGGGAAGTCCGTGAAAAGAATGGACCACCTCCCTGAGACAAAGCGGCGTCTCGGCAGAACCGTTTTGATTGTGGATGACAACGCCGCGATACGGAATATGCTTGCAAACGCTTTCCGGTCCGATGGTTTGAAAGGTGCAGTGAGGCCCGCAACGGTAAAGAAGGCATCTGGGTAGCAAAGCGGCTCAAGCCCGACATCATCATTTTAGATCTCTCGATGCCTGTTATGAATGGTTTGGAAACAGCGTTTGAGCTACGCAAACTATCCCCGAATACGCCGATAATACTTTTCACTATGAATGGACCTGTATTAGAACGAGATGCCTCCAGGCTGGCAGTTGACACAATTGTCCCCAAAACCGTTCCCCTTTCAACGGTGATCCAAAAGGCGCACCAGTTGATTGGCGAGTAGATTTTTCTGGCTGTGCCGGCCTGTTACTGCGTACCGAGTTGACTTCGAAGCGAGTATTACAAAGCATGTTTGATGAAGCAGAAGGTTCTGACAGCAGGTCCAGGCTGTTAGAATTGACGCGGGAGAACTATGGAAAATACGTATCTGCCTGGTCCAGCCAACATCCTGATCGTCGATGATCGTCCGGAAAACCTCCTGGTGCTGAAGGCGGTTCTGGAAGACTCTCCCGACTACAAGATCACAACGGCATCGTCGGGTCGGGAAGCCATCGAAGTCGTGAAGCAGGTGGACTTTGCCTTGATCCTGCTGGATATTCAAATGCCTGTGATGGATGGCTACGAAACCGCCGTGGAAATCAAGAAACTGGAGCGCGGCAAGAACGTTCCGATCGTCATGGTGACCGCGATTTTCCGGGAAGACCCGCACATCCTGAAGGGCTACGCCGTGGGCGCGATCGATTACATAGGCAAACCGTTTAACACAGATATTCTGAAGGCCAAGGTCAGTGTGTACACCAACCTGTACCTGAAGTCCCGGCAGAATGCTTATCTGCAAGAGGCTGAGCGGTTGCTGCGGGAAGAAGGGAACGCACGAACTATTCTCGAAGCGATGCCCATCGGCGTTGTTGTGGTCGACCGGTATGGGGCGATTCAGCAACTGAACCAGGAAGCCCGGCAGATTTGGGGTGTTGGAACGGCAGCTTTGGGAGACTACAAAGACTTTAGCGGCTGGTGGCCGAATACTGGTCGGGCGATCCAACCCGACGAGTGGGCCATCGCACGTGCCATCGACAAGGGCGAGACGACATTGTGCGAGATTATCCAGGTCGAATGTTTTGACAGGACCAAAAAGACCGTTTTGAATTCCGCGATACCCCTTGGCAACCAAGGCCAAACCACGGGTGCCGTGGATATCATGCAGGACATCAGCGGACGCCACCACGTCCAAGCGGAATTAGCCAAGTCCCGGTCGTCGTAATCGAAATAGTTCATCGCTGCCTGGTGGATTTTTGTTGCGAAGCATCGGAAAGACCGACGTGTTCACGACTTACTCCTGAGCGCGATTCGCATTGATTCGCAGTCATCTGCAATTGGGAATTGTTGTGTTAATTCTCTTTATTCTCCAATACGGATACTCCTCGAATATTAAACAAGGGCCGTTCCGAAGAAATCGGTCGGCTCGACGAGCAGTCTACAGATAAGTTCTTTGCCAACTCAGCCGATGGCGACAAATCCGATTTCCAAGCCTTCGACTTTTTGTTTCAGACACGGATCTATTCGTGCGCTGGTCACTTGAAGGACCGCGAACAACGTGGGCGGGGTAGGGTAATTTTCAGAATCATGCCAGATCCTGTTGACCCCGTCCTCGGGAGATCGAGGATGGTTCGCGACCTCGTTCCGGCGACAGTTCTCGGAAGTGACTGCTGCTATGAGGTGCCCCTTGTGTCCGCTTGGCGGACGACGGTTCAGTTTTTTGTCGGCAACTTGGGATGCAGCATCCTGGCGCGGCGTCATCGAGACGACAACGTACTCACGCTCTTTACCGTCAGTTTCGGGCACCTGCAGGATAAACTTGCCCTTGTGCAGACGGAAGTGCGCTGTTTCTCCGATGGGAAGGAGAACGGGATGCTTGTCGTCTTTGGGCCGGATAAGATAGATCACACGGTCGGACTGCACAGTGTAATTCCTGGCATAGCAGCTCTTGGGTCTTCTTGTGCTGCCCGTCAATCCCGAAGATTTCACCGGCAACACTCTTGCTGCCCTTTTCCTGCAATCCGCACGACGTCGATTCCATCTGCAGGATCTTGCCGTTCTGATCGATGCCCCTTCATGATCGACCTCCACCTTGGACTTACATGGTGCGATGAATGCGTCCAATCAGGAAGGCGTCCAGCGGAGGCTGGTTGGAACGGGAAACCTACGGCAAAGACCCGCACACGACATCAAGACAGACGGAGGTTTTTAAGCGAGGCGCGAGCGGCTCCGCCACCGATATTCGGATTGATGACCAACTCAAGGACAGTAACGCTTGAAAGCGTTACTTGATATTCTTCGACCCCGCGTATCGACTCAGGGGGACTGAAATTCCACTGCTGTCGCACGATTTCTTTAACTGAGCTTCCGCCATTCGGAGATCACCGCAAAACAAACTCCTGCGTGCGCGCAGTTTCATTTTCCTCAAATACAAGCGACATGCACCTTAGCTTTTGCGGGCGATCGAAGACCAACCGAATCGTTTGACTCCCCGGCTCTGCCGCGCGCCAACCCCGCGCATTTCCCGAGGCGAAGGCGGACTCGACCGGACAATCTTTGTCTTCGGACGTGACTTCGACCATGGCTGCCCGCTCTACATCTAACCAACCTTCGCCGCGAGTCCGAATACTCTCGGAAGTTGGAGTGATAAGGCGCTTTCGCATACACCCAGTTTACTACTGTTCAGGAGACTCAGTCTGCGCACGAATTTCCCGAGGGGTAGCGAAGATTTGCCGGTCTGTGGCAAGCTGTGGGTCATGGTTCAGAACGAAATCAACTTCCGACAAACCACAATCGCACACGCCAAAGCCGCCGTTAAGAGACACCGGGCTGCCAAGAAGAAAAAGCTGGCTCGCAACCTGAGTCCGAGGTGAGTGGAACTGGCTGCTGCATGGCACCTAGACTCGTGGCAACAGCGTTCGAATGTGAGCCTTATTAAGTGCTCCCAGTCCGGGCAGCAGAGTTACGAAGCTTCGTCTAACGCGTCTTCTCTCTTTGCTGATCCAGCAACGTCGGTTGGCTGGCCCGTGCTGCTGATATCCAGCCTGGACGAGGGACCAGAAGTGAAGAAGGTTTCGCCTCGAAGCAAAGATTCGATCCCAGCGATGAGCAAGTCGTACGAGCCTTTATTCACACCCCCACTAAACCCCGAGTTGCGGGCTTCCTGTTCGATCTGTGGCCCGAACTCGTGCTGGGTAAATAGGAGCAATGGTAGTGTCGGAGTGGCTACGTGGATAGCGTGGCCAGCTTGAAAGCCGTTTAGGTTTGGCATCGTCAAGTCCAGGACTACAACATCTGGATTCAGCTCACCTGTTTGGCTCACCGCTTCAAGCCCGTTTGAGGCCTCTCCGCAGATTTCCCAGCCGGGATGTTTTTCGAGCGCCTCGCGCAATGCTCGCAAAATTTGCGGACTGTCGTCTGCGATGAGTATTCGGATCATTGTGCCGCCTCCGTAGTTCGCCGCGCGCGTTGGAAGCGGCGTTCTCTCTAGCCGCGCTTTGTTCGCTACCCTACATAGAGGCAGGAAGGCGAGGGAATACGGACAATTGCGTATAAAACACACTCTCAGAATGTAGGCGCACCGAGAAATATACGGACGCCCTTGTTCGTCTTCGGGGTACCGCTTGTCGCCCGCCAATGTCCGGAGGGATTCGGAATGCCACGAGAAGCCTAAGAATCTAAGAATCGATGGCCAGGCCGGACCGAAGCCAGCACTGGTCAATTGCAGGCCAAAGGACTGCAAATGAGGGACAATCCAGCGCTGACGTCACTCGGTCACAACCGTTCCTATGGGGATTATTTTCCCCCGGCGCGTTGATTCGCGGGCGAGTCTCCGCAGAATGCGTTGCAGAAACCATAACTCGCGGTTGAGAACCGATGCATTAGAAGCGCGGTTTTAGATCTCAATTGCTTTCTTGTTCGTGCCGACGCTGCCTTCCTGAATCACCTTGCTTGGTTCATCCAAAACGCAGTAGTAGCTCGAATGATCTCCTAGATCCAAACCAACCGTGAGCTTGTGCTCTTTGAAAAGCTTGCTTTCGCTTTCTCGCACAGTGCTAAGCTTTTTCACAGCCGGTCTCCTTTTCCTTGCGCCTTGAGCGCGTTGATGATTGGGAGCGTATCGCATCCCGCGGAGACCGGCCTTCTCTTCTGTGACTTTACCTACTCCGGGCAGTCGCGCCACTGACAGTGGCAATAAGAAGGAATCCCTTTCCGTGTGAATAACGAAGAGGCCATCCCGAAGCATTCTTTCCAACTGGAATTGAAATGACACGGTCTCCCGTTCAATTGCTGAATATTCTGAGCGCAGCTCCAACGGGCCTTCGGGCATTTTTTTTCGCAGCATGAATCGAAGGAAAGGCATTGGGATCCGGAATAAGGTGCATCAAGACAAAAACGCGGGATCGCCGGAACTCCAAGAACGGCAAGGGGCAAAAGTCAAGTGCTCAGCAGATTCTTATGTCGTATCATCACGTGCGCTGAACGGGGGGAGGTCATATCTAATGTATCCCTCAAGGAGGCTTGAAAGATCTGCCGTAATGCCCCTTCGAATCTTCGAATGCGTTCGAATTCCGAATGCCGAATTGCGGACGGATTTGGCATCGACGCAAGCCGAACGGCTTGACGATTAGGATAAGAAATAGGAGTCATCGGGAACCTCGACTAGAGTTGGGCCGGAGAGGAAGGATATAACTTCGCAGAGTTTGAGCGTTGTCCGCTTTTGGACAGCTTTCAGGGAATCTTGTTGGTAAGGTTCAGTAACCTCACACTAAGGCTCGTCGGTTTTGAGAAGGAGCGGACTAGCCTCCTACCTTGCCTGTTAGCGCCTGTCCGCTAACTTCTTCGAACTTGTCGTTCTCGAATATTTTTCGCAGTTGTTAAGCGGTTTTCGTCGAAGCTAACTCCAAAATCGCGGGAACCAACTCTGCTACCAAGTCGCCTTTATCAATCAACTTGTCTACTCCGATGCTCTCCGCCAACGCACTGGCGACATCATCTATCCCCAATGTAATCGCCACAATTTTCGCTCCAGCAAGACGCTTATTAAATCCGATGGCCGGGTTATGAAAATCCACCATATTTAGGTCCAAGACAATCACGTCGGGAAGGAGTTGATTGACTTGCGCAATCGTTTCCGGGCAGTTCGCCGCTTCACCGATAATCAGAACTTCCGGGCGACCTTCCAGAAATCTTCTGATAGCTTTTCGGATAACGTCCGAATCGTCGGCGACAAATACGTTTACAGGCACAAATGTTGTTATAGCACGATTGAGTGTACGCCAGCGTACTTATATTAGCTGGCTCAGGCCGTCTGGCGTGTTCCCGTCATTTGCTTCAGTATGCCTGTTCAATAGTGGACAGACCTTGCGTAGCAGCTTGTGTTTATTTGTAGCCACGATAAATCCATCAGTCCCAACTTTGTGACCGTGCAACCTCGCGGAGAAAGGTTAATGTATGCAATCCGACTGGGAAAGGCTCTACAAAAATGCAGTCTTCCAAACCGATTCGCAGCAGTTATGGAAGGCCATAACTGAAGCAGAGAGAGCGATTGAAGAGCGCCTAAACGAGTGTCCGCCGCCAATCATGGAAGAAACCGAAGTGCAGGCGATAAGCAAAACTCTGATGGCGCTATCAATGCTCAAGTCTCAAGCCCGCGCCAGTGAGGCCACACAGCCCAGCAATGGACACTACCCAGCCAAGCATGAGGAGCAGCAGCAGAGCGCGAGCGCTGAGTAACTAATGCGGTTTCTGCGCGTCACCGCGCCGGGCGCTAGAACAGGGCTTCGCCTTCAGGAAAGTCTCTGATAATTGTTGCAGACGTGCGATTCAAATCCTGCGTTGCGCTCCCGCTCGTATTCTTTTTTCATTTCATCTATGGTTTTGCCACTGGGCGGGCCTGAAGGTTTGAACATCCATCTGCAATGGGAACAGCCCCAACCTCTAAATTGTGCTTTATCAATCCAGATCAGCTCGCGTCGCACAACTGCACCGCCTACTGCGAACGCGTGGAGTATATGCCACGCTGCCGATCTGGCCGTCTTTATATTTTGCGTTTGAATAGACAAGAACAGCCCCACGTGATTCAATCTGTTATGGTGTCGGAACTATTATGCCAAGATGGGCCATCACTTGTCCGGGGTGCAATCAGAAGTTCACCCACACCGAGATTCCAAAAGAAGCCATAAACCAGGCATGGCGCGACCCTTTCGGAATCCTGCCAAAACCTACGATTCCTGCCGCTGGTGAGAAGCGAAGCTGTCCAAACTGCGAGAACGAATCTGTATATCATCCCTTCAATCTCGTTTACGAAAAGTAGTCTCGGAGCAACGGACTGTCTTCCGCTTTCTAAATTCCGATTGAGGGTCACAAAAGGGTGGTTGGGCTGGGCGTTCCCGGAGGGATTGTGGCGCAGTGGTCGGCGCCGGCAATGAGACCGAGCGTGGCAGATAAGGTTTCGGAGTTGGAAATTCAGGTGTTGCTTGATCGGGCGGGATTTTCGCCCGGAGAGATTGATGGGGGCGGAGGAGCGAATAGCCGGAGGGCTTTGGCGACATTTGAGGCGGCGCATCGGATTGCTGCGGGGCCGCGAGGACGCAAGCTGCTGCTGAAGGCGCTGCATGCAGGGAGTGTCGAGGCGATCGCGTCCTATACAATTACGGCGGAAGATGCGGGTGGACCATTCGCGGCAACGATTCCTGAGGACATGGACGAGAAGGCGAAGCTGGCGGGGCTTTACTACACGTCGGTGGAGGAAGAGTTGGGCGAGAAATTTCACTGTGCGCCGGAGCTGCTTAGGCGCCTGAATCCCGGCGCGCACTTTGCGGCGGGAGAAGAAATTAAAGTGCCGAACGTGTTGAATGCGGAGCATGAGGCTGCGGCCGATGACCCGTCGGCGGGTGTGGCAGGAAAACGAGTGCCGACGACCGGCGCGAGAGGCCAGCGAGAGTCATTGCATGCTGGGCTGGTGAGAGTGGTGGTATCGAAGAGGACCGCGAGTTTGACGGTGTATAGCGCGCGAGGACGAATTATTTTTTGGGTGCCGGTGACAACCGGCAGCACACACGAATCCCTGCCCCTGGGAACATGGCGGGTAACTTCGGTAACGCGCAATCCGACGTTTCTTTATGATCCGGAGCTTTTTTGGAATATCGATCCGGAAAAGGCGAAAGTGGAGATTGCGGCGGGACCGAATAATCCGGTGGGCGATGTGTGGATCGACATCAATAAGCCGCATTACGGAATACATGGGACGCCAGAGCCTGGGCGGATTGGGCATAGGGAGTCGCATGGGTGTGTGAGGATGACGAACTGGGATGCGGTGAAGTTGGCAGGGTTAGTTGCGAAGCGGACGCCGGTGATTTTTCGGAAGTAACGAGGACGCTGCATTCATCATTCCTAACCTAATCCGCGGGACGTACTCGGTGCTTCTTCATTTTCTTTGAATCCGATTCCCATTGCTTGACATTCGCAAAACCGAGACTTACACACGAATCGTCAGTTTGCTGCGAAAACAGTACTGAGAGTATTCGGTTCCATGTGAAAGCCGCGGAATTTGTGTATACGAAAATATCTTCAATACCGCAACGAGGTCGTACGGACAGTTCAGTACGTGGGACCGACCCTTGCTTCCCGGTGGACGTCCGTTCGCACTATCTGGCAAACATGTCCAAATCGAGACATCCGGCGAGAGCTTCTTGTCGTTATTATGGGGATTACCTATTTAGAACGTCTGGTCTTGATATGCGGGGAAGCATTTGACAGTTTTGATGCAGGTGCTTTGATCCGTACGGAGTCTAAAACTCTTATGCCAAGATGGATGGTTACTTGTCCCCAGTGCAACCAAAAGTTCGCCCATACCGAGATTTCAGCGGAAGTCATGAAGCAAGCATCGCGCGACCCTTTCCGAATCGTGTCAAAACCTGTAATTCCTCACGCTGGTGACAAGCGAACCTGTCCAAATTGTAAGAACGAATCCGTAGTCCATCCCTTCAATCTCTTGTACGAAAGTACCTGAAGCCTGACCGGGCATTTCTACGCGTGTTGGCCTGTGTTAGGGACAATCACTGCCGGACGCCCACGTGACCTGCATGCGCCAACCCACTCTGACATCCGCTAGTTGTTCAGTCTCTCCAGCAACCGATGTTGCCTGTAAAGGGCGGACTGGGGCGAGGAATCCGGTGAAGTCCCACGAATACCTCAGTTTGCTCGCTGCATTGAAGTGGACTCAACGTTTCTACATTCATCCGCGCGTCACGAATGTCCACAACCGAATAGTTTGGAAAATGGAATGGTTGTAACTTAAATTAGAACCGCCACCGAGGATGGAAAAACAATGCCAAATGACTCGCACCAAAGAGAGAGCTGCCGAATTCCACGAAAACGCCGCACACGCGCATCGCGCCGCCGCCGCGCACCACGGGAAAGAAGATCACCTGACCGGACACGAGCACTCCAAGCAAGCACTGGAACATGCCAATAAAGCTTTCCAGTGGTCGCAAGAAGCTCATCGGAAGTCCGAGAAGTCAATCGGGAAGCCGTAAGGACGCGAGTAGCCGTCGCGCGTAGGCGAAACCGCTGGTGGAAGCAACTGCAACGGTACGTGATGTTAGTGCTCAGCTACGTGCGAATGGCACGCCGGTTCCGGCAACTGGGTTAGGCAAGACGACAACCGGTCGGCTGTACGACGGAAGTTTACGATCCGCAGACCGCACACAAACCTCCGGGCGGCGTCGATGCGATGGAACGCGTCGCGGGACTGTATGCTATCGAAAGCGAAATCAGAGGGCGATCTCCAGCCGAACGCCACGAGATTCGAAGTCTGCGCCGGCCTTGGCTGGAATCGCATGCCGCGGAATTTGTCGACGAAGCCGGAGGTCTGTCCTTCAAATTCACATAAGCGCGAAAGTGTCCATTACTCGTGCAAAACAACACTCAGGAGAGAAGTATTGATCTGAAGTCCGCTGTTGTACTTGATGAATCCGAGCTTTCTGAATTTGTTCATGAAGAAGTTGACCCTCGGGCGTGTTGTGCCGATCATCTCCGCCAGCGTCTCCTGCGATACTTTGTGGAGCACTCCGTGGGGCTGGTCTTCCTGGCCGTAGCGGGCCAGCAATAGAAGAGTGCGGGCGAGCCGCTTCTCGCTGGAGTTGAAAAGCTGATCGACCAGGTCCTCTTCGATTCGAATGTTCCGTGCCAGCATGAAGGTGATGAACCGGTCAGAGAGGGCATGCTGCTCGTGAAGCACCTTGAACATTTCACCCTTCTCAATGACGAGCACAGTGCAGGGCGTAATCGCGGTAGCCGTCCCGATGCGAACGGACTGACCCGCCAAGCAGCCTTCACCAAAGAAGTCGCCCGCTGCCAGAATGGCGACGACCGCCTCTTTGCCCAGTTCATTGACGACGGTTAGTTTCACACCGCCTTCTTGTATGTACATTACGCTCTGAGCGGCATCCCCTTGAGAGTAAACGACCTCCGCCTGTTTAAACGCGTTAACTTTTCTCGCGACCCCAGCCGAATCGAGAAACGCTTGGACATCGAAAGCGAGCTTCTTCTTAAGTTTTGTCTTGGATTTGATATTGCTCGACCTCGCGATTGTTCTCATACAAGCGACCGCTTGACCACAATGCTAGCAGAATAATTCGGGACGTAAAGGGAGTTTCGCGGTTGTTCAGTACTAGGCTGGTACTAGTGCAGTTCTGTCCGGGAGCCGCGCCTAGCAAGCACCTCTTGCCGACCCTAACGTGGTCCTACCGACAAGAATCGGGCCGCATATTTCGCAAACTGTCCGAAATGGGACTGCATCGCTTCCATCTCGATGTCATGATCGGTGCATGCTTCATAAGAAAAGTACGAAAGAACCCGGCAGCGCGACACACGCCAGCGTTATGAAGGAAATGAGAAAGCCGCGCATGGCCAGGTCCGCAAGAATAGCGGAACTGAATCTGGATACTGCGCGTATTCCAGAACAGCCAAGTGCCGTCATGCCCGGAACCGTCGACAAAATCATCCCGTCTCCACGTCCGAGCCAACCGGAAAAGGCACAGATTGCGGTTAAGGGGGCTGACCACCGGGATCAAGATCTCCGTATTGAAAATGCGTTAACTGACGAACATGGTGACGATGTGAAGCTCAAAAAGGGTGCTCACGTTGCAGTTACCGTCACTGCCGAACCAAAAACGTCAATCGCCGCAGATAACGAAGGCAGCCAACCGATTCGGCGCAAGACAGCCGGCCTGGGCTTTGGCCGCCACACTTCATAGGGTCCTCATCGGCGCGTCGGTAAGCTGCAGTTTCGTCCAATCCATCAGCGAAGGTCCACGATGTATTGGGCAGAACCCTGTTCTGATGGCTGCACGCCACAGTTTATAACTCTCCATAACTGGACAGACACCCGTCCTGAGTATCGTCATTATCGTGCTTGGATTCGATGGAACCCGTGGCGGCCATGTCCCTTGGGCAAGTAAGGAATTGCCCGTTCCAAAGCCGTTTCGCCGTATCGCACCCAACGTGGAGTCGGACGAGGCGCGAGTGACAGCATGTCGGAGAAGTGACATAAGGATGGATGCAAATCCGCGATAAGCTTGACGAATGCCGTGAGCGGCACAGCCAGCAGCAAGCCCATCACACCCCACAACCAGCCCCAGAAGAGAATCCCAACCGTCGCCGCCACCGGCCCGATACTTACGCGAGTGGCAATAAATTTGGGAGTAAGAAGGTTCGCAGACACGACACGCAGCAGGAGAATTGTTAGCGTGATGACCATAAACGGTCCCAGTGTGTTGAACTGCAGGATGGCCGCCGCAAGAGAAAGCGCAAGTGAAAAGATCAGTCCGAGGAACGGAAGCAGATTTTAAGAGCCCGCTGGCGATTCCCAAAGGGATCGCACCTTGCATGGAGCCAACGATAAGGTTGCCGGCTACGAAGCCGCGAATCATCTCATTCAGGTTCGTGATGAATCGAGCCGCGTCTGTCTTTGAATTGAAGAGGGCATCTACCGGGTGGCGGTTTGGTTTTTGCTGCAGAGCAGGAAAAAAGTTAGGAATGGAACCACTCCGGCGATGATCAATACTCCCCACACAGACCTCGCTCCGCGCACCAGATAAGCAGGCCAGGTTGGCGATTCCCGCAACCGGACCTCGGGAACTTTTTTGCTGGGCTGCACGTCGTTCGTAAGATTCCCGGCGCTTTGCTCAACTCTTTGGATCTTCCGGCTAATCGGCTCAAGCGTTTGCTGAATCCTTGAGGTTTACACTGGAAGTTCTTCCGCAAAGGTCATGGCTCTTCCGTAAAGCTCGTGACCCAACAGACCGATTATGCCCATACCTGCGAGCACAACGATGGCGGCGGCCACACCGCGCGGCAGGCGCAGTTTCTCCAATTTGACTACTACAGGATCAAAAAGAATCGCGAGAAATGCCGCCAGGACAACTGTGATGCAAATCGAGCTCGCATAGTAGCCGAACACCGTCAGCATGCCCGCCACCAATAAGAAGAGCAGAGTCGCGATTCTGCGAAGAAGGCGATCGGATATTGAAATCGAAGACGGCAGCGCTATTTCCATCACGCGCAGCTGATTTTGTGCGGCAACGGTGCTCTTATTCGTAACCTGATCAGACATAGATTTTCCGCTTGTAGATGCGGCGTTGGCTGAGACAGGATTAGGTGCGAGTGCGTTAGGTGTCAGTGTGACGAAGTCGCTTTTTGGTCCTTAACCTGCAGCTCATTCACCACCTGCTGCAC
>Ga0185299_10006188_pt1 | contig 12860 bp, 13 predicted proteins | sample PaiPotPPA55metaG_FD_128002 | JGI IMG/M metagenome (GOLD analysis project Ga0185299, IMG submission 128002) | Iron sulfur acid spring bacterial and archeal communities from Banff, Canada, to study Microbial Dark Matter (Phase II) - Paint Pots PPA... ...
CTTCGTCCACCCTCGCCAACTCCTGCCCCAATTTCCCTCGGTCACCGCCGACGACCCCACCGCCGCCCGCATTCGCGCCGGACGCCCCATCAACCTCCCCGATCTCTCCCGCGCCCGCCAGGTCAAAGTCTTCCACGGCCAAAGGGAACTGATAGCCATTGCCACCCGAGTAGCCGGCACGCTCTTCCACCCCAAAATAGTCTTCCCCGCGTAGCTAGTCTTTGCCAATCTGAATGTGGGGACAGCCGCCCTCGGCTGTCCATCTGTGGCCCTACTCGGTGACTGCTGCAAACAAGCCTGTATGCTCATGATCCGGCCAATGCGTGCTATGGTGATATATCTCAACAGCGATAGGCCTTAGTTCTCATATACGAGGTCTGCGCCGTCGCGGGGAGTATCGCGCTCGAAGTGCACGCGTTCGGCCGGAAAGTAAATGTGTTCATAGGCGGCAATTGTAGCGGAGGCCGCCAGCCCCTCCTGTGATCGAGCGATGGCCCGCTCCAGCGCCGTCTCGAAGCTACAATCGATCCAAAGACGGAAGTCGTAGCGCTGCCGGAGCTCCCGTTTGAACAGAAAAATCCCTTCCAGCAACACCACATCTACATTTTCGAATGAATACAAGTGCTTGCGGTACGCTGATGCCGTCTCCTCCGTGAAGTCGGCGACCAGACGCACGCCGCCGTGAAGCACCAGAGGATCAATCAGCCAAGAGAACATCTCTTCGAACCGAAAAGCGTGTGAGTAAAAGTGCTCGGCCGGTTCATCGCCGCCAAAGCGAACATGCGGCAGGTTTAGCCAGCCGTCGGCAGCGATCAGCGCGACGTGGTGTCCTTTGTCCGTCAGCCTATCCGCCAGCCGTGCAGCCACATAGCCTTTCCCCGATCCGTCGATACCACTGATGGCGATCAGCCGCGCCTTGCATCCCCCACGGATTTGCACGCCGCAGATCGCCGCGACGACGTGATCAAGATTTGATACTAGAGGGATAGGTTGCAAAAGCTTAAACCCGAGATTTCCTGCTTGATATTCGAGAACGGTAAAGATTCTACGCCCCGTTCCGCTCTCCTGCACGTTGGACCAACCTCGTATGCTCATAATCCGGCCAATGCATTATGAGAGAGCGGCCCTGGAACGCGCATACCGAATGGGATCGCCATGCCAAGCGATACAAAGTCAGACCCACAGAGCAGAGTTCCCCGCAAAAGAATACTCGCCCTTAGGAATTGTGAACTGCGGTTAACGGTTAACCGTAGGAGATCCTCTTGGTTTTCAAGGAGAGTAGGTCAGATACAAACGCCAATGAGTAAAGAACCGCAGCGATCAAGTAGAGGGCCCGGTATCCGAAATACATTGAATTGTATTCTAGCAAGCCGCCGCACATCGCACCCAGCAAGTTGACCGCCATGATCCCGGATATCTCCCCGCGAGACCCCAGCAAGGTAGAAAAGACGATGCCCGAGAAAAACATCGGGCTGGTCAGCACAATTGTCGTTTCTAGGCGACCCAACGGTGTCGAGGACAAGCCACCGCTACGGGCTATGTACCACCCCACGCCCAAGCTAGTCAGCAGCAAAAGATAGGGAAACAGAGGTCGCTGGATGTGTAGCCATCGCACCGCCCAATTGGCCAAGTACGCCATCACCAGGATGCCAGCGATGACGATACCGATGACTTGCCACGAATTGCCAAATGTTAGTCCGAGTTCCGTGATTCCTTTGGTTTCAACCAGCATGAAGCCCGCGCCCAGAAGGAAAAAAGGCAGCTGGCTGAATTGTGGCTTCTCAGCAAAAAAGTTGGCGGTCACCAGGAACGAGAGCACTAACATTAAGCCCACCATGATCAAGTATGAGAGCGGATAGATACGCCGTGTCATGTAAAAAAAGGGCCAGTCATCGGTGGAGACGTCGGTCCGGAGTGTGGGATTCGCGTAACGGGATGTCACCTCCTGGAATCCGGTTTCTTGCAGCAGTTGGGCTGGAAGGACGAGGTCTCTGTCCTCGGCTTCGAGGAAGATGACAGAACCATCGTAATTCGAATTAACGCATACCGGAGCACGCCCATCGAAGACCTGTTTCATCATCAGATAGATCTTGCGGCCCTGTTCGTCGTTCATGAGTGCAAACGACAGGGAAAGAATGCCACCCGTTTTCAGGTGGGCCCGCGCTTCGCGCAATCCTTCGACGGTGTAGACAAACGAATCCAGCCGCACACTCGATGCGTGACTCAGCAGGGTGTGCGAATCCAGCAGGCCGTAGATCACCATGTCGTAGCTCTTTTCGGTGGTGCGCAAGAAGGACCGCGCATCGTTCACAATAGCGCGCACCCGCTGGTCTTCGTATGGCCGTTCCGGATGATAGGCGACGCCTGCCATCAGGATGGCGGGGTCAATCTCAATGGCATCCACATGCTGCGCTCCGGAGCGCAAAGCCGCCGCCACGTCGTTGCCTGTACCCGAGCCCACGATGGCCACATCGTTGGGTGTGCCGTAAACCCTGTAGGACAGTTCATAGTGGTCACGGATGTGTTTGAGTTCGGGATCCAAATCCACGTTTCGGTTGGAGCGGGCAAGATCATGAACTCTTTGGTAGTATTGCCCAGCCGCGCGAATGACCATCCAGCCTCGCTTGCCCTGCGACAATTCCAGTAACTGATACGGGGAATAGATGCTCTTCGACAAGGGATTTACCGGCCAGGCCAGAATGACAAGGGCCACCGTGGTACAGGCCATTCCCAGCAGCAAGGAGGATGGCTTTCTTGGGTAGAACAGCAAAGTTACGAGGAAGCACAGTGCGAACCATGCCACCGGTGGGGTCCACAGCCAACTTAGAACAAGCATCAGTACAACGCCGACAAGGCTACCGAGCAGATTCAACCCATAAGCCTTTAATTTCTCACGTCGCTCCATCAGACGACCGCATAGCTGCCCAATAGGGAGGAAGGCCAGTACCGTCAAAAGGAAGATAACCGACAAGAAGAAGTAAATCACGGTCGACTGGGATAGTTTGGGGGGACTGGAGTAAACACTCAGTTGTTCGCTGAAGGGCAAGGCGCGGAGACTGTCCAACAGCCAGATGGGCATGCCGAACCGCAAAACCATCATCAGAGCGAACTGCCAACCGAGCAGCGGGATCGTCAAGCCTAGGGGAATGCGCCGGCGATCGGCCAGCGCATAACCCAGGCCCAGCCCGGCGAAACAGCATAGCAAAGAGAAGTTCTTATAGAAGGCAAAGAACTCAAACACCGTGCCTTGCCAGCGGATCACGGCGAGTTCGAGGACCAGACTCAAGGCCGCCGCGCCCAAGATGGCCAGGTCCACGTATCCGGGCGCAAGACTACTGAGGAAATCCTCCTGTTCACCGGCGTTGGCGTCGATGCGGCTCTCGAGCTTTCTGACCAGCGCATAGAACCCTGTTGTAGCCAGCAGCACGGCCAAACCCGAACCAGCTAGTTTGAACAGAAATCTCGAGCTCAGATGGGCGGCAGTCGACTGGCTGCAGATCGCCCCTACCAGAGGAACCAGGCCGGATCCGAGAAATGCCAGCACGGTCAACCGCAAATATGATTTGGTCATTGCTTCTCCGGCCTCAGCGGCTGAACGTCATATGTGAGCTAGCATTAGCGGCAAACGAACTTGCGGTTTTGTGCCCCTGTCTTCTACAAGCAGTTGAGACGAGATCTCCAATTTCAACTTTTTTCTTTCGGGCAACGCCATCTGAGGATGTGATCTTCGAGAGCCGGAATCGTTTCTCCACTTAAAGCTGGAACTATTGCACTGTCAGGGTGACTGTGGCGGAGTGTTGCAGCGCCCCCGCGGTTGCCGTGACTGTAATGTTATAGGTTCCGGGAGGCGTACCCGGAGTGCCGCCGCCACCGCCGGTTGACGAGCTTCCTCCGCCGCAGGATGCGAAGAAGAGCAGACTGGAAAACACTAAGCAAAATAGAAGCAAGCCCAAGAGTTTCTTTCTACGCGACGTGAGACCTGTTCCCAGTAGGGCCAACACACCGAGCGGCACCCAGGTCGCGTAATAGATGCTTCTCGAAGGCGCGGCAGAGGCGTGCGCAGCGGTGGTGCGGACAGTCAACGTTGAAGTAACGGGCGCACCAACTGCGACTGAGGCAGGGTTTAGTGAGCAGGTGGGCGCCGGGCTCGCCGTCGTAATAATGCTGCAGCTGACAGTCACTGTGCCGTTGAAGCCTCCTGAAGGAGCCAAGGTGACCGTGGAAGTGGCCGACCCACCTGCTGTGACGGGTCCGGGCAAGGGCGAAGCCGAGAGACTGAAATCCTGCACCACCTGCACTGTCAAGTTGACGGATCCGCTGTGGCTCACCGACCCGGAAGTGCCCGTAATCGTCACGCTGTAGGTTCCCGCCGATGTAGACGCCAACGTCGTAACGGTGAGGGTTGAGTTTACAGACCCACCGCCTGAAGTCGGAGTCAGGGAAGATGGATTAAAGGAGCAGCTGAGACCCGATGGCAATCCGGAACATGCCAGATCCACCGGGCTGCTGAAACCGTTTTGCGAACCTACAGAAATTGTGTACTGTGTGGATTCGCCTGCGTTTATCGTGGCGCCTGTCGACGTGGGATCGAGGCTGAAATCAGGCGGGGTAAGCAATCCATAGACAACCAACTGCTGCGAAAATGTCGGCAGATAAACTTTGCCATTGGCGATGGTCGGTGGGTTGAACTTAGCGTAGTTGCCCACGCCGTCACGGGCGCCGTCTTGTTGGCTGTCCCAAAGCTCGTGGGTCAGGTCGCTGGCGTCAAATGCAAGTAGCTGGCCCGGTACGGTGCTCACATTGGCATTTCCACTCACAGGTGCCGCCGCCCAGACTATTCCGGTCCCCGCCGTACTCCCATTGGACGATATCGATAAGGGAGCCATGTTTGAATACCCAGCTGCATTTAGAATCGTGCTTTGGGAAACCGGAGATGTCTGAAAGGTGTGACCATTGAAACTCCAAGCTCTCAGAGGCAGTCCGTCGCCCCACAGGTAAACGACCGGACCCAAGGTCGGGCTGTTCCAATAGACTGGGGCGCCCATGATTCTTCCGGAAATGGCAGTCCACTCCTGCACATCAGAGTCGTGAGTGGTATTGAATTTTCCCATGTTGGTAGTGTTGACCAAGCGCAGTAATCCGTCCTTGCCGCCACCGAAGAGCAGTGTTGTGCCAGGAATGAGCAAAGGCCCGCCCGAGCCCAAGTCAACGTCGAAACCAAAATCACCCAGGTAAGATTGGTTGTAGGGCGTGAAGTAATCCATCACCGACAAGCTGGATCCGTCCAGTTTCAAGAAACTGGTAGCGAAATCTTTACCTTGAAGGCCGCCGCCAGCATCCCCATTGAAATTGCCGTTGGCTGTGATGACGTAGACGTTACCAGAACTATCGGCTACCGGGCCTTGGCCTCCACCCCAGATGCTTCCGCCGGAAATCAATGACGGGGAGGTGTTCAGGACCGCCAGTTGCGCCAAGGTGCCGGCGTCATAAGCCATGACAAAGCCGTACCACGGAATGGTGTCTCCCATAGAACCGAAGGCGACATAGACCTTTCCGCCCGACAGCAAAAGTCCCGAGCGATTCAGCTGAAACAATGGTGCGAAGTTGGCGGCAGAGATTTCTGCCGGGCCGCCGAACATTTCCGCACCCGAGCTGACATTCAATGCGTGCAGGCGGTAGTGGTAAGAGCCGTCCGAGTCCTTGTTCTTGACCGCCACGTAGAGAACGCCACCCGGCGGATCGATCACCGGCGTGGCGGTGATGCCAATCTCTGGCACCAGGTAGTTGTTGCAACCCGAAGGTTGACCCGAAGCTACACAAATGTCGTCGCTGGGAACTGATGGGCCGAGCTTGGCTTGCCACAGGGCAGTTCCGTTGGCATCGTCTGCGTCAAAAGCATACACGCTGTTATGCTCGGTCGCCACGTAGACCACGTTGTGCAAGCTGCCGCCGATGGTCACGTTCGGCAAGTACAACGGTTGCGCATAGATGTCGCCGTCCACCGTCAAGGCAAACAATTTTCCGAAATTGCTCACGTTCACGTTCGACGTGGTCAGGACCTTTTCACCGGTGTTCTGGCCGGTACGGCTGTTGTCGTTGTGCTGCGTGAGGACCGAGACCTGACCGGCCACGAGGCAAGACAGACCTACAACCATCAAACCAAGCGCGCACCACCTAACAAGATATCCCGTGACTATCAGTGCCCTCATCATGTTCGCGCAGGAAAAGCTGATCTCTCCGCACCGTCACGGGCCCAAACCCCGCTGCCGGAAAAAGACCCCTCATTAGGCCCCCCCTCGCATAACGCGGCTGGCCGGCTTCAAGAATTATCCGCTCCCGCAAGCGGGGGGTCAAGAGCCGGGGGTTCACAGTTGGAATTGCTGGGGGACAAGTAGCTCGGTTTGCTGTCAGCACTTCCGGTTCATACGTGCAGGCAGTGCAGGACCGCAGTGCCGGTGCCGCAATGTCCGATAACAGGTATTATGTAAACTAAGAGGCGGAGCCGTTCACCCAATCACTTCCACCGATCCAACCGGAGCGAACTCCACAATCTTCTGGTCCAACGTGGCCAACTTCCCTCGGTTATGGATTGCCAGTGCAACCAGATAGGCGTCTGTGATTTGTTGGTGGCCCTTGACACGCCGCCCTTTGAGTAACTGCACTGCGTCCGGCACTGAGATCGAGTCCGGCCAGAACTGATGCACCCGGTCCTGGAGGCTCGCGGTCAGGCTTTCGATGGCCTGCTGAACGGAAACGGACTGTGAGGAAAAAGCCGGGTTCGACACGATGCGCCGTCATTCCAATTCCGATTCAAGAAGCTCCTTCACCCGCTCGCTGCTGATCTTGGATCCGCCCGGGGCGATGTCGAAGACAACAAATCCGTTCACCAGGCGTGTAGGAACCTCCGCGTTAGCGCCCTTCCGCACCAATTCCGACGCAGCTTTCCCCAAGGCCAGCGAGCGGGACTCGGAGTATTCCCGCAGAATTTTCACCGCGTCGTCATCGAGGTTCAATGTGGTGCGCATGGTAACAATATGATGTCATCAGAGTCCTTCTGATGTCAGAAAAAAGAAGGCGCATCACGGATGGGAAATTGATGATAAGCCAAGACCGAAGGGATCCCCTAGGCACCGACCACTGACCACTGACCACCGACCACTGCTACATCTTGTACTTTCCCAAATCCTCGTCGTTCAGACCTTCCAGATACTTCCGCAGTTCTTCGGCCGTAACCCGGTCCGACCCATTCGCCGCCTGCTTCGAATTCTTCAGCACCACTTCATCCACAAAGATCGGACAATCCACCCGCAGCGCCAGCGCCAGCGCATCCGACGGACGCGAGTCAATGCTAATCACCTCGCCGCTCCGCTCCAGCCAGATCACCGCATAAAACGTATCCTCGCGCAACTCCGTGACCACAACCTTATGCACCTGCGTCTCCAGCCCGGTCAGCACATTCTTGATCAAATCATGCGTCATCGGCCGCGGCGTGCTCACCTTCTCCATCTCCAAAGCGATCGCATTCGCCTCATAAACCCCCACCCAAATCGGCAGCACACTCTCCCCCGCCACATCCTTAAGGATCACAATAGGCATATTGCTAACTGGATCCATCAAAAGGCCGCGGATGGTCATCTCTACTTCCATAGGAAACTCCTTCAACCCGGAAACACCTTCAACGGCGCGGGATGCGCCGTTGTTCTTCGATTCTTATATCACCAATTCGCCTAAAAGACTGTTGGGAAAGCTGGCTGTTGCCCTTACCGGGACGTAGGTTCCCACCTTGGGCGCGGACGTTTCCGGGGTCGTAAAGTTCAGGGTTTTGTTTTGGCTGGTGCGGCCGATCCATTGGGCCCGCGCTTCGTTTCTTCCTTCAACCATTACTTCCGAGATTGTTCCTATGTATTTCTTGTAGCGTTCAATCTGGATTTCCTTCTGGTTTGCCATCAACACTTCTAGGCGGCGCGCTTTTTCCTGATCTGGAATTGCGTCTTCGAGGGCCAGCGATGGGGTGTTTGGCCGCGGAGAGTATTTGAAGGTGAAGATGCTGTCGTAGCCTACTTCGTCCACGAGGCTCAGGGTTTGCTCGAAGTCTTCTTCCGTTTCACCAGGGAAGCCTACGATTACGTCGCTGGTGATGCTGATCTCGCGCTTTGCTGCCTTCATCCAGGCGATGCGTTCGAGATATTGCTCGCGCGTGTAGAGCCGCTGCATGGCGTTCAGCACGCGGTCTGAGCCGCTCTGCACCGGAAGGTGTACGTGGTCGCAGAGGGTGGGGACGGCGTCGATGGCTTCGACAATGTCGCGCCCAAAGTCCCGGGGGTGTGACGTTGTGAAGCGCACTCTGCGAATCCCTGGAACTTCGGCCACCGCCACCAGCAATTCTGCGAAGGTTTTCTTTTTTCCGGAAAATCCGGCACCCGGCTTCCCTGCTGGATCTTTGTATGAATTCACGTTCTGGCCGAGCAGTTGGATTTCCGTGTAGCCGAGATCGGCCATCTGGCGGGCTTCGGCGAGCACCGACTCGGACGTGCGGCTGCGCTCCTTGCCCCGCGTGAAGGGGACGACGCAGTAAGCACAGAACTTGTCGCAGCCTTCGATGATGGTGATGTATCCGCGATGGGGATTGGTGCGGGCGGTGAACTCGGTCTCGAAGCACTCGTCGGTTTCGCGATCGTCTAGTCCGGTGATGCGGAGCGGGATGCCGGGCCCCGGCTTTCGGGCTTCGGGCTTCGGCGCCTCCAATTGCACCAGCATTTGGGGCAGGTTGCGGTAGCTGGCTGATCCGCACACTAGTGACACGTGGGGGGCGCGCTCGAAAATCTTTTCGCCTTCCTGCTGGGCCACGCAGCCGAGCACACCAAACTTCTTGCCCTGGGCCACCAGCTTCTTGTAGTCCGCCAGGCGGTGGAAGACTTTCTGCTCGGCCTTGTCCCGGATGGAGCAGGTGTTGTACAGAATCAGGTCGGCCTGCTCGACCGTCTCTACCTGGCGGTAGCCTTCGTGCACCAGCGTGCCAATGACTTTTTCCGAGTCATGGACATTCATCTGGCAGCCGAAGGTTTCGAGGTAGAAGGTCTTGTGAGAGTCGGCAGACATATCTGAGACCAGTATAAGCGATGCCCGTGTGGGTCGGAACTCCTGTCGGTCGAGCCAGACAGATACTTGACGGATTATACGTATAGACGTATACATGTATTATGGTTGCGGCGGAGCGCCCAGTCGTGTGGGTGGGCTCGAGTCGAAGAGACTTGCGCGAATTTCCTCGCGAGGTCCGCCGCGACATCGGCCGAGCTCTCTACGCCGCGCAGGGGGGCGAAACCGATCCTGCGACGAAGCCCATGCGTGGGTTTGGCGGAGGCTCTATGGTCGAGGTCATCGCGCATCATCGAGGCGATACCTGGCGGACCGTATATACGGTTCGTTTTGCGGAAGCGATTTACGTGCTGCACGCGTTCCAGAAGAAATCTAAAAGCGGCATCGCTACCCCGAAGAAGGACGTTGAACTGATCCGGCGCCGCTTGGCTGAGGCTGAGCGAATGCATCGAGAAAGGCAGAATTGACACATGAGAACGACTAAACGCACGCAGCCCAAAAGAATCCGTGCCGAGAAGAGTAGCGGGAATGTTTTTGCCGATCTTGGCCTTCCTCATCCTGAGCAGGAGCTGTTGAAGTCGCGGCTAACGCTGCAGATTTACCGGCTCATTAAGGCGCGGGGCCTCAAGCAGGCCGAGGCGGGAAAGATTCTGGGCATCAAGCAGCCGCATGTTTCGGCGCTCATGCGCAACCGCTCGGGCGCTTTTTCGGTGGAGCGCCTCATGGAGTTTCTGACCGCGCTAGGACAGGATGTGGAGATTACGGTGAGGCCCACGCGCAAGCAGCATGGGGAAATGTCGGTGGTAGCTTGAGTTGACGGCGCGATTGAAGTCGCGCCCTTTCAAAGCGCGGGCTTGACGGCACGGCTTCAAAGCCGTGCCCTTCCCGATCCCTGATCCCGCAAGCGCGTTCGACGATGACGGCGGTCTCGCGGGCGGGGGCGCCCGCGCTACCTACGCCTTCGTCAACCGCGGAGGGGGCAGACGGCGCAGCGGACCTCTAGGTTCTTGCTGCGGCAGCGGCGGGGGAGGCCTTTTCTTAGGCGGACGCTTAGGCAGGAATCCAAGAGGCACCAGGCTTCGCGGTATTTTTCGAACTCGGCTTTTGACTGGCGGCGGGTGGTGGGGTAGAAGCGGATGCCTTTGCGCTGTCCGATGGCTTGGATGGGGATTATGTACCAGATGTTTTCTGGGACTATGTAGGCTACGAAGAAATCGATTTCTTTGCTGGTGTAGACGCGGCCGTTGGCTCCGGTGGTTTTGACGCGGTAGCGATTTTCGGCGAAGGCAGTGGCGGATTTGACCTGGACTCGGAACAGGGCGCGGCCGAAGTCGACTACGGTGTCGTAGCGCTCGCTGTCTCCCCAGGGAATGCAGACGCCGCTGTTCAGAGCGGTGGCTCTGGCCAGGAAGGCGGCTTGGGCGGCTTCTCCGCGGCGTTTGCGGGTGGGGGTGCCTACGGCGTGGAGGGTGATTAGGGCTGGGGCGGGGTGCTGGTCCGAATTGTTGGTTTTGTTCCGCATAAACAAGAAAGGCGCAGCCGGTGGCTGCGCCTTGGGCGCTCCTTTTTTTGATTTGTTTCAAAGTCAAAAGCAAAGTCAAAGGCATCGGACCCTTCGGTGGCGCTCAGGGCAGGCAGGAGTGTCCGATCCACACGGGCATTGCTTGAAAACAGAAACGGCGCAGACTGGAAGGCCTGCGCCGCTGTTTCGACTCACTTCTTACATTATATCATACTGCATAGGGTAAATGGGACATGTTAGCTGACTTTATTTCTCCCAGCGAATCAATGAGTTAGTATGAAAAATCTGGTTTTGGGGGCTTGACAAGATTTTGGGGATTCGTCGGCTCCATCGGCGATGTCGGCAGGGTGCAAGATCCTTCGTTGGGAGTTCCTCGCCTTCGGCGTGGAACTCCGCTGCCTCAGGATGACAGGGCATTTGGTTCCCCCACGATTTCTTGCGGACCTTACAGGCCGTTGGGGCGTTGGCGAATCAGGGACAGGAATTCGGAACGCGTTTCTTCTTCGTTACGGAAGCAGCCTAGCATGGAGGAGGTTACGGCGGCGGAGTGCTGCTTTTCTACTCCGCGCATCATCATGCATAGGTGGCGGGCCTCGATCACCACGCCTACGCCTTGCGGTTCGATTACTTTCTGGATGGTTTCGGCGATCTGGGTGGTCAGGCGCTCCTGAATTTGCAGGCGGCGGGAGAAGAGCTCGATGAGGCGAGGGACCTTGCTCAGGCCGATCACTTTGCCGTTGGGGATATACGCAACGTGCACTTTGCCGAAGAAGGGCAGGAGATGGTGCTCGCAGAGGCTGAACATTTCGATGTCTTTGACAATGACCATTTCGTCGTAGGAGACGGTGAAGAGCGCGCCTTTTAGCAGGGCCTCGGGATCTTCGGTGTAGCCGCGGGTCAGGAATTGCAGGGACTTGCGAACTCGTTGGGGAGTTTGCTGGAGACCTTCGCGGTTGGGGTCTTCGCCCAGGCGGACGATCATTTCCTGGACCAGGTCTTCGAAGCTGGCGCTGGTTAGAGTTGGCTGTTCGGTTGAGGGTCTCATGGGGATTTGTAATTTGGTAATTGGGTAATTTTGTAATTTGACGTCAAAGACCTCTGTATTCGAACGAGTTCATCATGGTTTCTTCTAACCTTACTCTTTCAAGATGCGCGTGGTGGAAGCCGCGCTGCACTATTTCGTAGATCTGGATGCAGAGATTTTCTGTGGTGGGCACTTCCTGGGCGAATTCTGGAAGGGTATTCAGGTTCTCGTGGCCGTAGCGAGCCAGCACTTCCCTTTCGATGAAACCGTCCAGATCGGTCAAGTTACAGACCATTCCCGTTTTTTCGTTTACTGGGCCGCTTACGGTTACTTCTACTGTGTAGTTGTGGCCGTGTCCGTACGGGTTGTTGCATTTGCCGTAGGTGGACTGATTCTCCGCTTTCGACATGGCTTCGCTGTGGAGGCGGTGGGATGCGGAGAAGAGATAGCGGCGGGAGAGGTGGGCTTTCATTCAATTAGCTCTTGAGGCGGCGAAACCTAAAGCTCTTAACCGCGAAGAAAGGCCGCGAGGGTCGCAAGGAAAAGCGCAACTGGGAAGCGCAGCACTTATTCTCATCAGGGTTCTCCGTAGAAATCTACGAACAGGTCGGGCGTTTCGTAGACCCTCACCCGGTGCAGCTTTGCGCGCTCCAGTTTGGCGGCCAGGCGCTGCCAGACGGCTATAGCTATGTTTTCCGTGGTGGGGATTTGATGGAGGAATTCGGGGACCTCTTTGTTCAGGAAGCGGTGGTCCATGGCGTCCAGGACTTCGCGGTGCATGACCTCTTTTAGTTGCTTCAGGTCTACTACGAAGCCGGAGCGCGGATCGACTTCTCCCTTTACCGTTACTTCGAGGGTGTAGTTGTGGCCGTGGCCGTTGGGGTTATTGCACTTGCCGAAGATGCGGCGGTTTTCCTCCGGAGAGAAATCCGGATTGTGATAGTAGTGCGAGGCGGAGAATTCGGCTTTTCGGGTTAGATAGACCATAGAAAGAGTGGCCAGTGGTCAGTGGCCAGTGGCCAGTGGAAACCTTTCTTCATCGGAATATTTGCGGCCTCTCCACGGGACGCTGCCTTTTGCGTGGGCGGTCTTTGAGCGTAGCAACAGATATGCAAACAGCGTGAGGCCTAGCAGGGCCAGGACGTTCGCATCCCAGTCAAAGTGCGCTTGGCGGATTCTGGTTAGAAACAATGCATACAAGATTACGCTCAACGTCGC
>Ga0185299_10006190_pt1 | contig 12850 bp, 7 predicted proteins | sample PaiPotPPA55metaG_FD_128002 | JGI IMG/M metagenome (GOLD analysis project Ga0185299, IMG submission 128002) | Iron sulfur acid spring bacterial and archeal communities from Banff, Canada, to study Microbial Dark Matter (Phase II) - Paint Pots PPA... ...
ATCCAATCACAATCACGTGGGCGACCGTCGAGCCAAACGCTCCATTCTTCTTATAGTTGTAGAAGCCCCAAATATCCTTGACCGGAATCGGCTTCGATTCCAGCTTGAGCGGCGGAAGCTTCTTGGGAAAAAAGAATTCGTCCAGGCCGCGGAAAAGCGACCTCCACAGCGGCTCAAACGTGTTTGGAGCCAGCAGAAGATGAAGTTCCGGCTCATTGGCCGGATTGAGATTGACGTTCGGATTGACTTCTGTCGATGCCATTATTCCCCGGTTCGTTCTCCCGCACGCAGATGTGAAAGGCTATCTTCTTGGCGACCCCACGTTTACACAGATGAGCAGTCTTTCCAACAAGTTGCCTCTTGAAAATTCTTCAGCGATTCTTGTCTAACCTCTGGATCGGGTAACGCCCCCCACGGGCGGATGAACCTCCCGAACCTTGGGTCTGGTTAGCGTTCGCTTCTACTAAAATTGTACCCCTTTCGCGACCCTTTACGCAGTGTATTTCAAGTTTCCGTGGGGCATGCCCTTCTTGGCTGCCATGCCCTCGGTTCTGGCTGCGTAGACGTTCGCAGCGCCTCTCCCTATAATGAAAAGATTCAATCATTTGGGAGAGTCCAACGGGTGCCGCTCGAACTAAAAGCCACCATTAATCTGCCTAAGACCGCCTTCCCCATGAAGGCCAACCTGCCCCAGAACGAGCCCAAAATACTGGCCCGCTGGGAGCAGTCGCGGATCTACGAGCGCATCCGTGAAGCTCGCAAAGGCTCGCCCACCTATATCCTTCACGACGGCCCGCCTTACACCAGCGGTCCTATCCACATGGGAACGGCGTTTAACAAGTGCCTCAAGGATTTCATCGTCAAATCGAAGACCATGGCGGGTTACGACGCGCCCTACGTGCCCGGCTGGGATTGCCACGGCCTACCCATCGAGATCAAGGTGGACAAGGAACTCGGCGGCAAAAAGCTGCAGATGCGCCCTACCGACGTGCGCGCGGAATGCCGCAACTACGCCCAGAAGTTTCTTGACCTGCAGCGCTCGCAGTTCAAACGGATCGGCGTCTTCGGCCGCTTTGATCGGCCTTACGCCACGATGAACCCCCAATACGAGTCAGTCGTGTTGTCGACTTTTTTCTCCTTTTATGAGAACGGCTTCGTCTACAAGGGCCTGCGCGCCGTCTACTGGTGCATGCACGACGAGACCGCCCTCGCCGAAGCCGAGGTCGAGTACGAAAACCACACCAGCCCCACGGTCTGGGTGAAATACGCGCTGCTAGATGATCCCGCGAAGGTCTTTCCTCCGGAGATCGGCGCCGCTCTGGCAGGAAAGAAAGTTTCGACCATCATCTGGACGACGACTCCGTGGACTCTTCCTGCGTCCATGGCAGTAGCTTTCCATCCTGACGAAGAATATGTCGCGCTCGAGTCTGGCGGCGAAGTCTATGTCGTCGCGACAAAGCTGGCGAAAGACGTGGCGGAGAAGTGCAACCTCGCCGACCCGCGCGAACTCGCCCGCTTCCCCGGCCGCACCATGGAGCACCTGAATTTCCAGCATCCTTTTCTCGACCGCAAAATCCTCGGCGTGCTCGCCGAATACGTCACCATGGACACTGGGACAGGCGTAGTCCATACGGCGCCTTCGCACGGCGCGGAGGACTTTCTCACCGGCGTCAAATATGGTCTCGATGCCACCAGCAACGTCGACGAGAAAGGCATCCTGCGCAACGGCCTGCCGGAATACACTGGCAAGCGCGTCTGGGAAGCGAATCAGCCGATCGTCGACTTGCTCAAGAACCGCGGCGCGCTGCTGCATGTGGAGAAGACCGAGCACTCCTATCCCCACTGCTGGCGCTGCCACAATCCAGTGATCTTTCGCGCCACCGAGCAGTGGTTTATCTCGATGGAAACCCCCATGCCGGGCGGGGTCGGACGGCGAGGTTCGGAAAATGACACCCTGCGCACCCGCACCCTCGAAGAGATCAAGCACGTGAAATGGGATCCGTCGTGGGGCGAGGAGCGCCTCTCGAACATGATCGCGACGCGCCCCGACTGGTGCATCTCGCGGCAGCGTGTGTGGGGCGTTCCCATCGCCGTTTTTCTTTGCGAGAGCTGCGGCAAGCCGCTCAAGGATCGCGCCATCAATCACAAGGTCATCGAGCTGTTCGCCCGCTCCGGCGCCGACGCCTGGTTTACCTCCGAGTCCGATACAATTCTGCCGGCAAACGCGAAGTGTCCGCACTGCAACGGCACCAAGTTCGAAAAAGAAACCGATATCTTCGACGTCTGGCTGGAATCCGGCGCGAGTTATCTTGCGTTGATCGCTGACGAACCTATGTATCCCTGGCCGTCCGATCTTTATCTCGAAGGCGGCGACCAATACCGCGGCTGGTTCCAGTCGTCGCTGCTGTGCGCCATGGGCACACATGGCACGCCGCCCTACAAGGGCGTAGTCACGCCAGGATGGACGCTCGACGAAAAAGGTCAGGCCATGTCGAAGTCCCGCGGCAACGACGTGGATCCGGTCGACATCGCTGGCCGTCTCGGCGGAGAGGTCGTGCGTCTCTGGGTAGCATCAGTCGACTTTCGCGAAGATGTTGTCGGCTCCGAGCGGCTCATGCTCACGGTCGCGGAAAATTACCGAAAAATCCGCAACACCTTCCGCTACATTTTAGGAAATCTCGGAGACTTCGATCCGCAGGCTGATGCGGTTCCTTTCGAGAGCATGGAAGCTCTCGACCAATACATGCTGTGCCAGACTCAGGCCTTTGCCGCCGATGTGCGCAACTCGTACGACGAGTTCGCCTTCCACAAGATCTATCATCGGCTGAATCACTTCTGCATCGTCGACCTTAGCGCTTTCTATTTTGATGTGCTCAAAGACCGGCTGTATATCTCCGCGCCCAAGTCGCAGGCCCGCCGCAGCGCGCAGACTGCCATCTGGCGCATCGGTGAAGCGCTGGTTCGCCTGCTCGCCCCGATCATGAGCTTCACCTCGGAAGAAGTCTGGGACTATCTGCCGAAGTCGGCAGGGCGCGGCGAAAGCGTGCATCTCGCGTTGTTTCCTTCCGCAGCAGAGATCGTGGGCGAAACCGCCGGATCCTACGAAGAAAAGCCCTGCGATGAGAAGACAGGCCAGGATTGGGCGACGCTCCGCTCCGTGCGCGACGAAGTTCTAAAGGCGCTCGAGGAAGCCCGCAACAGCAAGTTGATCGGCACCGGCCTCGAGGCCCAGGTGATACTCACTGCGTCGGATCCGGTGTACTCCGTGTTGAAGCGATACGCGGAGCAACTCCGCTATCTATTCATAGTCTCCGCCGTTACCTTGACGCAGGGTACTGGTAACGGAACGTCCAGCGTTCATGTCGAAGTGAACAAAGCGGACGGCGCCAAGTGCGAACGGTGCTGGAATTACTCGACTCATGTCGGCGAGGACAAGACCTATCCCACGGTCTGCGAACGCTGCGGCGCGGTGCTGAAGGAACTCGGAGAATCCCGCTAGCCCGCCCGCAGTTATTTGAAAGAGCGGGGCTTTCAAACGAGTCGCAGTCGCAAATGAGGATGCGCTCTCAGCCCCTGTATAATCGAGCGCGGATCGAGCAACCTGTGAACTGGCGCAAGCTACGTACGTTCTTGCTCACGCTGTTGATTCTGTGCCTGATCCCCGCCACCCGTTACTACCAGATCGACGTTCCCCTGCTGCGTTTTCTAAGAGGCTCCCACCACGTCGACCCTTTCTCTCTTCACCTGTCCGGAGAGTTTGTCGAGAACAACCTTGGAACTGAGCAAAATCCCGATGGCTCGGTCACGGTGCGCGTGATCGCGCAGCAATACCTGTTCATCCCGCATTGCATTCTGGTTCCAGCCGGAGCTCCGGTTCATCTTCGCATCACCAGCGCCGATGCCGTCCACTCGCTTACTTTCGGCGGCAGCGACTATGCCGTGAAGGTCCTCCCGGGTACGATCAGCGAGGCGCAACTGCAGTTTCCCCGCGCCGGCGATTACAAAACAGTGTGCCGCGAATTCTGCGGTGCCGGACACTACGCCATGCGATCCGAGTTGAAAGTCGTGCCTCGCGACCAGTTTCCTGCCTTGCGGCCTGAAGAAAGGGGAAACTGTGCAGCGCGATAACCGACCCGCCGCTTCTGCTACAGCGCTGCCGGGCTTTGCTGCCGCGACACCTCTTGCGCTGGCTATACTCTTCGTTTCAGCAACGAGTGCGCTGCTGCTCCAGGCAGGTGACCATCCTCCCGATCACGTCCCTTCCTACGTGGCCTGGACGCCGGAGACGAAGGCGGCCGCTTCCTCCGGAGACGCTTTTCGAGGGATGCTTCTCGCCAAGCGCTGCGATCACTGCCATGGCTCCGAAGGCTTCAGCGACAGAGCCTCAACGCCCAACCTGGCGGGAATAGACAAGCTTGCAATCTGGAAACAACTCGAGGATTTCAAAACTCATAAACGGCTATCTCACACCATGGATCCGATCGCATCGTCGCTCTCGCCGCGCGACGAAGCCGATGTGGTCGCCTACTATGCGAGGCTTCCCATTTTTACCGACCCGCAGGACAACCGGGTCTTCCCGCAGTCCCGGCCCGATCCCGTCCATGCTGCCATTGCATTGCATCTGGTTTCGTTTGGCGATGGAGAGCGCGGCATTCCGCCCTGTCAGGCGTGCCATGGTCCGGTGGCTTATCGTCCAGGAGTTCCGTCGCTAGCGACCCAGAATGCCGCCTACGTTCTTACGCAACTCGAAGCCTTCGCGGACGGGACTCGCGCCAACGACATCAACATGCCCATGCGGACGATCGCGGGGCTTCTGACCGAGGATGAGAGGCAGGCTCTGGCGGACTATTACGGGTCGGGACTCGGGTTGCAGCCGGGCGGTTCAACCGACCAGAAATGAATTGGGCTTCGGGCTTTGGCTTTCGCGCTCCGGCAAAAAACCTGAAACAAACGCGCTTCGAGCTTCGGCAAGACCGTTGTCATTCCGAACAGGGCCGAAGGGCCGGTGAGAACCTGCTTTCCGGTCCGCCTCATCGGCCGAAACCCGAAGCCCGATAGCCGAAGCCGTCCCTACCGCAGCTCTTCCATCGCCGCCTCCAGCGCTTCCCTGCCCGGGCGCGTCATCGATTCCGGCAGCGTGGCCAGCGGCTGATCGACCATGTTCAGCATATCCAGAAAGGTTGGCGACTTCGGGTTCACGTAAAAAAGTCCCGTGAGCACTTCGCCCTTGTGATGCGCTTCGGACAGGCGCGTGATGGCCTGAATACGGTTAGTCGGATCGTAGTCTTCTTCCAGCTTGCGCAGTTGCAGGTGGGAACCGTCGTGCATAGTGACGTTAACCGTCGTCCCCGGATCATACTCCACGTCAATTTCTTCGAAGTGAGGCACGAAGCTCATCTCTTGCAAAGTCTCCTCATGATCCTTCACGTACTTGTAGGACTTGGTCGAGCCTTCGTGATCGTTGAAGGTCACGCACGGCGAGACCACATCGAGCATCACGGTGCCGTGATGCGCGATGGCGGCCTTCAGCATAGTGCTCAACTGCCGCTTGTCGCCGGAGAACGACCGTCCCACAAACGTCGCGCCCAGTTCAATGGCTAGCGCGCAGGTATCGATCGGCGGCAGATCGTTAATCACACCAGATTTCAACTTCGATCCCAAATCGGCGGTGGCCGAGAACTGGCCCTTGGTCAGGCCGTACACGCCGTTGTCCTCGATGATGTAAATGATGGGAAGATTGCGGCGCATGAGATGAACAAACTGTCCGATACCGATCGAAGCCGTGTCGCCGTCGCCGCTGACACCCAGCGCAATCAGATTGCGATTAGCCAGCATCGCGCCCGTAGCGACCGACGGCATGCGTCCATGCACGGAGTTGAAGCTGTGCGAACGGTTCATGAAGTATGCCGGACTCTTTGACGAGCAACCGATCCCGCTTAGTTTCGCGACCCGCTCCGGCTGCACGCCCATGTCATACATGGCTTCGATAATGCGCTCGGAGATGGCGTTATGTCCGCAGCCAGCACAGAGGGTAGTCTTGCCGCCCTTGTAGTCAATCACGGTCAGGCCGATGTGGTTCGTCTTTGGTTCCGGAGATCTGGGTTCAGCAGCAGGCGTGGTGGCCATTACTTACCCTCCATAGTGCTTAATTCGTCGGTCACGGAGCGCGCATCGAGCGGCAATCCGTCGAGATGGCTGATGCTGCGCAGCCGCGTAAGCAGCTCCGGTTTCAGGTCGAGCTTGAGCAAGCTCAGCATCTGCGCGTCGCGGTTCTGTTCCACCACGTACACGCGTTCGTGCTGCTCGATGAAATCATGCACCTCGCGCGTAAAGGGATAAGCCCGCAACCGCAGGTAGTCGGTTTCAATCGCATACTCGTTGCGCAACTGGTCGCGGCTTTCGATAATTCCCCAATGCGACGTGCCGTAGGCGATGATCCCAATCTTCGCTTTGTCGCCCTTGAGAACCTCCGGCCGCGGCACAAACGAGCGCGCCGTTTCGAACTTGCGGTTGAGCCGCTCCATGTTGTCTTCGTAGTCGTCAGGCCGCTCGCTGTAGTTGGATTTATCGTTGTGTCCGCTTCCCCGCGTGAAGTAAGCCGCGGCCGGATGGTCCGTTCCGGGCAGCGTGCGATAGCCCACGCCGTCGCCATCCAGATCTTTGTAGCGGGCAAATCCGCCCAGTTTCTCCAGGTCTTCTTTATCCAAAACCTTGCCGCGTTTGATCGGTGCAGTCGGATACTCGAACGGATCGGACATCCAGTTGTTCATCCCAAGATCAAGATCGGACATCACGAAGACCAGAGTCTGGAATTGCTCCGCCAGATTGAAGGCGTCCGACGCCATGCTGAAGCACTCCGCCGCCGAACATGGAATCAGCAGGATGTGCTTGGTATCGCCGTGGGAAAGAAATGCGGTGGAAAGAATGTCACCCTGCGAAGTCCGCGTGGGCAAGCCTGTCGAAGGCCCAACGCGCTGAATATCCCAGATCACGCCCGGCACTTCGGCGTAATAAGCCAGGCCCGTAAATTCAGCCATTAACGAAATGCCGGGGCCGGCGGTCGCCGTCATGCTGCGCGCCCCTGCCCAACCCGCCCCGATCACCATGCCGATGGCAGCCAGTTCGTCCTCCGCCTGCACAATGGCGAAGGTCGCTTTCCCGTCGGGACCAATGCGGTAGTCCTTCATATATTCGATCATCGTCTCCACCAGCGAAGACGACGGCGTGATCGGATACCACGTAACTACCGTACAGCCGGCAAACATGCAGCCCAGAGCCGCCGCGGAATTGCCGTCAATGATGATCTTGCCCGCTGTCTTATTCATGCGCTCGATGGAGAAGGCGCCGCGCTTCTGCAGGCTGGCTTTCGCGTAATCAAATCCCGCCTGCGCCGCTGCAAGATTCAGGTTGGCGGCTTTCACCTTGGTCGCAAACTGCTTGCGGATCGCTTTCTCCACCTCGCCCATTTCGATTTCCAGAAGCTGAGCGACCACGCCCACGTACACCATGTTCTTGACCAGCTTGCGCAGCTTCGCCTCAGGACAAACCGCCGCCACCAGCTTGTCGTAAGGGACCGCGTAGAAAATCAGGTCGTTGCGCAGCCTGTCGAGCGCAAGGGGTTCGTCGTAAAGCACGGAAGCGCCGGCCGCGAGCGACATCACGTCGTCCTGCGCGGTCTCGGCGTTCATCGCGACCAGAAAGTCAATTTCCTTCTTGCGGCCAATGTAGCCGTCTTTGTTCGCGCGAATCGTATACCAGGTTGGCAGACCGGCAATATTCGAAGGAAACAGGTTCTTGCCCGAAATCGGCACGCCCATCTGGAAGATGGCGCGCAACAGAACCGTATTCGAACTCTGCGAGCCCGAGCCATTCACCGTCGCAACCTGAATGCTCATGTCATTGACAATGCGCTTGCGTCCCAATTGCCCGCCCGTACCCTGGGGCGCAATATCCGTAGTGGCCATCCCTACACCTTCCTTCAGTTAAAGGGCGGAGTGATCCGTCCGAAATCCAGTCTGGGAGAACAGATAATTATACGGCGGTTGCGTTGCCGTAGCACGCCAATTTGCCCGCCTGAAGCCGAGAGGAAACTATTTGGGAACGAGACGTGAGGAGAAAAGATCACTGCGGAGTCATCACTCGGTCTTGAAGAACTGGGCCATGTTGCGGAACTTATTATATCGGGACTCGAACAACCCAGGGAGCGGCATTTTCTTCAGTTCCGCGAAATGCTTCTGCAGACTGACGTCGAGCAGGTTCGCCGCGGCTTCATGATCGCGATGCGCTCCACCTTCAGGCTCAGGAACGATATCGTCGATGCATCCCAGTTCGCTGAGATCCGTCGCCGTAATGCGCATGGCTTCCGCCGCCAACTCCTTCTTTGTCGCGTCCCGCCACATGATGGCGGCGCAGCCCTCGGGTGAAATCACCGAGTAGATCGAGTTCTCCATCATCAGCACCCGATCCGCTACGGCGATCGCCAACGCCCCACCACTGCCTCCAACCCCGATCACCGTCGCGATGATCGGCACTTCCAGTCGCGCCATCTCGCGCAGGTTGTGGGCAATGGCCTCGGCTTGCCCGCGCTCCTCCGCGTGAATCCCAGGGTAGGCGCCATCGGTATCGACGAGAGTAAAAATCGGCCGGCGAAACTTTTCCGCAACCTGCATCACCCGCAGCGCCTTGCGATACCCCTCCGGATGCGGCGTCCCAAAATTGCGGTACACGCGCTGCTTCATGTCCCGCCCCTTCTGGGTGCCAACCACCAGAACTTCCTCGCCGTGAAAACGCGCCATCCCGCAAACCAGCGCTGGATCGTCACCGAAACCGCGGTCGCCGTGAATCTCACTCCAGTCCGTGAACAACCGCTCGATGTAATCGAGGGTCTGCGGACGCTGAGGGTGCCGGGCCAGTTCCGTCTTCTGCCAGGCGGTTTGCAGGCTTTTCATTTCCTCGCGGAGAATATGAACGCGCTCATGAAGTTTCGCGAGCTGCCGGTGAGTCTCTTCGTTCTGTCCCGCGGCGGCTTCGATCAGCGCCACTTGCCGCTCGATCCGCTCCAGTTCCTGCTGCGCCTTTTGGGTTGTTTCCATATCGTAACTGACCACGCGTTCAACTGATCACGCGCACACTGCCCCGCCCGCACAACTGTTCCACCCGGGCGATGAAGTTGCGATCTGGCAGCACATTATAACCTTCCGCTTCCATCACCACCATGAAATCTCCCGCGCGTTCCACGTCAAACAACACGCGCGCCTCGCCCTTGCGCTCTTTGAAAAGCGTGTGCAGATCGTCCACTGTGGTCTCAGCCGAGGTCTCGAGCGGCACGCGAATGCGGATCGCACGCGGCAGCGGAACCTTGGCATCTTCAAGCGGCATAATCTCAGCCGCTGTGATCTTAGGATTGGCTCCCTCTTCGATTCTCACTCCGGCCCTCACCAGCACCGGAACTTCCAGCTTCACTTTGTCGCCCAGCCGTTTGTAAGCCTCCGGGAAGACGATCATGTCGATCGAGCCTGACATGTCCTCCAGCGTGGCCTGCGCGTAGAACTCCCCGCGCTTGGATTTTTGCACGCGCACGTTGCCCATGATCCCAGCCGTCGCGATGGTCTCGTCCTTGCCGGTCGACCGGGTCATTGCCGCGATCTCTTCGATCCGCAATGCCTGCAAATCTTCGAGCTTGTCTTTGTACTTCTCCAGCGGATGCCCACTAATAAAGAAACCTAGAATCTCTTTCTCTGCTGCGAGGCGCGCCTGTTCATCCCAGTCGGGAATGTTAGGCAGCCTGTCGTTGTGCGCCTCCGACTCTTCTTGCTGAAACACTCCAAACAGCCCATGCTGCCCAGATTCCGCATCGCGCTGCGTTTTCTGCGCACGCTCCATGGCGCGGTCCAGCACCGTCATCACCTGCGCGCGCCGGCCCAGCGAATCCATCGCTCCGCTCTTGATCAACGACTCCAGCACGCGCTTGTTGAGCAGCCGCAGATCGACGCTCTCGCAGAATTCATAAATCGACTTGAAGCGCCCCTGCTTCTTCCGCGCCGCCACAATCGACTCAATCGCGTTACCGCCAACATTCTTCACCGCCGCCAGCCCAAAGCGAATCGCCTCTCCATGCGGAGTGAAGTTTGCATCCGAAACGTTGATGTCTGGAGCCTCCACCGCAATGCCCATCTCGCGGCATTCGTTGATGTACTTCACCACATCATCGGTGCTGCCCGTGACCGAGGTGAGCAAGGCCGCCATGAACTCGACCGGATAGTGCGTCTTCAAATATGCCGTGTGATAAGCCAGCAAAGCGTAAGCTGCCGAGTGCGACTTGTTGAATCCGTACCCCGCAAACTGCGCCATGAGGTCGAAAATCTTCTCGATCTTCTTCGGCGGAAATTTGCGCTGCGCCGCACCTTCGACGAATCGCTCGCGCTGCTGCGCCATCTCCTCGGCTTTTTTCTTGCCCATGGCGCGCCGCAGCAGATCCGCTTCACCCAGCGAGTAGCCCGCAAGCCGGTTCGCGATCTGCATCACCTGCTCCTGATACACGATCACGCCCAGCGTCTCTTCGAGAATTTCTTTGAGTTCCGGCAGTTCATATTCAACCCGCTTGCGCCCGTGCTTGCGGTCGACAAAGTCGTCGATCATTCCTCCCTGAATCGGCCCCGGCCGGTAGAGCGCGTTCAACGCCGTAAGATCCTCAATCGAATTCGGCTGGTACTTGCGCAACACATCCCGCATGCCGTGCGATTCAAACTGAAACACCCCAGACGTCAATCCCTTGTGAAAGACTTTCTGATAAGTCTCCGCATCCTCCAGCGGAACATTTTCGAGAGTAATCGGCGTGCCGCGTGTCTGCGCGATCAGCTTCAACGCGTCGGTGAGGATCGTAAGCGTGGTCAGCCCGAGAAAATCCATCTTCAGCAGGCCCATCTTCTCGATGGCGACCATGTCGAAGGCGGTTACAATTTCGTCGTTTTTAGTCTTGTGCAGCGGCACGAGTTCTGTGAGTGGCCTCGGCGAAATCACCACGCCAGCCGCATGCACGCCAGAGTTCCGCACCATTCCTTCCAGCTTCTTCGCGGTCTGAATCAACTCGCGAATCTGCCCGTCCTTCTCCATCGCTTCGCGCAGTTGCGGCGAATCTTCGATGGCCTGGTCCAGCGTGATGTTGAGCTGTGTGGGAATCATTTTCGCAATGCGATCGACGTCGGCATAAGGAATATCCATCGCCCGTCCCACGTCTTTGATTGCCGCCTTGGCCGCCATTGTCCCGAACGTGATGATCTGCGCCACATTGTCGCGCCCGTATTTCTGCGTGACGTAGTTGATCACCTCGCCCCGCCGGTTCATGCAAAAATCGATGTCAATATCCGGCATCGAAACGCGCTCCGGATTCAAAAAGCGCTCAAACAGCAACTCATGCTGCAGCGGATCGAGGTCGGTAATGCCCAGCGCGTAGGAAACCAGCGATCCAGCCGCCGATCCACGGCCCGGTCCCACGGGGATGTCGTGCTCTTTGGCGTAACGGATGAAGTCCCACACAATCAAAAAGTACCCGGGGAACTTCATCTGCTGGATAATTGCCAGTTCCCGCTCCAGCCGCTGCTCGTAGTCCGAAATCGGATGCTTCAACTCGCCCTGCCCGTGCAGCGGCCGCAGCGTCTCCATTCGCCGCGCAAAACCCTCCCGCGAAACATGCTCAAAATAACTGTCGATGGTGTATCCCGGCGGAACCTCGAATTGCGGGAACGGCGTCGCGATCTTTTCCAGCCGCAGGCTGCACCGCTCGGCGATGTCGAGCGTGCGCGTCAAAACCTCCGGCGAGTCCTTGAAAACCTCATACATCTGCCCGTGGCTCTTGACAAAGAACTGCTCGCCCTCAAACTTCATCCGCGCTGTGTCGTGAATCGACTTCCCTGTCTGGATGCACAACATCACATCCTGCGCGGGTGCGTCGTCCTCGCAAAGATAGTGACTGTCGTTAGTCGCAACCAGCGGCCGCCCGAGATCTTTCTCGAGCCGAAACAGGCTCGGATTAATCTTGCCCTCCATGGCGAGTCCTTGGTTCTGAATCTCGAGAAAGAAATTCTCCTTGCCGAAAATGTCGGAAAACGTTCCCGCGGCCGCTCGCGCTGCGTCGTAGTTCCCTTCCATCAACCGCTCCGCAACTTCGCCTTTCAGGCATCCCGAAAGCCCAATCAGCCCGCGCGAATGTTCCGCCAGAAACTTCTTGCTCACGCGCGGCTTGTAATAAAAGCCGTGCAGCGAGGCCTCCGACGTAATCTTCACCAGATTGCGGTAGCCCTCTTCATTCTCCGCCAGCACCAGCAAGTGGTTATAGGTATCGCCATCGGGAGGCGTGCGCTCGATGTTGTGATCGTCCTTCTTGCAGATGTAGAGTTCGCAGCCCACGATCGGCTTCACTCCGTACTTGTGCGCCGCATTCACGAAATGCACCGCGCCAAAGATATTTCCGTGGTCGGTCATGGCCACGGCGGGCATGCCCAGCTCGTTCACGCGTTGGCAAAGTTTGTCGACATCGCAGGCCCCATCCAGCAGGGAGTAATCGGTATGCAGGTGCAGGTGGACGAATTGGGACATAGGACTCAGTTTAATTTTACGTTGGCGTCATTCTAACGGGAAAGCTGGAGAGAGAAGCGGTAAGTTATCCACAGAGAGGCGCTGCGGCACTACTACTGCCCCTCACGCGCGCTCGGCAGGCGGAAATCGACCCCGCGCTCGTCGTTCGCCTTGGTGGTCGCCGGAAGGTCAAGGTCCGCGAGCGGAATCTTCTGCGTGTGTTGCGGTGCAAAGTTCCACAGCGTCTGGCCCACGATGGCGTAATTCTGCACTTCCT
>Ga0185299_10006192_pt1 | contig 12847 bp, 8 predicted proteins | sample PaiPotPPA55metaG_FD_128002 | JGI IMG/M metagenome (GOLD analysis project Ga0185299, IMG submission 128002) | Iron sulfur acid spring bacterial and archeal communities from Banff, Canada, to study Microbial Dark Matter (Phase II) - Paint Pots PPA... ...
CTTGGAACGTCCGCCGCATTTGAAGTGGCCAGCTTCAATGGACGCGCGCTCGGCGACGATGTGTTGGATGTGATGTTGACGCTGGCGGCCAACACTCCAATTGTCGATGGACTTGCTCCCGACCGCGGGCGCATTCGCAAGGATTTCCCGTATTATGGAGCGCCGTATACGGCCGAGGAGCAGGTCGGGGTGACGCCGATGCCGCGCCCGGCTAAGAAGCGGGCGGGAAGCGACGCTTGAGAATAAAAGTTGGGAATCAGTGCGCTTCCGTGGGCATTTGGTATAAACCTCACGTCGGCTGCACCTGGTTCGGCACAGGCAATGCTCCTCGCCGTCTCCGACATCGAGGCGGCGCGCAGCGAACTCATCGCACACGGCGTCGATGCGAGCCAGGTGTGAGACCGGAACGGCTTGCAGGTTCTCTCCTGCATCGGCGCGCGAGTGACCGGGCCGCACCCCGAGCGTCTCAGCTACTATTCGTTGGTTTCTTTCAGCGATCCGGACGGCAATGGCTGGTTGGTACAGGAAGTGACGAAGCGGCTTGCTGGGCGCGTCGCAGGCAACACAACGTATGCATCGGCGCACGATCTTGCCCAGGCGATGATTCGCGCTGCGAAGGCCCATGAGCAGCACGAGAAACGGACAGGGCAATCCGACACGAACTGGCCGGATTGGTACGCCGAGTACATGGTGCGCGAGCAATCAGGCGAAGAGCTGCCGCAATAAATAATCATGAGGGCGGTACGCGCATCTTTCGCCGCCCAACACCATAACCTAAATACCTGTCACTCCAACGGAGAGTTCCCTGGGTTTTATTGAGTGCATGATCGCCAATGCGCTCATTGACGGCTGTAGGTAAACGCGCCAGTGTCTGGGAATCTATTGGACGTATTTCGCAGGGCCAATCCGCTTGAGCGAATAGTCGCTATTTCGGGGCCCGCAAAACGCCTCGCCGCTTGCCAACCCAAGTAATGAATGAATGATAAAGGATGCTATCATTCGCCTCTGCTCGTCGCGCTGCGACGAGATCCTAAGATCCGGTTCCGGGAAGTTGATCGGATTCCTTCGGGCGGATAACGCGCTACTCTTCCATTGCTGCCCTAGATCCGGTCTCCGCAGCGAGCGAATCCGACCTCTGGAAGAGTGGCCGACAATCCACTCGGAGCGCGGACCACGCTTCCCAGATCGCGGTTTGCGACTCATGGGACGATCACCATTTCGATGCGCCACAGATCGATGCGCCGCAGAACAATTTGGTGCTTGAGGTGCTCAAATGGTGACATGATTAACCTCTCCGGGAGACCCGCGGTTCCGCATGTAACGGTTTGCACACTGCTCTTTGGCATGTGCGCTCATGCAGATCCACGCCCGCAGCTTGCGGACTGGTTCCGGAGTCTGCCACTAGAGTTTGAAAGCAATACCGGCCAAGCCGATAGCAAGGTACTTTTTGTGACGCGAAGCGGGACTGGACTCGCTGCCCTGACGGCCGATGGGATCGCGTTTCCTCTCCATGGTGTGCCTGGAGACATCCTGGTGAAGATGACCCTGAAAGGAAACCTGAATCTGGACGCTATCCAGAACGGGGAGGGCCAACTTCCGGACAGAGTGAATTATCTGATGGGGAGCGATCCGTCCCGGTGGCACACAGACGTGCCAACCTATTCCAAGGTTCGCTATCGCGGAGTTTACCCCGGAATCGATCTCATCTTTTACGGCAACCAGAAACAGCTGGAATACGATTTCGTCCTGGCTCCGGGAGCCGATCCCGCATCCATCCGGTTCGACTTCGAGGGCGTTCCCGAAGTGAGTGTCGATCCGGCGGGCAATCTGCTAGGCAGGACTCCGGGAGGCTCCTTCGAACTGCACAAGCCCACCGTGTATCAGCAGGTGAGTGGCGTGCGGAAGGCGATAGAAGGAGCGTTTTCGGTGACCCACGGCCGCACTGTCGGTTTCCGGCTGGGCGCCTACGATCTAAACCTCCCGCTTGTCATCGATCCAGTGCTCGTATTCTCAACCTTTCTAGGCGGTAGCTCGGCGGATACGGCAAATGCAATCGCAACCGATCCCGCGGGCAACATATATGTAGCGGGGGTCACACAGTCCGCGGACTTCCCGGTAACATCGAACGTGCTCCAAGGGATGCAACGTGCTGCCGGCCAGAACACCGCATTCGTTTCCAAACTGAATCCTTCAGGGACGGCATTGATTTACTCGACCTACCTGGGCGGGAGCAGTGGGGAGACCGCCTACGGATTGTCCGTCGATAGCTCGGGAAACGCCTATGTGGTCGGTCAAACAGGTTCTAAGGATTTTCCCACGACCGCCGGAGCTTTGCAGAACAGCCTTCCCGCCAGCATACGAACATCGTTCGTTTCGAAACTGAACGCAGCCGGCAACGGGCTGGTTTACTCCACTTATTTGGGCGGCACGTCCCAGGTGAGCTTTCTATGCTGCGATCTTGCGGCTGCTGTAGCCATTGACGCGACCGGGAACGCGTACATCGCCGGAGCCACTGTTTCCTCCGGATTCCCCGTTACCACTGGCGCTGCACAAACCAAGTTCGCCGCGAGCCTCAGTTCGAATGCTTATGTGGCTAAACTGAATCCTTCCGGTACCGGATTAGTTTACGCGACATTCCTGGGCGGGAGCGGACAAGTCCAGTTCAACATTGGTCCAGCAGTTTTTCAGGGCGACCAGGCGACTGCAATTGCAGTGGATGAAGCAGGCAACGCTTATGTGGCCGGGTTGGCCCATTCACCGGATTTCCCAGTCACAACTGGGGCGTTTCAAACCAAGAACAAGGCAGCGACCACTTCCGGCACAGCGAGCCAGATCGCCGGTTACAACGCGTTCGTTACCAAAATCAACCCCGGCGGCACCGCCCTTGTATTTTCCACCTATTTAGGCGGCAGCGGCGTGACGATTGCCAATGGAGGCTTCGGGAACCAAGTGATTTTCGGAGATCAGGCGAACGCCATCGCAGTAGACGGCACGGGAAACGCGTATGTGACGGGCGCCGCCTACTCTGCCGACTTTCCGGTAACGATGGGTGCGTACCAAAGCAAGCTGAGCGCCGCGCAACCGATTTCGAACCCCCTGAATTTCTCGAAGCTGGGCTACAACGCATTCGTCACCAAGCTCAACCCGGGCGGCACCAATCTGGTCTACTCGACCTTCGTAGGCGGCAGCGGCTCAGATACGGCATATGGGATCGCGATCGACCATTCAGGCAATGCGTACATCGCCGGAACAACCATGTCGCTCGACTTTCCCGTTAGCTCCGCAGCAGTCCAGTCCGCGAACAAAGCGGCTATTACAAATAGCGCGGGCAGCGCTTTCGTCAGCCAGTTGAACCCGAGCGGCACTGCCCTGGTCTACTCGACTTTCTTAGGAGGATCGGGGATTGTCACATCCGCCGGCCGGGCGCTTGGCGATGCCGCCTACGCATTGACGTTGAACAGCGCGGGCAATGTTTATATCGCGGGAACCGCCCGGTCGGCTGACTTTCCAATCACTCAAGGTGCGTTGCAGACCACCAACAATGCGGCGCCCTCCAAGGGTCAGAATGCGTTTTTGGCGCTGATCAATCCAGCAGCATCGCTCAGTGGAGATGCCCCATCGATTCGTCCCAACCTTGGAGTCGTCGATAGCGCAAGCTTTCGGCCCACGGTGACGGCAGGCGGAATTGCGACTATCTTTGGATACAGTTTGGCGAGCGCGGTGGCGAGTGCCGCGGCAGTGCCCCTTCCCACCAGCCTCGGTGGAACCCAGGTAACGATCGGCGGCATTGGAGTGCCCTTGTTGTACGTCTCCTCGTCGCAAATCAACCTTCAGATCCCCTGGGAACTTGCCGGGCAAGCGCAGGCCACTGTCGTCGTCACTACAGCTGTTGGTTCGAGTACCGCTGCGACTCTCAACATAAGCGCCGTCGCCCCGGCTATGTTCACTGTCAACGCATCCGGCAGTGGACAAGGCGCCGTAATCAACGTTCAGGGCCAAACTGCGGCTGCCGCCACCCCGGTAGCGCGAGGGCAGTACATAGAGATTTATTGCCTGGGACTGGGCGCCGTCTTCAACCGACCCTCCACCGGAGCTGCAGCGGTAGGAGCGTCTTCTCCCACCCTCGTGACGCCAACCGTGACGATTGGGGGCGCGCAGGTACCGGCCAGCTTTGCTGGACTGGCTCCAGGGTTTGTCGGTGTTTATCAGGTAAATGCGCTAGTTCCGCTGGGCATTGCGCCAGGATCTGCGGTGCCATTGAGTGTCAGTTTTGACGGAGCCGCGTCACAAACCGTGACGATTGCGGTTCAGTGACGTCAGAATCGAGGCCAAGGCCCCGGCACCGATTGACCCCTCCATGCTTCCTCTCGGCCGCGCAAAGGCTTCGATCTTGTCACGGAGTCTAGCTATTCCGTCGGCTCCGGTCTCCAAGTCTGAATCTGGGACGGGTCGGACCGCGCTCTGGGCGAATTACGCGCTACTCTTCCATTGCTGCCTACATCCGGCCTCCGCAGCAAGCGAATCCGACCTTTGGAAGAGTGGCCGACCATCCGTCCACTGCCGAGAAACCCAACGATTACCGGCGTCAAGTGCTTCAAGACGGGAAGTCCCTGCTCATGGATTCAATGTGGAAAGTTCATCCGGCGGAGCAGAGCCTGGAACCGCGGCTCGGACCGGATGAAGTCGAACTCGGGAGCCGTATTCAGGTAGGTGAGGAACCAAGCCCGCTCCTCGTAGGATTTTTCCAGGGCGTCGAGCGTCTTGGACTTATCCCGTAGACCGGCGTAAATCTCGGCAAACGCGTATGATGGAACCCAGCCGCGGCTGGCTTTCCGGTTCATCTCGGAAAGCAACTTTTCAGCCTCCGCGCGCTGTCCATCGGCGGCATAAGCCATTCCCAGCACCGCGGTGGGCCAGTCGACGAGCGGCTCGTCCTGTCTGGCGTTCTGCGCCGCCGTAATTGCCTCCCGCGATTTGCCCTGTGCGATATAGATCAAAGCCAACTGAAGATGTGCGAGAAAATATTTGGGATCGAGATCGAGCGCCTTGAGAGACTGTTCCGCTGCTTCCGGGTACCGCCGGATCAAGTATAGGTCCTGGCTCAGGATCTGAAGAGGGTTGGGGCCGAGCGGATCCAGTGCTTGCGCCTTGCGGCCCTCCGCAATTCCTTTCTCCGGTTGACCCAGACAGGTCAGATACCATCCGTAGACGGCATGTGCTCCGGCCAGGTTTTCGTTCAGCTCGATGGCTCGCCGAAACTTCCTTTCGGCTCCGGGCCAATCGTAGTCGTACCAGAAGAGGACCGTCGCCAAGGCTCCATGGGCTTCGGCGAGATTGTCGTCGAGTTCCAGGGCCTTCAGCGCCGCGGCTTTGGCCTTTGGCTCCGCGTTGCGCGCCGGAACAAAAACATCATCGATTACCGAGTAATAGTCAACAAGTCCTTGGTAGGCGAGCGCATAGTTCGGGTCGGCGGCTATGGCCTGGTGGAAGTAGTCCAACCCTTTGTCTACACCGTCCTTGGTGAACTTAGCGGTAAAGTAACGTCCTTTCAAGTAAAGCTGATATGCCTCGGGATTGGCGGTTTCGCGCTTCGCCAACTGCTGCTTCTCTTCGCCACTTAGCCGGAGCCGTAGCTTTTCCGAAATGCGGGCGGTAATATCCTGCTGGATGCTGAGGATCTCCGAAGTTTTGCCTTCGAAATTTTCGCCCCAGATCTCGCTGTTGTCGCGAGTGTCGATCAAGTCCGCGCGGATGGAAAGAGCATCGCTACGCTGCACGATGCGGCCCGTCAGTACGGCTCCCACGTCTAGTTCCCGGCCGGCTTGGCGCGCGTCGATGTCGCCGCCCTTATATTTGCGCACGGCATTTCTCGACTTCACGTTTAAGCCCCGTAAGCTGGAGAGATTGCCAATGAGGCTGTCGGTAATACCATCGCTCAGGTAGTCCGCATCGGCGCTCTGACTGGCGTTGGCGAAGGGAAGTATCGCCAGAGAATCGATTGCGGTGGTCCGGCGCAGCAGAAAATAGGCAATCGCGGCGAGTAGGATCAGTCCCGCGCCGGCGGCTAGCGCGTATTTCGGCCAGCCGCGACGGAAGGCGGCCGGTGGCGGCGAAGTCCCGCCGGAACTCGAATCTCGGTTCACCCGCTTCAAGTCCGCCAGGAGGTCCTGCGCCGATTGATACCTGGTGGCGCGGTCCTTCTCGAGGAGCCGTGAGACGATCCTCTCCCATTCCGCCGGAATCTTCGGATTCCGAGCGCTGGGCGGGAGGGGTGTTTTCGATAGAATGCCTTCGAAAATGACCGCCTGGGTGGTGCCTTCGAAGGGACGCACGCCGGTTAGCAACTCGTAGAAGATCACGCCCATCGCCCACAGGTCGCTGCGCGCATCCACCGTCTCGCCGCGCGCCTGCTCCGGCGACATGTAGCCGATGGTGCCCACTGCCGTCCCCGGGTCGGTAAGCCCGCGGGTGAGCGTGGAGTCCGTTGGCGCCGCGGCGGCTTGCAGTGTGGCGAGCCCGAAATCAAGGATCTTCACGCGGCCGTCGGGCGTGACGAAAATGTTCCCCGGTTTTAGATCGCGATGAACGATGCCCTTGGAGTGCGCGCCCGCAACTCCATCCGCGATCTGTAGAGCGTACTGCATCACCCGGTCCACCGAGGGCGCAGCCTTGAGAGGCTCTCCCTCAACGTATTCCATCACCAGATAATTCGGCCCTACATCGTGCAGAGTGCAGATGTTGGGATGGTTCAGCGCTGCGACGGTTCGGGCCTCCCGCTCGAAGCGCTCTGAGAACTCCTCTCTGGCGACCTTGACCGCGACGATCCGGTCCAGGCGCGTATCGCGCGCCTTATACACTTCGCCCATTCCGCCGGCGCCGATGGGCACAAGAATTTCATACGGGCCGAGTCTATCGCCGGCAGAAAATGGCATCTGGGTGATAAAGCCAAGTTTAGCCGATCGAGAAGAACCCAACTCCTGGATGACGCGCAATTCGGAGAATGTCTCAGCGGGTTAGGCACCCCCGTACGGATCGCCGACCATTTAGGATCTGGACTGATCGACCTAAATCACTTTCCCACCGGTGCCTTCTGCCGCAGATATTCGAAGAAGTTTTGGAACAGCACCACCTCATGCTCCGCCTTGGCCGCGTCGGGCGAATCCACTGGCGCCAGCACCAGCAGACGCTTTCCATCCGGAGAAAGATCCCAGGCAGTTCCTCCCACCTTAGCCAGCCATACGCGAGGCTTTTCCGGCGCGAACGTGCCACCTTTCGCCGAGTAACTTACGGCCATCATCTGGTCTCCCGCCTGATACAGCAGCTCATGTCCGTTGCGCGACCAGATCGGGTTGCGTCCGCCGTTGTTTGAAATCTTCCACAGGCCTCCGTTATCCGGGAAGGCGCGCACGTAGATCTCATCGCTTCCGGAGGAGTTCGATTCGTAGGCCAGCCATTTGCCGTCGGGCGAGAGAAACGCTTCAGTGTCCCTAAACGCGCTCTTGAGGAACTGCTCCGGCTTGCCTGCTTTCAACTGCCCGCCGGCACTCTCCAAGGGCACACTCCAAAGCTGCTCGGCGAATCCACTGCCGTCGGAAAATGCCAGGCGCTTTCCATCCGGCGTCATCGACCAGGGTTGTACAACGGCCTGTCTTGTCGAGAAGAGTAGTTGCGGCTGGCTCGCCCCGTCAGATCGAGCCCAGTACAACCCTGTCAAGGATCCGAACACGACCGATTGCCCGTCGGGACTCCAAGCGGGTTCGAAAAAGTATCCCCCGGCCGACAGTTGCGTCCAGGTCTCGCGCTCCAAATCATAAACCCGGATGTCCCTGCCCGTTCCCTCCAGAACCTCTGCCGCTAATCGTCGGCCGTCAGGCGAAAGGCGAACATAAACGTAGCCGCCCGGCTTCGAGACCAGCGGCTCCTTCTTGCCTGCCGCGTCCACCCACTGAATGGTCGTCGTTCCGTCCGCGCCGCCGCCGGCTTTACGGTACACCAAGGTTCCGGTGCGAGACACATCAAACTGAGATTCGTAAGTCGGACTGAACTCCACATCGTCCAATACGGAAACGGGAGTGCCCTGCTTTTCCAAATGGTCGATGTCAAAGGGGACCGCGAACAACGTGCTCCTGTTGGTATAAACCAGGTAGCCGGACCGTTTCCCGGTAGCCAGATACCGGGCGGAAGTGCCTCCCTGGACCACCATCTTTCTGCTATGGTCCCGCAACGATAGGACCTCCACTCGGGCTCGGTCTGGATCGTTTCGCGCCTCGGGATAAACCGAGTACAGAATTCCTTGGCCTCCCGGCAGGACTTGGGGCGCAACGAAAGTGAACTCCCCATTGGCGAGTTCCGTGAGCGGAACCGCGGCGCCTCCGCCAGAGGGGGTCCTGAGCAAGCCTCTGAGTAGTACGCCCGTCGTGATATTTCCGTCATCGCCCCAGCTTGACCCGGTTGAGGAACCGCCAGTCTCGCCCAGTGGAACGGCCGTGCCGCCTTCCACCGGTACTTTATAAAGCCTTTCGCCGACGGCGAAGCCCACCCACTGGCTGTCCGGGGAAAAGAACGGCGCGTTCGCGCCTTGCGTGCCTAGGAGTTCGATGGCCTTGGTCTGATCCAATCTCCGGATATAAAGGCTGCTTTGGCCGCTCCCGACATGCGCGAGATAGACCAGGCGCGTTCCATCCGGGGCGATGATAACGTTGCTGCTGCCGGCGGGCGTTGCCAGGGAAACGTTCGGACCAAGATCGACATCCAGCCGGACCTGCGGCTGTTCGACGGGCGGCATGGCGCGCCACCAACCGAAGCCCGCGGATACCGCGACCACGAACAGCGCACCGGCTGCGATCCAGGGCAAGGGCGAGGCCTTGACTTCATTCGCGGAGTGGGCGTCTTCCTCTACCAGTAACATCGCGTCGGCGATATCGCGCAGGCGCTTCTTCGGATCTTTTTCCAGGCATCGCTCGAGAAGCTTGCGTACTTGCGGCGGGGCCTGGGAGAGATCCGGCTTTGTGATCAGCACCGCGGCTAGAACGTCGGAAACCGTCTTGCCTTGGTACAGGCGCTGGCCGGTGAGCATTTCGAACAAGACCACGCCGAAGGCCCAGATGTCGGTGCGCTTATCCACTGGCTCTCCGCGCGCCTGCTCCGGCGACATGTAGGCGGCAGTGCCGAGGATCACACCAGCTTGTGTCGCGCTGATGGTAAACGTGGGTGAATTTTCTGCACTGGCCGAACTGCTTTCGCGAGTTTGCGCGGCCAGTCCGAAATCCAGCACCTTAACGGCTCCCGCCGGCGTAATCATGATATTGGCCGGCTTGAGATCGCGATGCACAATCCCTTTTTCGTGAGCCGCTTCGAGGGCGTCGGCAATCTGCCGCGCATATTTCAGCGCCGTCTCGATTGCAAGAGGCCCTTTCAATGTTTGACCCGGAACCAGCTCCATGATCAGTGCGCAGCCGTTGTCCGAGTCCTCGAAGCCGTAGATCTGCGCGATATTGGGGTGGTTCAGCGCCGCGAGGACTTTCGCTTCACGCTCGAAGCGAGCCAACCGCTCAGGGTCGCCCGAGACGGCGGCCGGTAGGATCTTGATTGCTACTTCACGATCGAGCTTGGTGTCGCGCGCGCGATATACTTCGCCCATGCCGCCCGCTCCGATAGGCGCGAGGATCTCATAAGGACCAAGTTTTGAGGGGGCGGAGAGCGGCATCTGAGCGTGAATCAGTTAAGTTTACATGATCAATAAGCGGATTATGCCCGGATGACGCGCCACTCTTCCATAGGGGTCTGAAGTGGCTCTCCCATCGGGCGGAATCCGAGCTGTGGAAGGGTGGCCGACGATACACTCACGTGGATTGAAGTCGTCGGTCAACGCCGTAGCAGCCGATCGAGCCAGGTTTTGGAGCGCGGCTGATCGAAGCCCTCGATCATCCAGATATCGTAAGGCCACTTGGCGATGGACGTGAGAAAGCTCTGGCGGTCGGGGTTCAGACTGAACCCCACGATGGTATCGGTGGAAGCGGGCAGGTCGACTGGCGCGAGCATCTTCTCCCCGCCGGACGCCACGTCCACGGAGTAAAGCTGCCACTGCGCGCCCTCGCCGGTGGTGTTATGAAACACGCCGTACACTTGGCGTCCATCTTTCGAGAAGCCATATACCGAGAACTTGAGAGAAGTGAGCTTGCGAATGGTGGCGCCGTCGGGAGAGACCAGTGACATCCCGCCGGCCGAAGGATACAGAATCCAAGCTCCGGTCGGGGACCATTCCGCTCCGCCATAGTCTTCGACCACAGGCACTGCGCTTGGCACAATTATGGGAGTTGCGCCGGCCATCGCCTTGATCTTCACCACTTGTTCTTTGCCCGGCGACCCGGTGATGGTCGCGATCCACTGGCTATCCGGGGACCACGAGTGCGACAGCGCTGCGCTCCGTCCAAGCTTCGCGATCGCGATGGCCCGGCCGCCGGATGCGTTGGACAGCATGAGCGTCAGCTCTCCTCCGGCATCTATCACATTGAAAATGAAGCGGGTGCCGTCCGGCGCCCAACGCGGCGCCGCGGCGAAGGCAAAGCTTGCACTCTGCGGCTCTTCAGTCATTAGGCGCGAGAACCCATTGGGAGAGATGTCCTGGATTTTGAAGCTGCCGGACCGGTCGGTAGAAACCAGGTAGTGCGTGCCGGAGGGAGCCCAGTCAGGCCACCAGGATACTCCACCTCCGCCCAGCATCGTGTGCGCGCTACCCGTGCCAAGCGATACCCCCAGGACATCCCACTCCGTTGCGGCGACGGTGTAGGCGATGCGCGTGCCGTCAGGAGAGACCGAGGGATAAAACAGAGCATCTGGGCTGGAATAGATCACTTGTCGTGCGCCGTTGGCGGCATCCATCAGGACCATCCTGGAGGAAAGATCGCCGATCAATTCGGCTATGACCAGGTGACGGCTGTCGGGCAGCCAGTCCGCACCAAAAATCGCGTTAGCCATAGCCGCCAGGATCTTACGCGACGTGCCGGAGGGGTAGGGCACGACCCAGGCGTCTGGCCCGTCAAACGCGAAGAACTTGGATCCATCAGGCGAGAACCTTACCCACGATGCGGAGTTGCGCGGAGGCTGCCACCAGAATGCCCGTTGCGGGCCTCCCTTTAGAGAAGCGATCCACAGTTTGCCACCGCGTTGGAACAAAACCGTTTTGCCATCCGGATGCAGCGTCGGGTTGCTGACATTGTCAAGTAAACGCGTCGCGATGCCACCTGAGGCACCGACTGCCCAAACACTGCGGTTCGACGAATAGTAGATGGTTGCTCCGTCGGGCGACCAAAATGGCTGGCCACAACTCTGGACCGAGTGCGTGAGCTGTGCTGTCTCCATCGACCCAATGGCTTTGGTGAACACCTGATAGATGCCGTGGACGTTCGCTATATAAGCGATGCTTTTGCCGTCCGGGGACCATACCGGGTAGTTCTCAGCGGCTTCATCTCGCGCGATGGGGGTGAACTTGTACTTAGAGAGATCGGTTGAGCGGGACGCGGTCGCCCAGGCTGCAAGCGCGATGCCAGCCGCCAGGCCCACTACGGCGGTCAAGGAGATGGTCGGCCACGTGCGGTACAGCTTGGCGGGGGTCGTGGCGGGAGCGGATTCGACTGTCGGGATTTGCTGGACGCCGGTGGTCCCGGTGTAGTGGTCACGGAGGTTGCGCAGTTCGCGGTACAAGTCGCGGGTGGTGTCGTATCGGTCGGCGGGTTCCTTGGCCAGCAAGCGATCGATGACCCACCGCAACGGCGCCGGGACTTTTGCGGGAAGGGGATCGGCGTCGTCCGCGGATGATGGCGGTCATGGTCTCGGCGGAGCTCGCGCGCACCAAGGCGCGCTTCCCGGGACACAACTCGTAAAGTACGAGACCGAAGGAGAATTGGTCCGACTGAGGCGTGAGCCTGACGGTGCCGCGAGCTTGCTCCGGACTCATGTAGGCGACTGTGCCGACGGTGGTGCCGGGGTCGGTGATCGCGATGGTGCGGGTGGCGTTGTCAGGAGTCGAATCGTCCGCGGCGGATTTGGCCAAGCCGAAGTCCAGGATCTTGATACGTCCGGGATCAGGCGACTGCGGGCCGGTTATGAGGATGTTCGCGGGTTTGAGGTCGCGATGCACGATGCCCGCTGCGTGGGCGCTGGACAGGCCATCGGCGATCTGTACGGCTTGATCGAGGAGTTTTCGGAGAGTGTCGGGCGGCGCGATTGGGGCGCCGTCGATGAACTCCATCACAAGGTAGTTTTCGCCGACATCATAAAGCTGACAGATATTTGGGGTGGTTGAAGGCTGCGATGGCTCGCGCTTCGCGCTCGAAGCGTTCGGAGAATTTCGCGTGCGAAACCTTGATCGCGACCACGCGGTTCAGGCGCGGGTCCCGCGCCTTGTACACTTCGCCCATGCCGCCTTCGCCGATGGGCGCGATGATCTCATAGGGACCCAGGCGGACTCCAGCCGAGGGCATAATGTTTCAAGCAATTGTACCGTGGGGTGTGAGGGGTATGGATTGGGAATGGGTTACGCGCTATCCGGACAGTGAGAGTTGCACGGTGGCTCCGACTGCTTGGCCGATACCTGGCGGGAACAGCCCATGGCACGAGGAAGAAATTGGAAGCGAAAAGGGATTTCGTTTCAGCTAGCGCTGAGATCTCAGCGCTTCCGAATAAACCCACTGAAGGGACAGCAAGTTGGCTGGTTGCAGTTCAGCGCGGTCCGCTACTGTCCACTGCCGCCCGGCGTTAAGTTGCGAATTGAAGGATGCCGACAGGACGCTGGCGTGGCTGCACTTCCGATCAGAAGAAGACGCACGTGGCTTTGAGATGTCATCCT
>Ga0185299_10006193_pt1 | contig 12846 bp, 10 predicted proteins | sample PaiPotPPA55metaG_FD_128002 | JGI IMG/M metagenome (GOLD analysis project Ga0185299, IMG submission 128002) | Iron sulfur acid spring bacterial and archeal communities from Banff, Canada, to study Microbial Dark Matter (Phase II) - Paint Pots PPA... ...
GAACGGAGCGATTAGGCTGGCTCACTGAACTTTCACGACTAGGGGGAAATTAATTTGCGGATCCGTCTCGCTCCGGGTAGAGCAACTCCGTAAAGCGCGGGTCTTCCTGCAAGAAAGAAAAATCTTCGTCGTTACGAGCATGGTAGCGATTTTCCGGTCGCAGCTGGATCGCAACCTTTAAATTCTGCATGGCGGATTCCGCTTCCCCGGTCAGGCAATCGAGCGCTGCCATGGCGTAAACGATATGATCCGCCTTGGGCGCGGCCTTTCGCGCGCGGTCAAGATGCTCGCGGGCCTCGTCCCAGCGTCCAAGATTCATCAGCGCGACACCCTGAGTGTAGTGCTCTTCGGCGGACTTCAGCTGCGGAATTGGCGGACGAGTAATTCGCTGCTCGCAAATGCGTATGTGCACTTGCGCGCGGTCGCCTAATTCCTTGGTGGGGCCTTCCAAGACGCGTTCCAGGGACTGCTTGGCGCGCTGGAACTTTTGCTGTTGAAAGTGCTTCAGGCCTTCTTCGTAGAACCTTAGCTGAGCTTGTTTGGCTGGCGCGTCAGGATCCGGGGGAGCGATAATCCTCTTCTTCGATGCCTTCATCGTCTTCTTTTTCAATAACTTATGGCTGGCTTGAGAGTTCGCTGAGGTGCGGACCGTGCGACGCTTCACTGGCACCCTCCGGAAAAAATCATACGCGAACATAGCAAAGTCGCAGAGGCGCGTCAATGTGCTGAAATTGCGTCGGAAAGGGACAGAGAGGCGCATTCTAGGCGGCTGGTATTTGTGTCCCGGCCCCAGAGGACTGTAATTCCCGAGCATCTACAGAGCTATCAACATATATAATGCTCGTCAGGCACAGGAGGAATCGCTGATGAAGGGGACGCACCGCATTATTTCGGCTGTCTTTCTAGTTGGTTTGTTAACTGCGATCCTGGCTGCGCACGCCGCGGACCCGAAAACTGAAATGGTGAAATTTCCCAGCGGCAAAGACACCATTGAAGGTTTTCTGGCCGTTCCGGAGAAACCCGGACGCTACCCCGGCGTGATCGTCATACACGAGTGGTGGGGATTGAATGACTGGGTGAAAGAGCAAACGCAAAAAATCGCCGAGCAGGGCTACGTAGTTCTGGCGGTGGACTTATACCGCGGAAAAACAGCAACGGACCCGAATGAAGCCCATGAGTTGATGCGAGGATTGCCCCAAGACCGAGCGGTTCGCGATATGCAAGCGGCGTTCGATTACTTGGCCGCGAGAAAGGATGTGACCGGACGCATCGGTTCAGTGGGCTGGTGCATGGGTGGCGGCTATTCTTTGCAACTCGCAATCCATCAGCCGCGGTTGGCTGCGTGCGTGGTGAATTATGGTGCGCTTCCGACCGATCCCAACGATATTCAACAAATTGGCGCGCCAGTACTTGGAAATTTTGGAGGACAAGATCACGGAATAACTCCCGCAGACGTCAAGGCGTTCCAGAAATCGCTGACAGCCCTTGGCCGCTATGTAGATATCAAAATTTATGATGATGCAGGTCACGCCTTCGAAAATCCAAATAACCAAACCGGCTATAAACCCGCGGACGCTGCGGATGCCTGGGCACGCACGATTGCATTTCTGAAGAAGGCGCTTAGATAATAGTTGGAACCTCCGGTTAGAAAAAAGAATGCGGCGTCTGGGCCCATGTCTTATGCGCATCGTCCGTCCATTGAAGAACGATTGGATCGATTTTTTTACGAGTATTCATTGTGACTGCGTTTCCTGCCGATAGAGTTCCACGGTGTGCCACACCGCCGCACTAACAACCATAATCCCCATAGCAGGAATTGCGACTAAACCGGCGAAATCGAGCAGGCGCCAGGATAATCCCGGGACTCTTATATTCGGATGCAGCCACAAAACAAAGTTACCGAAACCCAAAAGGATTCTGATTTCTGTGGGACCAAGCTTGGCGAAAGAGAGTCTAAAAACTCCAAGCGTGTAGGAAGCGAGGTAGGTCTCGATCGACAACAGCAGGAATGCGATAAGCATTCCCATTGCGATCCGCCAGTCAACATAACCGGAAAGCCCGAGACCCGCCATTAAGAACAATGCTCCGAATGAGTCAATCATGTGGTCAACATAAAAACCGTAACGAGGCCGCTGCCGGTTTCTTACACGCGCCAAAGTCCCGTCAAGACTATCCCCAAACCAGTTCAGCGCCAGGAACATCGTCGCAAGCAGCAGCCCGACCGGATGCCAATGCGCTAAGAAATAACTACAGCCTGCTAGAAACATAGCCACGAATCCGAGAAAGGTCAGCTGGTCCGAGCTAACCCACGCAGGTAAGTGCGCGGCTAACCAGAGCAATGCTCTGTGTTCAAAGATAGATGTGACACTGTCCTGAACGCGAGTTGCATTCTTGAATTCCATCGCAGCTCTTTCCGCTGGTGCCATATTTGAATGTTTTCTACCAAGTTCTCGGGCAAGCGTTGGTTTTGTAGCTAGTTGTTGTTGACTCATCCTGTCATCTCCCTCGAATCCGCTCGACACATGCACACTATGGTTCGCAGGCTGCGGCGGATTCAATGACCTGGAGGTCATTTCTCATCACCGAAAACTCATTTCATAAACGGCTTAAAATCAGCCGGTTAATGAAGTTTCTCCTTTAGAATGATGTCAGTTGAGAGATTTCCCTTGAACGAGCGTAAACGCGAAATAAGAAAACTTCGTTTCGGTGTGTTCGAACTCGACACCCGAACTGGCGAACTGTGGAGGGACGGCAAAGCGCAGCCTCGGCTTCGCGATCAGGCGCTTCAGATTCTCCAAATGCTCCTAGAGCGTCCGCGGGAACTTGTCACCCGGGAGGAACTGCGGGATCGCCTTTGGTCATCCGACACCTTCGTCGATTTTGACCACGGTTTAAACACGGCGGTCAACCAGCTGCGGAGCGCCTTCGGCGATTCGGCGGCGAATCCTCGTTTTATCCAAACCGTACCACGCCGCGGATACCGCTTCATTGCACCCGTCGAGATTACGTCGAGCTCGGGCCCGGGAATTTCGGCGCAGAGCCCCGCGGTAGGCAACAGCGCTAATTTAAATCGCGCTGAAATACTCGATTCGCAGCCAGCTCGCTTTTCAATCTTAAGCGATTCGCATGAGCTGCCGTTCGCTTCGAAAACATCCGTGCGGATTCTCTTCTCCTTGATTCAATTGATGTACCTGATCTTTTACGTCCTTTCACTGGCGCGATTGCCCCAAGTCGAGGCGATCCTCGCAGCTTCGAGAGACCTTGCTCTTCCGATCTTGGTGCTCTTAATCGTTACCGCCGCCATCGGAATTCCGATTCGGCTCTATCTGCTTGCGGCAACGGCATTCAACTATGGCGGACTAAACATAAAATTCCAGAAGCTCTTTCCGTTTCTGCTTCCACTTGACGAAATGTGGGCACTCGCACCCTTCTTGATAATTCACCGGCTAGGCTTCGGCTTGGCCATTGCTGCAACCGCCGCGCTCTTGTTTTTACCTTTCTCGCAGCGCTCCCTTCTGCTTATGGGGTTTTCCGTTAAGCAACTCTCGGATTGAGCGCTCACCCTGCGCGCGAAGCCGCCAAGCGCTGTGTTAGAATGGGCAAGTCAGTAGGCCCGTAGCTCAGTTGGCTAGAGCGCCACCTTGACACGGTGGAGGTCTGCGGTTCGAGCCCGCACGGGCCTACCATCCTTGCCTCACTAGCTACTCCTCAGGTCCCACCGCCGCTCCTGGGCACCGATGTTTCCGTTGTTGAGTCTCTCATCACTTGTAGTTATTAAGCGCCTGATTGAGGGCCTCTCATGAGGTAGGCTTGACGCCGGCGATTGCCTATATGGTTTCCATTACTTACTGCAAATTTGGCGGCAAGAAATATCAACTTCTAAAGAAAGTACTTTAGCCATCGACAATGAATCATAAAAAGATATTTTCGTTTTGCATGTTCACAGCTGCGTGTGCCATCACTTTGTTCTGTTGGCCACGCCCGACAACGGCGCAAAAAGATAGCGCGCTCGATGCTCAAATCCGCGAAATCACCAGTCGGCCGGAATACAAACATTCCACTTTCGGCGTCGAAGTCTATTCCGTGGACGACGACAAAATTGTCTACGCGCTTCACGGCCAGCAACTCTTCACACCCGGTTCGACGACGAAACTCCTCACGGAAGGCACTGCGCTCGAGCTTCTCGGCGCGGATTATCGCTTTCACACTCGTGTTTACCGAACAGGCGCGATCGGCGCGGACGGTACGTTGCATGGGGATTTGATTTTAGTGGCGAGTGGTGATCCAAACCTCTCGGGGCGCATTCAGCCCGATGGCACGCTCGGCTTTGAGAACCAAGATCATTCTTACGACGGCAGCCCCGATACGAAAGTCGTGCCGGGCGATCCGCTTTTGGTAATTCGCGAACTCGCAGCCCAGGTCACCAAGCATGGGTTAAAGCGAATCGAAGGCCGCGTGCTCGTGGATGCGACCCTGTTTCCAGAGGGCGACCGGGAATTAGGAACAAACGTAGTCGTATCGCCGATCTCTCTGAATGACAACGTAGTGGACCTGACGGTCTCGCCGGGAAACCGTGAAGGCGCTGCGGCTGGTTTGAATATCTCGCCGGCAAGCGCCTATGTTTCATTCGTTAATATGATCACAACCGGATTAGCGGGTTCAAAACTTGAAGTTAAACCGGCTGACGTAACCAATGCCGACGGCTCCCACACCGTGACGCTTGCAGGAAAATTCCCGGCCGGTGGACCTCCTATTGTTTACACCTATGCCGTTCCTCAGCCCAGCCGCTTCGCACAAGTGACCTTGGTGGAAGCGTTACGCGAGAAAGGAATCATCGCAACGCTTCCTCCACTCGATGAGAAAGTTGACTTCAAAGCTCTGGCTGCCGCCTACACGCCCGATAATATTGTCGCCGAACACATTTCTCCCCCGCTTTCCGAAGAAATAAAGGTCACCCTCAAAGTCAGCCAAAATTTGCACGCTACTATGACGCCGTTTATTCTTGGCGCGGTTCTGGGACACAAAACGGACGACATAGATCAGGATGGATTCGATCTAGAACGCGATTTCCTGACAAAAGGCGCGCTCGATTTAAGAGGAGCTTCGCAAGCAGACGGTGCGGGTGGCGCGCAATCCGCGTACTACACACCGGATTTTATGGTTCGCTACCTGGCCTACATGGCCAAACAAAAGGAGTTTCAACTATTCGAAAAGTCGCTGCCGATTCTAGGGCGCGACGGAACCCTCTGGGATATCCAAGTAAACTCGCCGGCCGCGGGGCACGTGTTCGCCAAGACCGGTACATACGTTTCTTACGATGCCCTAAATAAAAAACTGATGCTCAACGGAAAAGGTCTCGCCGGCTATATGACTACCGCCGACGGACGGCACCTGGCTTTCGCCGCGTATGTTAACCGTGTTTCGATGCCCGTTGACCTGCCGGATGCCTCGCAGAAAATTGCGGGCCAGGCGCTGGGCGAAATCGCAAACGCCATCTATTCCGCACCTGCCGGTGGGATCGCTCCCTTCGACGTGATCATTAAGAACGGTCACATACTGGACGGCAGCGGGAGCCCTTGGTATGCCGCTGACATCGGAATCCGCGGAGATCGCATTGAGGCGATCGGCCAACTTGCTTATGCGCAAGCGAAAAAAGTGATCGATGCGAAAGGAATGATCGTCTCCCCAGGTTTTATAGACATGCTCGGCCAATCCGAAATGTCTTTGTTGATCGACAATCGTTCGCTCAGTAAGCTTTCACAAGGAATCACAACGGAAATTACGGGTGAAGGCGGCTCGATTGCGCCGCAGAATGAAAAGACTCTAGCCTCGCTGAAGCCTTTCCTCGACCAGTTCCATCTCACCATTGACTGGACCACGCTCGACGGCTATTTCCGCCGCTTGGAAAAAGACGGCACCCCCATAAATCTGGGTACTTACGTCGGTGCCGCGCAAGTTCGCGAGGCGGTAATCGGAGACGATGACCGTGCCCCTACGCCTGCCGAAATCGAACAGATGAAAGCGCTCGTGGCCCAGGCAATGAAAGACGGCGCACTCGGAATTTCGACCGCGCTGATTTACCCGCCAGGCCATTACGCAAAGACAGATGAATTGATAGCCCTCGCTCAAGTGGCCTCGCAGTACGGCGGAATCTACGCGTCGCATATGCGCAGCGAAGGCGCCAGTGAAATGGAAGCTCTCGACGAAGCAGTTAGGATCGGACGCGAAGCCAATTTGCCGGTGGAAATATTCCATTTGAAAGTGAGCGGAAAGCCGCGGTGGGGAACTATGCCCCGCGTAGTAGCGAAAATTCAAGCTGCCCGGGACGCCGGCCTCGATATACGCGCTGACCAATACCCCTACGTGGCGGGCTCCACGGCTCTGGTTTCTTCGCTGCCGCCATGGATCGCCGACGGCGGTGCGGACAAACTCCTGGAGCGACTGCGCGATCCAAAAATTCGCCAGCGAATCAAGAAAGAAATGGCCGTGGAACATACAGACTGGGAGAACCTCTATTTCGATTGCGGCGGCGGAGCCGGCCTAATGATTTCACGCGTAATCAATCCCAGCCTGAAGAAGTATGACGGGATGACCGTGGCACAGATGGCGAAGGCTCAAGGCAAGCCGGAGCTCGACGCGTTGTTCGATTTTATAGAAGAGGATAAGGCTCAGACCGGGGCGATCTACTTTATGGCGAGTGAGCAGGATCTTACCTACGCGCTCAAACAGCCATGGACTTCCCTCTGCCTCGATAGTGGCGAGCAATCGCTCGACGGGCCGTTGTTCGAGCCTCACACGCATCCTCGCTCTTACGGCTCATTCCCGCGATTCCTCGGCCACTACGTCCGCGATGAACAGCTTATTCCCATGGAACAAGCCATTCGAAAAATCACGTCGATGCCAGCCCAACGCGAACACTTGCTGGATCGTGGGCTGATCAAGACTGGTTTCTTCGCTGATATCACCATCTTTGACCCAGAAAAGATCATTGATCGTGCTACCTACTCAGAGCCGGCGAAAATATCGGAAGGCGTGGACTATGTCTTCGTGAACGGCCAGCTCGAATTCGAACGTGGGACATTAACGGGCGCGAAAGCAGGCCGCGCGCTTCGCGGCCCTGCATGGCACGATGGAAACTAGAGGTTGAGAGGAAAAATCGGTCTTCTATATGAACGGTAAAGAAGCTAGCGTTCGCAGCGTTTATTCTGCCGCTGGCGGTGTTGCGTTGGCATCAGGAGCGGGCCACTTCTTGCGCAGCGCGAAGGCCATGCCCAACAACACCGTGCCGAATAACAACAGGCCGGAAGGTTCCGGGGTTGCAGTAGTCAGCGGACCTTGATCCGCAACCAAAAACTCTTGTCCGTAACTGCCGGTTGGCGTGAGTATCTCCCAGCCTTTTCCGCCGAATCCACCGATTACAGCCGCCAAAGCGTCGCCGATCAGGACATTACTCCCCGCGTACGGGTCGTTGCCGCCCGAAAAGCTCCAGACAGCCCATTGATATTCAGCCTTCTCGGTTTGAGTGGAGGCAGCGTTCATCTGAGTAATCAGCCAAGCCATCTCCAAATAAGTTTTCTTGTTATCGAGTCGCGTCGAGCCGAATGCGCCATTCGAAGCGTTCAGGCCGGTGACCGTGGCGGACCAACTCGTATTCCCGGTGATCTCGTGAGTGAAATCGACGCAATAGAAGAGCGCGTTTTGTCCGTTTAGAGTTCCTTGATAAGGTGGAATCCCAAAACCATTATCCGCGAATGCGTAACCGCCGTTGAAGTAGACCGTCGCCGGTATGCTGCCCGCGTACACGGAAGAAGCCAGTAGTAGTAATGGTAGTACCGAGCACGTCCTTTTGAGAGCCTTCACGCTTTCTCCTCGATCAAGGCGTCCTTAGAAGCACACGCCACACTACTGCCACACCTGCAATCGATTAGCCAGCAAGGAGTAACAACAAATGCCGCGGAATCAGAGGGTGTTGTAGGGCGATACCCAGATAGGAGGAAAGTTTGTTCTACTTCTGTCTCATCCGTTTGCGCTTAATCGGATGCCAACAGTTTTGGATTCGCCGAACAGCCAGATTTTGTCGTGATATTCTCTGCAGTTGATTCTCGAAATGAAACACTGGGACTGCTAAAAAATTAATGAGAGTACTATGCCAACTAGTCCTTTCGTTTACTGGATCTCGAATTACTGATTCTTGATCACATCGCCGCCCTTCATCACGAATCGGACATTCTCCAAAACATGTACGTCGGCCAGCGGATCCCCGTCAACCGCGATAATGTCAGCAAATTTTCCAACTTCGAGCGTGCCCACACGGTCGGTCCATCCCAGCAAATCTGACGCATTCACTGTCGCGGCTTGAATACTTTGCAACGGCGACAGCCCCAGCTTCACCATTACTGCGAATTCCCGCGCGTTCAGGCCGTGAGGATAGACCGCGGCATCCGTGCCAAACGCCACTTTCACGCCTGCCTTGAAAGCCGTCCCGATGTTTTGACGCGCAATAGGAAGCACGATCTTTGCTTTTTCAATCATGTTCGGCGTCAGACCGAGTGTCGAGAGATTCTCCATCAGCCAATCGCCCAGATAAATGGTTGGAACCAAATATGTCCCGTGCTGTTTCATCAACTGGATGTCTTCTTCATTTATGTAGCTGCCGTGCTCGATGGAATCTACGCCGGCGAGCACCGCGTATTTGATTCCCACTGCCCCATGCGCGTGTGCCGCCACTTTACGGCCCAGGCCGTGCGCGGAATCCACAATTGCCTTCATTTCCTCGGGGCTATATTGTGCCAGCGCCGGATTATCTCCTTCCGATAGCACTCCGCCCGTGGCCATAAATTTGATTAGATCAGCGCCGTATTTTATGTTCTCCCGCACCTTCGCCGTCACGCCATCAACGCCATTCGCTACTCCATCGCTTGAAAAATTATACTGAGGCGCTAGAAAATTTTGGTCTCCATGGCCTCCGGTGATGCTAAGAGCTGGTCCGGATGCCAGAATCCGCGGACCCGGCACATCTCCCGCCTTAACGGCATCCCGCAGAGCAACGTCTGAATATCCGCCGGCGCCCACATTGCGTACAGTGGTGAATCCAGCTTCCAACGTCACGCGGGCGTTGCGCGCCCCGATAAGCGCCTCGCGTGGATACGACACGTGCAGGCCTGCCGGACCCGACATGTAGGGGGTGTACGTCAGATGCGTATGGCAATCGATCAACCCGGGGAGAACCGTCGCATTCGAAAGATCGATCGTCTTGACTCCCGATGGAATTTGGCTCGACATTTCTGCGCTCTTTCCGATAGCCTTGATGCGCTCGCCTTCGATCCAGATTATCTGATCCGCAAGATAATTCCCCGTGCGAACGTCCAGCACCTTTCCGGCATGAATTACAATTTCATTTGGTGCTTTCGCTGTAGTCGTCTGCGCATCGCACACCCCCGCCACAAACGAGCACAGCAACAATAACGATCCCCAACCCCTCATCGAAGCCCTCCTCAAGACAACGCTCCATACAAAAATCTAGTGCGCGGGCTGATCCGTCCTTACCCAGCCAATTTCCACCGGGATTGTAACAAGCGAGCCGGAAATATCTGCCGCCTTTTTTGGTTTCGTCTCTGGAGTCCTTGAACCAACGCCACTCGTTTGGATCTCGTGATTCCGAGGACACCTAGGCTCATGTTTGTGACATCAGAGTATTGACACGCACACTCCATGCTGTATTATTATGCAGTAGAATGCATAATCAAGCATAAGGTTGCGATGGGCGCGCACAAAAGGTTTCGACAGGGTCAAATTTTGAAGCTGCTGGCTGGATCGCCGGTCGCAAGCCAGGACGAGCTGCGTCGTCAACTGGTGCACCTGGGGGTGCGCGTGACCCAGGCCACCCTTTCGCGCGACATTCGCGAACTCCGCTTGGTGAAAACTGCCGATGGTTACAGGCCGCTGTCCGCTGCGGGGACTGAGGAAATGTCTCCGGCTGCCGCTCTAGCCCGTGCTGTAAAGGAATTCCTGCTCGACGTGCGCCCCGCGCAGAACATGCTCGTGCTCAAAACTCCGCCCGGCGGAGCTCAGCCGATTGCCGCGGCCCTTGACGCTGAGCGCTGGAAAGAAGTTGCCGGCACGCTGGCAGGTGACGATACCGTCTTGATCGTCGCTCCTTCCCGCAGCGCACGCGCAGCCGTCCAGAAACGCATCGAGGAAATGCTGCAATGAACGACAAAGCAAAAGTCGCCGTGGTGGGTGCAACGGGATACGCCGGGTTCGAGCTCGCCCGCCTGCTCCTCCGGCATCCTCAGATTGAAAAACCGATATTTTTCGTCCGAGGCGAACATGCTAATGTTCGTTGCCTGACTGAAATCTTTCCTCAGCTTCGCGGCTGGGGCGAAGCTCGTTGCATGCCGCTTTCTGCCGAGGCGATAGCGAAAAGCGGAGCGCAACTTGTCCTTCTGTCCACGCCTCACGAGGCTTCGTTGGAAATAATCCCTGAGCTTCTCGCCGAGAACCCCGCGCTGCGCATCGTCGATTTAAGCGGCGCGTTGCGTTTTCGCGAACCGCAAACTTTCGCCGATTGGTACAAGCTCCCGCCCGCTGATCCAGAAACGCTTTCCGAAGCGGTCTATGGCTTGCCTGAGCTTTACGCCGACGCCTTGCCGAAAGCGCGACTCGTCGCGAATCCTGGCTGCTATGCGACTTCCGTAATCCTGGGCCTTCGGCCGCTCGCAGAAGCCGGCTGGATCAACGCCGCACGCGGTCTGGTATGCGATTGTAAGTCCGGCGTGAGCGGCGCGGGCAAAGAACCAAAGCGTGAAACGCATTTCGTCGAAGTGAATGAAAATTTCCGCGCGTATGGGGTGTTCACTCATCGTCACACGCCGGAAATCGCCGAGCACGTCGGCATCGCAGTTGATGATTTCATTTTCACCACCCACCTGCTTCCAGTAGAGCGCGGAATACTTTCTACCTTGCAGCTCTGGCTGGCAGAACCACGCACTGCGGACGAAATCCAGTCGCTGTATCGTTCGTTTTACACAGAGCGCCCGATGGTTCGGGTTTTACCCGCAGGTCGTTTGCCCGAGCTTCAGCACGTAACACACACAAATTTCTGCGATATCGGTTTTGCTTTAGATCCTTCCGGCGAACGCCTTGTGATTATTTCTTGCCTCGATAACCTGGGCAAAGGCGCTGCCGGCCAGGCAGTTCAAAACATGAACGAGATGTTTGGTTATTCGGAAACTGCGGGGTTGCTATGAGACTGGTAATAAAAATTGCTGGCGCTCTGCTGGAAAATCCGGAAACAGTACAAAAGATCGCGCGGCAAATCGGTGAACTCGCGCGCGCCGGAAATGAAATGCTCGTAATCCACGGCGGCGGAAAAATCTTTACCGGCACGCTGGAGCGCATGGGAATTTCCAGCCATTTCGTCAACGGGCTGCGCGTCACTGACCGCGAAACGCGCGACGCCGCCGTAATGGTTTTCGCCGGCTTGTTGAATAAGCGTCTCTCCGGAGCCATTACGCTCGCCGGCCAAACGGCTATCGGCATCAGCGCCTCGGATGGCGCCTGTTTTCTGGCCGAGCCCATGCAAGTCGGTGAATGCGAAGGCAGCCTTGGATTCGTCGGCTACCTCACAGAAGTAAATGTTGATTTCCTGCGCTCGCTTTGGCGCGCCAAGATCGTTCCGGTCGCGTCATGCCTCGGACTTGGCTCCGACGGCGAACTCTACAACATTAACGCCGATCATATGGCCGCAGCGGCCGCGGAATTCATCCAAGCCGATCGTTTGGTTTTTCTCACCGATGTCGCAGGCGTTCTCGACGGAGAAAAAGTTCTACGCGCCGTTCGCAGCGGTGAAATCGAAAATCTCATACGCCGGAATAAAGTGTCAGGCGGAATGATTTTGAAGCTTGAAGCCGCGAAACGAGCTTTGACCGGCGGCGTGGGCGAAGTGCACATCGTCGGAGGCACAATCCCCCGTTCCTTGTTCACCGCGGCGAACGGCTCTCGCCGGCTCGGTACCCGCGTTCTTCCCACAATCCATACCGCACCGAGAATGGCGCAGGGAGCAGTGCGTTAATAATGGCGAAAAAGAAAATTTCATCTCGAAGGTCCGTTCCCGCCGGGCGAATTCGCGCCCAGGAAGCCCGCCATTTGATGAATACTTACAAGCGTCCGCCTATCATATTCACGCGCGGACGCGGATGCCGCCTTTACGACGCAAACGGGCGCGAGTATCTCGATTTCCTGGGAGGCATCGCCGTCAATGCTCTTGGACACGCGCATCCGCGGCTCGTGCGCCTGATTCGACGCGAATCTGCGCGCGCCATTCATCTTTCCAATCTTTTCCATAACGCCTATCAAGGTCCGCTTGCCGCAAAGCTCGCTAATTGGTCCGGCCTAGATCGTGTTTTTTTCACCAACAGCGGCACCGAGGCTATCGAAGGCGCTCTGAAGCTCGCGCGCGCCTACGCACACGCCGAACGACAGAGTGATGCCGCGACATTGAACGCAAAAAAAACGCGAATCCTCGCCCTTGAGAATTCGTTCCATGGCAGAACCTTCGGCGCGCTCTCTATAACTTACCCAAAGAAATATCGCGAACCATTCGAGCCGCTCGTTCCCGGAGTCGAATTCGTGCGCTTTAACGACGTCGCCGATCTCGAATCCAAATTCGACGACTCGGTTTGCGCCCTGGTACTCGAGACGATCCAAGGCGAAGGCGGCATTTTCAGCGTCAGCGAATCTTTTTGGACCCGCGCGCGCACCCTTGCCACTCAGCACGATGCCGCGCTGATCACCGATGAAATACAGTGCGGGCTAGGCCGCACGGGCCGATATTTCGCGTTTCAG
>Ga0185299_10006196_pt1 | contig 12841 bp, 11 predicted proteins | sample PaiPotPPA55metaG_FD_128002 | JGI IMG/M metagenome (GOLD analysis project Ga0185299, IMG submission 128002) | Iron sulfur acid spring bacterial and archeal communities from Banff, Canada, to study Microbial Dark Matter (Phase II) - Paint Pots PPA... ...
ATTCGACTATGTATTTCGCGAGATTTCGACTGGTTGCCGAACGGACCGATTCGCCAATTCTTTCGACGGGAAGGGCTAGGCGACTTTTTGGCGGGGCGCTTCGACCAACCGAATGAAACGCTGGAGTTCACGCATGGCATGCTCACAGAAGCTGCGTTCTCCCAGCTTCAGCTTGAGCTAAGGCGATTGCGTAGCAAGTTCGCTGCCTTGCATAAGGAATCTGCGACCGCTCCCTTGAACCAGAGACGTGGAACCGGGCTGTTATTGGCGAGCCAGGAATGGGAGCCAATTGCGTTTCAGCAGCTCCGACGGCCGGCTATCACCTAGGATCAATGGGGCTCAACGCAGCTTGACCGCGAACCCGCTTAGCCTTTCCTGCCTCTTTTCACCGCGGAAGCACGCACGCTGTGCCCAGGATCCTGGAATTAGGGCACCGGATAGGAGACAGTCGTATCGGACGGCTTGTGGCCGACCCCTGCCGTATGCGATTGGCATATGTCGGCCTTTTGCAAAAGCCTCAAGGTCGCCTTTCTTAAGCGGGAGGCTCAGATCGAACATCATCAAAATCAACCAGCGCTTCCTCCGTACCATTCATATAGAGGCGCTTTTTCTTTCTGGGATATTCGCAGACATCTTGCTCCAGGTTTGTTCTTGCAGAAATCATGATCAGAGACTCGTTGCCGTTGTTCAATATCGTGTGGGCCACTCCATTTTTTGGAAATCCGAGAAAATCCCCGCTGCCAATGGCGAAGTGTTTTCCTGCAATAATTGCCTCACCGCTGCCCGAAAGGATGTAGAAGCATTGCTCTTCGTACAAATGACGATGATATTCCGCATACTCGTGGCCAGGCATCACCGTCATCAGTTGGAAACCAAGATCGGTCAGACCCGTGACGTCGCCAAGTGATTTGGCGACGCGAATGGCGTCCGGGTTTAAAAGATGCGCCCTGGACTTGCCCTCCATTTTGGCAATGTCCTCGGCCTTCAGTAGTTCGGCAGGGTTACTCATGGATTCTTCCGGTAGGGGAGCCAATTCAGAGTTCAGGGCGACCAGTGCCTGCATGCTGGCACAGACTTTAGCTACAGGCTTGATCGTTCGCACAGCATGGTTCCCATCTGTAGCGACGTGCACCCGCTGAACGAGCAAATAGTTCACGAGTCAATTGTCAACCATCTAAGCTTGAGTGTCGAACGTGTCCGGTTGGCCGCCCTCCGGTCCGATGTTCAACTGGCGGAGTGGGCCGTCATTGATCGGTCCACGTCGGGCTGAAGTCGACCCCGAATGGCCACTCTCGCCTCTCGCTTGTCGACCGACTGGTACACCGCGCGGAGGTCGTCGTGATTGAAGGCGAGTCCTACCGCGTGAAGGAGGCACACGAACGCGCCGAGCACCGCACGAAGAAGCGCAGTGCAGCCAAAGCCGAGAAGAAAACCTCATGACGGCTCCCGTGAGCACTCACCTCCATGACGTCGACGATCCCTTCTAACCTGCGTCGTGGGCCGGCGGCGGCCGCGGTCGTTTCTTTATTTTGCCGCCGTCACAGGCGGGGATGTCGCCCGAGGCGGGGGCCGTGACGCTAAATTTAGCCGGGCGATTACACGCCCCCCCACAATGATCCGTCTCGCCCCCTTCTATGAGCAGAAAGTTGTCAAGGCCTTTCACGACCTGACTCACAGATCATTGGCCAGGTCCCATCGGGCGGCCTCTGTAAAGAAGCGCCGTAGCGGGGTCAAGGGCAGGCGAAGCCTGAGCGCAGCGACCCTTGACGCTGCGAAGGCGCGATAGGCTGGCATAAGTTGGTGAGCGCGCGGTATTGCGCTCGCCAACCTACAGGCGCATTCCACGTCGCCCGGTAATTGCTGCAATCTGCTGCAATCGAATTCACGTCCCTGCGTGAAGCCGTCGTGGCGCTCGTGAGACGATCCAACGTCTGCACAACCTTCTATCCGCTGACGGTTCGCCAGCCCTATCCTGCATGCGCGCTGCGCCGGAATCTTGTCCGGGTGACATGCCCCATCTAAGAATCGGTTGCGTCGGCAACCCAGGGGGCGGACGGGCATGTCCACTTCAACCATGGGAACAGCAAGTGATCCGATTGTCGCGGCATCACCATCGCCATGCAATACGATCTCAGACTGGTTTCATCTGTGCGCCCTCAGGAATAACGCCGTCCTTCAGGTAGCGCCATAGTGCAATCACCAGTCGCCGTGCGACAGCGACGATGGCAATGCGCCGCGCGCGGCGGTTCGGCCCGGTGCCCTGCGTGTGCTGGTTGAACCACTGCGCGAGTGCACTGGCGGGCTGGTAGCGCAGCCAGGTCCACGCCATCTCGACCAGTAACGCGCGCACTCGACGGTTGCCTTGTTTGCTGATCCCCTGGTCGACCTGGCTCTCGCCGCTGTCATAGGGCTGCGGCACCAGCCCGACGCACGCACCCACCTGGCGGCGGTTGCCGAACTCCCGCCAGAACAGCTCGAGCGCGAGGCGCGACGCGCCCACTTCGCCAATCCCCTTCAGGCGCGCCAGGTCGTCGCGTCGCTGGCGTGCGGGTGCCGGCAGGCTCGCCTCGCGCGTCTTCTCCAGCGCCGCGAGTTGCTGCTCCGCCAGTGCCAGCCGTTCACACTCGCGCAACAGCCGCTCGCGCAGTTCGGGCGGCAACGGCGCGCCATCATGACACCGGACCTGGTCGCGGGCGAGCCGGCCGGCAAAGGCCTTGTGGTTGACCTCATCCCAGCAGCCAAGCGTGACCAGCAGTTTGCGCATGCGGTCGCGGTGCTGCTGCACTTCCTTCTGCAGTTGCCCACGATCGCGCATCAGCTGGCGCGAGGCCTCGTCCTGTGGCGACGGCACGTGCACCACGTGCATGCGGTCGCGCTCGCCGCGCAGCCACGCGCGCAGGTTGGTGACCAGTTTGATGACATCGAGCCGGTCGGTCTTCGCGCGCCGCTTGTGGCGTTCGACCGGAATGCTCGCTGGATCGACGACGTAGCACTCGATGCCGCGCGCCTGCAGCGCGCGACAGATCCAGAACGCGTCCTGACCGGCCTCGTAGCTCACGACGACCCGCACGCCCGCGGGCAGCAACCACTTCTCCTTGTGCGCCTCGATCAGGTCCAGAACGGCCTGCAGGCGGGCGGCGGCCTGTGGCTGCGCGACCGCGTGCACGGCGGGTTTCTCGCGCCGGCCATCGTGCAGTGCGACCTTCCACTTCGCCGCAGCCAGCTCGAGTGACACCGCCAGTACTACTTCTTCACCATGGGTGGTAAACGTCTGATCCGTGCACATGATGTTCTCCTTTGAACAGGACTCGACACGCTGATTTTACGTATCAGTTCCTCGACGCCCCTGCTCATAGGATCTAAGGCGCAACCGCCTCTTTCCCGCACGACGGACAATAGTGTGCAAACGCGTTCTTCCGCGTTTGGCAAAAAGCGCATGCGTTAAACAAGCTGATTCCGCAGTGCATGCAGAAGTCGAGTTTCGGATCGCTCAGGTCGGCCTTGCGTTCGCATCCGGGGCAGATGCCCTTCGCGAAGCGGCTTTGAGCAACGTCATAACTCAACGCCTGGCGACGCTGGTCATCGGGTAACGTCTCCGCGGATTTCTGATTTTGCAGATAGCGCTGCAAGGCGTTGATGGAATAACGCCCGACCAGAATGGTCACGACCACGCCCACGATGTACCGGACATAACCGCCGTAGTCGGGAAGGTACGGAACCAGTTCGACAAAAAACGCGAACAGCGCGAAAAATATGAAGCCCCAGACAAAGGGCCAATAGCGGTTCTTGCGATGCTTCGCAAACAGCCATCCGCCAATCACCAGCAAGGGCAAGGTGATCGCCAGCCGGATGAGGAAATTCTTCATCTCGATGCCGCGCTGAAGCGCATCGAATTTTTCCTCGGCCTGGGTACGAAGCGCCGCTTCCGCCGTTCGTTGCTTTGCCAGCACTTGCCGGGTCTGCGCGTTGTCTTGCTCTACCTGGTCCAGCGCCTTTTGTGCGCTGCGGATATTGTCATTGAGCGTCTCCAGCGAACGCGTACGGCTGACAAGCTCCTTGTTTTGATCGGCCTGTTCGGTCGCCGTGCGGGTGGCAAGCCAGTTCGAAAATGTTTCGTGCGCGCTCGTGTACTCGGCCGTCGCGGCTTGCAGCTTGAGCCGCGCGGACTCCTCGGCTATCGCGCCGTCGCGGGCATTGGCTTGCGCTTGTTTAATCGATGTTTCTATCGCCGCGCTGGCGCTCGGATCGATCAGCGAGTCCAGCGTAGGCGGTGCCTCGACACCCGGCAAATTCCCCACCACAAGCCCACCCAGGCCAATCAGGAAACCCGCAAACGCGAAAGCGATCAACCACAGCGCACGGTGAAACCATTTTTCTGACACTCGCATGGGTTGCATCGATCTATCCCCGTATTGATTTGCTGCATGGCGGACCACCGGTTCATGCGCGTTTCGATCGTCGGACGCACGTTCAAGTCTCATCAGGATTGCGATGAAGCAAGTCAATGAACCAGGGCTTTGGTCTGCGGAATAATAGCGTAAGCGTCCCGGAAGGATGTGCTTAACGGGGAGCAGGTGTATCGCTTCGGAGGCGAAGCTCGGGGTGACGGGTCAGGCGGAGTCGCTGATCAAGCCGGTCGTCGCGCCGGACGCAGCCATCATCTGCACGAGCTCGGATCTTGCGACTTGCAGGGCCGACTCAAGTGGCTATGCCGGCAATAGACGCTTACGGTATTATTTCTTTAGCCTTTCATGTCATTTAATTAAATACCAACCTCACGCAATTTCCTCGCAGAGCGTTCGCTGGTCCGCTGACTCATTTTCGGTACCGGCGCCACGCAACAACACACTACTGCCCTGCGTTGAACATCGGGCGCGAGAGCGCTTCAGATACATGCTCGGCGTCATTCCGCAGAAACGTTTGAAGTGCCGGGCGAAATGGCTCTGGTCGAAGAACCCGACTTCAGCCGCCACCACCGATCCCGGCACGCCTGCCAGCAGCAAGGCTTGCGCGCGCTCGATCCGCAGCCCGCATAAATACCGGTAAGGCGACGAACCAAACTGCTGCCGGAACGCGGTCGCGAACCGCGACACGCTAAGCGCGGACAGCTCGGCCAGTTGTGCGAGCGTCACGGGTTCATCGAAGTGAGCCTCGATAAACGCACGTGCTTCGGTCAGCGGCATGGACTGTTTCATGACGTGGCCACCACGGGTTGAGCCGGCGGTGAAGCGGCAAACGCCGCAAACCGGCTGACCGAAAACGCATCGAGCGGAATCGGTGTCGTACCGGTATCGATCAACTCGGCCAGCGTCTCACCCACGCCCGGGCCAATCTGGAACCCCTGGCCGCTGAAGCCGAACGCATAGAACAGACCGTCGGTTGTCGAGCTGCGGCCGATCACCGGCTCGCCATCAGGCAAGTATCCTTCCACACCGCTCCAGACCCGGATCACATGCAGCGGCGCCATCGCTGGAACCAGCCGGCGAAGCTGCGCGATCTGACGCACGGTATTCACCGGCAGCACAGACGCGCGCCGCGTGAGGGTATCGGCGGGACCGGGTGGCCCGCCGCCTATGATGATGTTGCCGCGTGGAATCTGGCGAAAGTAGATGCCCTCCTGCTTGATCGATGTGAACACCCCGATCGACGACTTGAAGACATATGGCACGGGTTCAGTGACGGACATTTGCGGTCCGCTTGCGCGCAGCGGCACCGGCTCGCCGAACTGCTCGCTGAGCCGGCTTGCCCAGGCGCCCGCGCAAATCACGAGCTGCGCAGACCGATACACAACGCCTGCCGCAGTCTCCACGCGAAAACCATCGCCGTCCTTCTCCACTCGCGCGATCTCCGTGTTCTCCACCATTTGCGCGCCAAGCCGTGCCGCCGCCCGGCCGAAGGCCGGCGCGGCGAGGCGCGGATTCGCATGGCCGTCGAGCGGCGAGATGGATGCCGCCAGTACTTCGCGGCCGAGAAAAGGGAAGCGCTCGAACATCGCCTGTCCGTGCAGCACTTCCAGTTCAAGGCCATAGGCGCGCGCATCGGCGGCATAGCGGTCGAAGGTGTCCGCATCGTGCGCGTGATAACAGACCCGCGTATGGCTCGACGGCAAGAATTCGACGTCCTCGCCCAGCAGTTCCTTCGAACGCTGCCATGTGTTGAGCGCGCGGTTCGCCATCGCGAGTTGCGGCAGCGCACGGCCTTGCCTGCGGATACCGCCGAAGTTGACGCCGCTCGCTTGCTGGCCTGTCAGGCCGCGCTCGAGGAGGATCACCGAACAAGCGGGGTTACGGCGGCGCAGGAAGAACGCGGTGGTCGTGCCCATGATGCCGCCGCCGATCACGATCACATCGGCTCGGCGATCGGCTAGCTGAGCAGTCCCCTTGGCGCCCCGGGAATTCGCGGTCATTCGCTCTCCTCCGCTTCCTCTACCAGCCTGACCGGCAACGGTTTGACGGGCGCTTGCCCGCGTAGCCGTCCAACCGCCGCCAGCGGCACGGAAGCCGCCGCCGCGATCACTTCCGCTCCCGCGTGAGCGCAAAAGCGGCCCTGGCACCGGCCCATGCCCACGCGCGAAAATGCCTTCGCGCGATTCGCTTCCTGCGCACCGGTTTCGCGGACCACGCGACGTAACTCGCCCGCGGTAATGGCTTCGCAACGGCACACAATCGTCTCGTCCGGCAACATGCTCGCGAAGCGTGCCGGCCAGGGAAAGGCGGTGCGCAAGCCGGCCGCGAAGCGGCTGAAGACCCGCAGTTGTTCGCGCAGGGTCGCCAGCCCTTCAACCTTCAAGCCGGCGTCCTGCATCGCAGCGAGGGCAGCGAGACGACCGGAGCGTTCGGCCGCATCGGCGCCACGGATACGCGCGCCGTCACCCGCCAGATAGACCCCTTTGACGCTGCTACGGCCGTCTTCATCCGTAACGGGAAGCCACTGCTGCGTGGCTTCATCGAAGGAAAATTCGCAGCCGGCCAGATCGGCGAGTTGCGTCTCCGGACGCAAGTGATAACCGAGCGCGACCGCATCGCAAGCCACCTTGAAAGGCATGCCGCTTTGCAGCGCGACTTCGACATGGCTCACGCCGTGCTCAGGCGAACCGCTTATTTCAAGCGGCCGCACGCCGCGATACACCCGTACCTGCGCACGCCTTAGCACTCCCATCAAAGCGATGCCTTTCTTCAACGCGGCGGGAATGGCGAGCAGCTTCGGCAACGCGCTGAGTCGTTGCAAAAGCGTGGAGGTGTCGAAGACGGCGGACACTGCGGCGCCCGCCTTCACATACTGCGCGGCAACGAGGTAAAGCAGCGGTCCGGTGCCCATCAGCACGACCCGCGAACCGATCGAACACCCTTGCGACTTCAGCGCGACTTGCGCGCCTCCCAGGCTATAGGTGCCGGCGTAGTGCCAGCCCTTGACCGGCATCAACCGGTCCGTTGCGCCGCTGCAAATGATCAACGCATCGAATTCGAGCGTCCGGTAAGACTCCCCGCTGACAAGATGCACGGCGTTCGCCGAGATGTTCCAGACAAGCGTCTCAGGCAGGTAGTCGATGCGGTTCCTGAGCGCATCGAAGCTCTGATGCAGCGCAGCCGCGCGTGTGCTTTCGGTGCCGTAGAGCGTTTCATAGGAGCGCGTAAAAACTTCCGGCTGCCGTCGATAAATCTGCCCGCCGTCTCTTCGCCCTTCATCGATCACCGTGGGCCGCAGACCAGCTTCGACCAGCGCTTCAGCCGCCCGCACACCCGCCGGTCCCGCGCCGATAACGATCACCCGCGCGGCCATATGCCCTCCCCGGCGGCGGCAAGTTGCGTAACGATCGACATGCCCGCAACCGCCGGCGTGGTGCATGCGCGCAACCGGTCACCGTCAGCGGTCCAGACCCAGCAATCCTGGCACGCGCCCATCAGGCAGAAACCCGCGCGCCGGCCATCGCCGAATTCAGAGTCGCGCAAGGTCCTCATGCCGGTCAGCAAGGCGACCATCAGCGTGTCGCCATCGGCTGCCTGCCGCGCCACGCCGTCGACTGTTATCACAAACGTCTTGCGCTCTGTTTCCGCCAGCCGCACGAACCGTCCGCTCATGCTTCGACTACCTCTATGGTCTGCATCCGGCTCAGCTCGGCCGTTGAATGGTGGCAAAGAATTTCCGCGCCCGAGGGCAGCTTCTTCACGGAGGGCGGCGTGGCGTTGCATTTCCCGTCGATACGAACCGGACAGCGCGCCCTGAAGCTGCACAGTTCAGGTATGTCGGCGCTCTCGCCCATCTGCGGCAATGCGGCGGTGCCGATCAGGCGGCGTGCGTCCAGCCAGCCGGGTTTCAGCGCCGGCACGGAGTCGACCAGCAAGCCTGTGTACGGGTGATACGGCGGCGCCGCGAGCACCTCGCGCTCGCCCGCCTCCACGCGATGCCCCGCGTACAGCACGATCACTTCGTCGCAGATCGAACGCACCGTTGAAATGTCGTGGCTGATGAACATGTAGGACACGCCCAGTTCTCGGCGCAGTTCAGCAAGCAGGTCGAGGATCGCCGCACCCACCACGGTGTCAAGCGCCGAGGTGACTTCATCGCAGAGGATCAGTGCGGGATCGGCCGCGAGCGCGCGCGCCAGGTTGACACGCTGCTTCTGTCCACCCGACAAACCCGCCGGCGTGCGCTGCGCAATGGATGCCGGCAGCTTGACGAGATCGAGCAGTTCCAGCATCCGCTTGCGCGCCGCCGCCCCGCGCAGCCGATGATAAAAAGCAAGCGGCCGGCTGAGGATATCGGCAATGGTATGGCTCGGGTTCAACGCGGTATCGGCGTTCTGGAACACGATCTGGATCTGGCGGTATTGCTCAGGAGTACGTTGCGACAGCTGAGCAGGCAGCGGCTTGCCGTCGAAGAAAACTTCACCGCGCGCCCGGTCGACCAGACCCGCCACCACGCGCGCCAGCGTCGTCTTGCCCGATCCTGATTCCCCGATCACCCCCAGCGTGCAGCCGCGCGCAATGGAGAGGCTGACGTCGTCGAGCACGCGCACGGCCGGCGCACCATAACGGTCGATACGGCCATAACCCGCCGCCAGCCCGCGGATTTCGAGCAGGGGCGGCGCGAGTTTCTGCGCCGCGGTCTGCACGCACAACACCGGTTCCGGCCGCCGCGTGGCGGCCAGCAACTGCTGCGTGTACGCATCAGCGGGCGCATCGAGCACTTGCGCCACCAGGCCATTCTCTTTTACCCGGCCGCCGTTCAACACGACAATCCGGTCCGCCATTTGCGCCACCACGGCCAGGTCGTGCGACACGTAGACCGCCGTCGTTCCCAGCTCACGGATCACCTTCTTGAACGCCGCAAGCACTTCAATTTGCGTGGTCACGTCGAGCGCGGTCGTCGGCTCGTCGAACACCACCACGGCTGGATCGGTGATCAGCGCCATGGCCGCCATCAGGCGCTGCAACTGCCCGCCCGAGACCTGGTGCGGATAGCGCTCGCCGATCGTCTCGGCTTCCGGCAACGCAAGCGCGCGAAACAACTCGATCGCCTTGCGCCGCGCCGCGTCCTTCGTCATCAGGCGATGCAGCAACGCCGGCTCGGTCACCTGGTCGATGATCGTGCGCGCCGGATTGAACCCCGACGACGCGCTTTGCGCCACGTACGCCACCGTCCGGGCACGCAGCGCCCGGCGGCCTTGCTGGTCGAGTTCGAGCACTTCCGTCTCGCCGATCCGCACCGATCCGCCACTGATGGAACAGCCCTGCCGCGCATACCCCAGCAACGCCAGCGCGATGGTCGTCTTGCCCGATCCCGACTCGCCGATCAACGCAAGCACTTCGCCTTTCTTCACCGAGAAGTCGACGCCTTTCACGATCTCGGTCACCGGATCGGGGGCGGCGCCTGCCACCACTCGCAAGCCCTTCACTTGAATCATGTCGCTCGCGTGGGCATTCATTGCGCAGCTCCTTGCCCGCGGCCGCCACGGCGGCGCAGGTTATCGATCAGCAGATTCACGCCGATAGTCAGCGTCGCAATCGCGATGGCCGGCATCATGACGGCGGGTGCTCCTTCGGCCAGGCCACCAATATTCTCGCGCACCAGCGAGCCCCAGTCGGCATTGGGCGGTTGCACGCCGAGGCCCAGAAAGCTCAGGCCGCTGAGCAGCAACACGATGAACACGAAGCGCAGGCCGAAGTCGGCGAGCATGGGATGAATCATGTTGGGCAGCACTTCCACGCGGGCAATGTAGAACAGCTTTTCGCCGCGAGCCCGCGCGACCTGCACGTATTCGAGCGTCATCACGTTGACCGCAAGCGAGCGCGAGATGCGGAACGCACCGGGGATGTAGGCAAGCGCGGCGACGCCCATCAGCATGGGAATGGACGAACCAAACGCAGCGATCACGACCAGCGCCAGCACCTTGCTCGGAATGGAGATCAGCGCATCGAACAGCCGGCTCAGGATTTCATCGACCCAGCGACCCGACACGGCGGCAACCAACCCGAAGAACGTGCCGATCAGGCTCGCCATCAACGCCGCGGCCAAGGCCAGCCCGACCGTATAACGGGTGCCGTAGAGAATCCGGCTGAGCATGTCGCGGCCGAGATAGTCGGTGCCCAGCAGGAACGCATGGCTCGACCCGGCGAATACATCCACGGACGACAGCGCACCGCTCTTATAAGGCGCGATCCACGGGCCGATCACCGCAATCGTCAGCCAGAACACAACCATCACAAGGCCGATCATGCCGAGCACGGAGAAGCGCCGGTGCAGCCGCTTCAACACGCCCGGCCTTGGCCCGGCGAGCTCTGGCTCAGGCTCCGGCATGGCCAGGTCATTGACGACTTCATCGAGGCCCATGTCGTAGAGCTCAGTGCCGGGATGGTGAATGGAGGAGTTGGCGGGTCGGTTCATCGTTGACGCAGCCTCGGGTTGGATATGATTTGAGCCAGGTCGGCAATCAGCACAAGCAGCAGGTAAGCCGCACAGAACACCATGACGCAGCCCTGTACCAGCGGCATGTCGCGGTTCGTAACGGCGTCGACCATGAGGCTGGCGAGACCCGGATAATTGAAGATCGATTCAACGATCACCACGCCGCCGAACAGATACGACAGGCTCAGCGCCACCGCATTCGCGATCGGGCCAATGGTGTTCGGCAGCACGTGGCGCAGGACCACGCGCATGGGCGACGCGCCTTTCAGGATCGCCATCTCGACGTACGACGCATTGAGCTGGTCGAGCACGGCGGCGCGTGTCATGCGCGCCATCTGGGCGACGAGCACGCAACACAGCGTCATGACGGGCATGGCGTAGATCCGCAGCAGCCCGCCGAACGACGACACCTCGGACAAATACGACAACGCGGGCAGCCAGCGCAGCTTCACGGCGAACACCAGCACCGCGATAGTCGCGATCAGGAACTCCGGCACCGCGACCGTGGACAGCGTCAGCACGTTGAGCACGCGGTCGAGCAGCGAGCCGCGAAACATGGCCGATGCAATGCCGATAAACAGTGCGACCGGCACGGAGACCAGCGCCGTCAATCCGGCCAGCACGAGCGAGTTCGGCAAGCGCGTGGCAATCAGTTGACTGACCGGCAAGCTATTGGACAACGAGGTGCCGAAGTTGCCGGTGACGATCAGGTAGAGCCACTCGAAGTAGCGCTGCAAGGCAGGCTGGTCGAGCCCGAACTGGTGCCGTAACGCTGTGACCGCTTCGGGCGTGGCTGCCTGCCCGAGCGCCTGCTGTGCGGCGTCGCCGGGGAGCAGCCCAGTAATGCCGAATACCACTGCCGAGACAATCAGCAGGGTGAGCAGTGCAAGGCCCAAGCGAGCAGCGATAAGTCGTGACGCGTGTGCTTTCATGTTCCGCCTCCGGGGTTGAAACAGCACGCCCCGCGCGGGCGGCGTGCTTTACTGCCTGATTTACAGAACCGCTTAGCCCTGCTTTAACTCTCCAGCCAGACATGCTCCGCGAACATGAAGCCCATCAGGCCGGCCAGCGGGATCGAGCCCAGGCCCTTGAGCTTGGTCGTGAAACCGTCGATCGAACTCTGGAACATCGGAATGCCGACACCGCCGTTCTCGTGCACCAATACCTGCATGTCGCCGTAGATCTGCTTGCGCTTGGCGTCGTCCGGTTCGCCGCGCGCCGCCACCAGCATCTGGTCGAATTTCGGACTCTTCCAGTTCGCTTCGTTCCATGGCGCGTCCGACTTGAAGAACTGCGTGAACAGCACGTCGGCGCTTGGGCGGGCATTTATATTGCCGAAGCCCAGCGGATGTTTCATCCAGTGGTTCGACCAGTAGCCGTCGGCGGGCACGCGCGTGACCTGCAGGTTCAGCCCCGCCGCGGGCGCGGCCTGCTGCAACAGCACCGCCATTTCCACCGAGCCGTCAGCCGCCGGCGACGCAAAAATCTGCACGGGCGTGTTGCCCACCTTCGCCTTCTGGAAGTGAAACTTGGCTTTCTCCGGGTCGTAGGGGCGTTGCGGAATACCGGGCATGTAGTACTTGTTGGTCGGATCGATCGGCTGGTCGTTGGCGATCGTGCCGAAACCCTGGAACACGGCGCGGCGGATCTGCTCGCGGTCCAAGAGATAGAACATACCCCGACGAAAATCATCGATGCCGGTAATCCCGCCGTCGTCGCGAACAATCAGGTCGGTGTACTGGCCCGTCTTCGTCTCCAGCACCGTGAACCCTGGCGTCCCCTTGATGCGGCCCGTCGAGCGCGGGCTGATCGCGTTGATCAGTTGCACATCGCCGGAAAGCAGCGCATTCACACGAGCGGATTCGTCGCCAATCCCAATCAGCTCGACCTCGTCCAGGTGCGGCATGCCCGGCTTCCAGTACTTCTCGTTCCTTAC
>Ga0185299_10006198_pt1 | contig 12836 bp, 11 predicted proteins | sample PaiPotPPA55metaG_FD_128002 | JGI IMG/M metagenome (GOLD analysis project Ga0185299, IMG submission 128002) | Iron sulfur acid spring bacterial and archeal communities from Banff, Canada, to study Microbial Dark Matter (Phase II) - Paint Pots PPA... ...
ACCATCCACGTTGCATTGTGCGCCAGTTCGTATTTCTCGATTACGCGGGCGTAGGTCGCGGGATCCTTCTCGGCCACGACTTCGACCGCTGCGAAATAATTTTTCAGGCCGGAGCGTTCGACTTTTCCCGTCTGCTCCAGGAACGCTCCCTTGGTCATCAGGATCAGGCGATGGCGCTCGGACAAATATTGCAAGGTCTCCGGCACGTCAGGAAGGGTCTCGATGGAGTGATCGGCGATGGTGTGAGCAAAGCTGTGGATCTGGGCGTGCAATTCAGGCGTGACCGGTGCAACGCTCAGGCGCTCGAAGGTGCGAACCAACGCGTGCGCAAAACTGTGCAGGCCATACCCATGCGTCACGATGCATTCGCGCTCCACGTCGTTGAGAACTTCGCGCACCTGCCCGGGAGAGAATTCGTGGTGATTCAGAAATGAGATGAAGCGGGCGATCGCCCGCTCGAAGTAAATGTTGTTCTCCCAGAGCGTGTCGTCGGCGTCGATGAGGAGGGTGGACAAGCTTCTAGCTCCTAGCTGCTAGCTTCTAGCCAAACAGAGGCTATGTCTTCGCAGTGAAACCACAAAGCCTACAAGTAGGAATCAGCGACTCTGTTCGAGTCGCTGCAGGAGCCGCACACCGTCCTCAAACTTTGCCGCCGGGATCAAAATATCTCCATTCTCCAAGTAGACTAATGGGACCAGGGCTCTGCCTACCCATACTTTGTTGTCACGAGTCTTCATCGAATCGATTCTCAACTCACCGGCAGGGATTGGGCCTTTGTGAGCAAAGGGAATGAATGCTCCTTTATATTCCAAGCTGCCATCGATGTCGCTGAGTTGGCAAAGAGTCTGTTCTCCTTCTTCCCAACATGCGAGCCAGTCTCCCCGCCGCGGTGCCGGAAGACCAACAGCAGGCGCCTATAGGAACACTGCATTAGCACGCACTCCCGCTGGTCGACTTGAGACTCGGCTGGTCCACCAATACGCCACGACAATTCCAATTATTAGAGCGGCCATTAGCGCTCCGACCATGTAGACCGCTTTTTCCAGCAACCTCATTTTGCGGCCCTCAGAGGAGCATGTGTTGGCTAGAAGCTAGAAGCTAGGAGCTAGAAGCCAGGAGCTAGCAGCTAGAAGCTTCTTCACACCCAATCCACTCGGGCTTCCGGGCCGATGATGCCCGCTTTGTGGCCCATGTCGAGCAGGCGGCGGACGGCTTCGCGGCCGTCGGGGCCGTAGTCGAGGGTGCGCTCGTTCACGTACATGCCGATAAATTTGTCGGCAGTCTGCGAGTCGAGATCGCGGGCGAACTGCATGGCATACGACAACGCTTCTTCGCGATGATCGAGGGCGTACTGAATGCTTTCGCGCAATGCTGTGGAAACGGCTGCCGTCAGTTCGGGGCCGAGTGCGCGGCGAATCGCGTTGCCTCCGAGGGGCAAGGGCAGGCCGGTCACCTTCTGCCACCAGCGGCCGAGATCGACAACGCGGTGCAGTCCCGACTTGTCATAGGTCAACTGTCCTTCGTGAATGATCAGACCGGCTTCGTATTTTCCTTCCAGCACCTGTGGGATGATCTGGTAGAAGGGAACGACTTCGGTTTCGACGCCGGGAGCAAAAAGTTGCAGGGCCAGGTACGCGGTAGTGAGCGTGCCGGGTACTGCGATGCGCTTGGTCTTGATTTCGCTCTGGGTAAAAGCGCGCGGGGAAACGATCATGGGCCCGTAGCCCTCGCCTACGCTGCCGCCGCAGGACATCAGCGCATATTTGTCCTGGACGTATGGATAAGCGTGGAACGAAATCGCGCTGACATCATAGACGCCTTCGCGCGCTTTCTGATTCAGGGTCTCAATGTCGCAGAGGGTATGAGTGAAGCGGAGGCCCGCGGCGCGAACCTTGTTTGTGGCCAGGCCGTAAAACATGAAAGCGTCATCGGAATCGGGGCTGTGGGCAACGGTAATTTCGCGCGCATGGCCTGCGACACTGCTGTCTGGGGCTTTTGCGGTTTCGGATACTACTGTCATTGGAACTCCAGGAATCTATTGCTTGACTGCGATTTTTGATGGGCGACGCTGCCAGCGCGTGGCGATGGCGGCGGCCAACATTATTTTGATGAGTTCGGCGGCAAGGAACCAATACAGGCCGAGATAGGCTGCTTTTGCCAGCGAATGGGTGAAAACGTAAAGCCAGGTCAAGCCTCCGGCGAAGAGCAGGATTTCAGCCAGGAATCCGGCGATGGCCGCGCGCAGGAAAGTCTTGGTTCCGCGCTCAAAAATGTATCCGGCAAGGAAGGCGACGAAGGGATAGACCATTAGGAATCCGCCGGTTGGGCCGAGCAACTGAGCGATTCCGCCGGGACCTGTGGGATTGAATACGGGCAACCCCACGGCGCCTTCGACCAAATAAAGCGCCAGCGCCGTGAAGCCGCGACGGCTGCCCAGCAACAATCCTACTAGCAGAACGCCCAGGTTCTGCACCGTGAGGGGGACGGGAGTGAGAGGCATCAGGGGAATCGTGAGCCGGGCGCACAGCGCGACCACTAAACTCGCGCCCACCACGAGCGCAACCTGACGAGAAGCCTCAAGGGCCCGCTCCTGCGGAGTGGCTAGAGTTTGAACCGCAGATTTTTCCATAAAATTGCATCTCCATCCACGCAAACCTATCGGCGCTCGATGCTATCTGTCTGGTGTTGGCGCTCGACTGAAGTTAACGCGCCCTCGTGCGAGGCATGCGCTTTCTGCAGGTTGTGCCGCAAGTGCACATACAAGGCGATCGCGACGCACACTACAACCAGTGTGCTCCCACCCAGAATCAGGAACCACCAGATCATCCGCACAGCCGACTAGGATAACAGATGAGGAGCCCGACATTTCGCCGGAGTCAATTCGACTTCTGTTCCGCATAGCGCTGGCGCATGTTCTCGACGCGCTTGATCATGAACTGTAGGCGATTCCGACCCCACTTGGTGCGGGTCACGGCTTTTTCGATGTTGAGGAAGAAGTCAGGATCGTTGAGCCTTTCGCGCAGATCTTTCACAATCGGATGGATTTTTGAGTAAATTAAGAACAACTCGCCACTGAAACCCGGGGCCAGAAAAAGATCCTCGTTCAACACACCAGTGACCACAAACGAGCACACAATGTTCCAGTAGCCGCTGACCTGCCGCAGCCATGAGTTCTCTTGCGTACCAAGGGCCCACGCGACTTTGAGGAAGTCGTCGGCATTGCGAGGATCGAATGTCACCCACCAGACGCGCGCCTTGCGCATCTCAGCTTCGCGGCGAAGATCGTAAAGTTGAAGGATCAGTTGGGCGTCGGCGTGAGTCGGCTTCTTGGCCATCACAGCACCTCAAAGGAAGATTTGGTAATTGGGAAATTAAGTAATTGGGAAATTTGAACACTCGGGTCTGGTATGAAAATTACTCAATTACCAAATTACCCAATTACTCAATGGAGTTCTACGCTGTGGTTGCCGCCGCTTCCGCGGCGGGATTCGGACGTTCGTAGTCGCACTCTTTATTCGGACATGCGATCACCGGGCCGGCCTTCAGGAATTTCTCCACCAGGTATTCGTGGCCGCAGCTTGGACACTTCTCGGGAATGGGCTTGTGCGCGGAGGTGAACTTGCAGTTGGGATAATTTCCGCAACCGTAGAACGTGTTCCCCTTGCGGGCACGCTTCTCCACCAACTCGCCGTCTTTGCACTCGGGACACTTTACTCCGATGAAGTTTTGTTTCACGTACTTGCACTCGGGATAGCCGCTGCAGGTGGTGAACTCGCCGAAACGGCCGTGGCGGATCATCATGTTGCGTCCGCACTTGGGGCAGAGTTCGTCGAGTGGGATGTCGGGAACTTTCTTGCCCTGGTCCAGACGCCGCGTAGTCTTGCAATCGGGATAGCCCGTGCAGGCCATGAACTGGCCGAAGCGTCCGCGCTTCAGGACCATCACACGGCCGCAATTTTCGCAGTACTCTTCCTGCGTGGTCTCCTGCACGTCGGCGGAATCGAGGTCGGGCAGGTTGATGGGATTTTCTTTGGTGAAGGTGCAGGTGTTTGGATCTTCTTTGTCGTAGGTGCTGCACGCGTAAAACGAACCGTGCTTGCCCCATTTGATCACCAGCGGAGCGCCACACTTCTCGCACTTCTCGTCGGTGGGCTTTTCCATCCGCTTGATGTTTTCCATATGCTTTTCGGCATATTTGAGATCTTTCTGGAATTTCTTGTAGAACTCGCCGAGGGTATCGGTCCACGTCTCTTTGCCCTCTTCGATATCGTCCAGCTCTTCTTCCAGATGCGCGGTGTACTGTACGTCGAAAATGTCGCGGAAGTTTTCCACCAGGAGGTCGGTGACGACCAAGCCGATTTCGGTCGGAGAAAACTTTCCGCCGACCTTCTGTACATATTGCCGCTCCTGAATGGTGGAAAGAATCGCCGCGTAGGTCGACGGGCGGCCGATGCCGCGTTCTTCGAGTTCTTTCACCAGCGAGGCCTCGTTGTAGCGCGGCGGGGGCTCGGTGAAGTGCTGCTCGGGCTTCAGTTCTTTCAGCGTTAATTTCTGGCCGGCTTCGAGCGCAGGCAGCTTGTGCTTCAATTCTTCGTCTTCCTCGTCCTTGCCTTCTTTTGATTCTTCGTAGACGCGTAGGAAGCCGTCGAACTTGAGCACCGATCCGGTCACGCGGAACCAGAAGACGTCGTTGCCGTTTTTCGCGTCGATGTCGACAGTAGTCTGATCGAAGACTGCGGGATTGATCTGCGAAGCGACGAAGCGCTGCCAGATCAGCTTGTAGACCTTGAACTCGTCTTCTTTTAAGTACTGCTTGACCTGGTCGGGATGGCGCATCGCCGAAGTGGGGCGAATCGCCTCGTGAGCGCCCTGCGCATCTTTCTTTTCTTTATAAGTATTGGGAGTCTCGGGCAAATAGGTCGCACCGTATTCCCTGCCAACATATTCACGAACTTCCTGAATGGCTTCGGGCGCAACGCGGACCGAGTCGGTACGCATGTAGGTGATGAGACCGATCGAACCCTCTTCGCCTAATTCCACGCCCTCGTACAAACGCTGGGCAATCATCATGGTGCGCTTCACGCTGAAACGCAGCTTGCGCGATGAGTCCTGTTGCAATTTGCTGGTGGTGAAGGGAGGTGCGGCGTTGCGGCGGCGCTCTTTCTTGTCGACCGAGCGTACCACCCAGTCGGACTTTTCGAGGGCGGCGCGAATCTTTTCCGCGTCTTCGCCATTGGTGACCTCAACCTTTTCCTCGCCCTTGCCCACAAAGCGGGCATCGAAGGCGGGCGGCTTGTTAGCCGCGAGGTGCGCATCGATCGTCCAATATTCTTTTTTCTCGAATGCTTTGATCTCGCGTTCGCGTTCGACGATCAGACGCAGGGCAACGGTTTGCACACGTCCCGCCGAAAGACCGCGTCGCACTTTATCCCACAGGAGCGGCGAGACCTGATACCCGACGAGACGGTCGAGCACGCGGCGGGCCTGCTGCGCGTCCACCAGATTCTGATCGATGGCCCGCGGATGTTCAAAGGCAGCCTGCACAGCCCGTTTGGTGATTTCATTGAAGGTGACGCGCTGAATGCGCGGAGGAGGTTCCGGCTCGCCCTTTTTTACCTTGGCCTTCTTGGCTTTTTTCCCTTTACCGTTTCCGTCGAGTTCGAAAGCCAGATGAAAGGCAATTGCCTCGCCTTCGCGGTCCGGGTCGGGGGCGAGATATATGGCATCCGCCGAGGCCGCCAGCTTTTTCAGCCGGGTCACCACTTTTTCTTTGCCGGGAATGACGACATAATCTGTTTCGAAATCGTTCTTGATGTCGACACCCAGCGTGCTCTTGGGCAGATCCTTAACGTGGCCGAACGAAGCCTCGACCGTGAAGCCCTTCCCCAGATATTTCTGGATGGTTTTCGCCTTACCCGGCGACTCGACAATGACTAAACCTTTTGACAATGTGCCCTCAATTTCAGTTGCGTCCGTTTTCGAAGCTAGCACGAATGGGTGGGAGGCAACAAGTTACTGCGAGAAAGCTTCTAGCTTCTAGCTCCTAGCTTCTAGCTAAAACCGCAGCACCCAAGCGTTGAGACAGTGCGGCTAACATGCGCTGGATCTCTAATATCTTCGCCTCCAAATTCTTGAACTCATCTGCCCTCAAAAGCTGGAGGTCTTTTGCAAGCAACAGATGATATTCCAATTCACTTGCGGAACCTCGAGCGATTTGAACGAACCGCTTCATTTCTGGATCCGATCTTCGACCGCATCCTTCAGCAATGTTCGCTCCGATCGAAGCAGAGGCTCGCCGGATCTGACTGCTCAATCCATACATCTCTTCCTTCGGAAACTTGCGGGTGCACTGATAAATGGCCAACGTCATTTCATGAGCCTTAGTCCAAACTTTCAAGTCCTTGAAGTCTTCCATTCGGCTACCCGTTTCTTCCGGCTCTAGCTAGAAGCTAGGAGCTAGCAGCTAGAAGCTTTTTACAAAATTCTTCCCCGGCATCTGCCTGATCTTGCCGGCCAATTCGAGTTCAAATAGGGCGGCGAAGATTTCGGAGGACGACAATTGGTTTTCCAGGCGCTCGACAATTTCGTCGATGTGCGTGGACTCGTCGGCTTTCAGCAGGCTCAGGATTCGCTTTTCGTGAGGAGGGAGCCCTTCGTCTGGAAATAGAGATGCCGACGAAGAGCCTGGGGATTCAGGCGAGGCGGGCGGAGTTAACGCAAGTCGTACTTCTGGCGGGAGATCTTCCCACACGTCTTCCCATGTGGCTACCAGCTTGGCGCCCTGTTTGATCAGCGTGTTCGGTCCCCAGGAATTCTTGTTGGTCACGTTGCCGGGGACGGCGAAGACGTCGCGATTTTGTTCCAGCGCGCAGCGCGCGGTGATGCGCGTTCCGGAATATTCGGCGGCTTCCAATACCAGTACGCCAACCGACATTCCGCTAATGATGCGATTCCGGATGGGAAAATTTTGTGGGGCGGCAAACGTTCCCAGCGGGAACTCGGAGATCAGCGCGCCGCCTAATGCGAGAATCTGTTCTGACAATCGCGAATTTTCCTTGGGATAGATTACGTCCACTCCGGTGCCGAAGACAGCGACGGTCTTGCCTTTCGCCGAGATGGCGCCACGATGGCTCGCGGTATCCACGCCACGGGCCATGCCACTAATAATGACCAATCCCTGCGCGGCCAGATCGCAGGCCAAGCGCTCGGCCATGCCGGAACCATAAGGCGTAGGATGGCGCGTTCCCACCATGGCAATGCCGGGCCTGGTCAGGATTTCCGGACTGCCACGCACCCGCAGGACAGGTGGCGGATCATAAATTTCTTTCAGACGCGGCGGGTAGGACGGATCGTCCATCGAGACCATAATTATGTCGGCGGCAGCGGCGCGGGCGATCTCCTCCCGCGCCAACTCCGCGGATTTCCCGGTGGCTAACGATTGGGCGGAAACGGCCTGAATGCCGGTGCTTTCGAGTTCGGTCAACGAGGCGCGGAGGACGCCTTCGGCGGAACCGAAATGTTCGACCAGCTTGCGCGCCCTCGTAGGGCCGAGTCCGGGGGTCAGCGAAATGGCCAGCCACTCCAGAAGATGAGTCGTTCCGGGGGCTAAGGTGGTATTGGACACAAGGAACTCCGAGCGGACTGTAATGACCGGCTCAGAGCCGTGTCAAGGTCATCCGTCACAAATGGTTTGTTAAAATTGTGGAAAGATGAGCCGTTTACGCATTTCCGCCATTTCCTACCTTAATACTGCCCCGCTAATGTGGGATTTCGAGCACGGAGAGGCTGGCCGGGACTTTGACATTTCCTATACGCTGCCCTCGGCTTGCGCGCGTTCTCTGGCGGAGGGGACGGCGGACATCGGGATTATTCCGGCGGCGGCATATGCTGAAATTCCGGGATTGCAAATCTTGCCCGACGTTGCGATCGCGTCGCGGCGGGCAGTGCGCTCCATTCTGCTGGTCAGCAAGGTTCCAATCGATCAGATTCGAAGTGTCGCGCTGGATACGTCTTCCATGACTTCGGTGGCGCTGACGAAGATTCTCTTCGAGAAGTGGATGGGCGGCGGGAGGACATACGCTGCGATGGCACCGGACATCGATCAGATGCTGGCAGAGCACGGTGCTGGGTTGCTGATTGGGGATCCGGCGCTGAAGATTGATCGCGGGCGCTATCACACGCTTGACCTTGCCGAAGAATGGATTCGGCATACTGGGAAGGCTTTTGTCTTTGCCTTCTGGGCGGTGCGCAGGGACTCTCTGCGGGTTTCTCCGTCGTTGGACTTGCCGGCGGTGTTTCAGAACTCGCGCGATCATGGGCTGCAGGCCCCGAACCTCGATCGGATCGCTCGGGAGTGGGCGCCGCGACTGGATATGCGGGAGGCGGAGGTTCGGAGCTATCTGACGCAGAATATTCACTACCAACTCGACTCCGGGTGTTTGGAGGGCTTGCAGTTGTTTTATCGGTACGCGGCGGAGATTGGAGCACTGCCGGCTCCGCCGAAACTGCGATTTGTGGATGCGACAAAAGAAGTCGTACTGTAGAGGCCTGCAGATCCATCCCCTTCCAGATGGGGGTCATCCTGAGCGGAGCCGCTTTTCAGGCGGAGAGAACGCTCTCGCGTGCAGTGCCTAGGAGTCTTCCGTCTCGCGGAGATCCCTCGCCCGGCTGAACGGCGCCGTGCTCCGGGATGACGCATTCGTGACTCCAATTCTTGGTTCGTCCGGCGCGCATCTATTAAGGTAAGGTAAAGTCTGTGCGGACTAAAGCGTCCCAATGAGCCTCTTCGAGCCCATTCCGAATGCCAGTGGCTCTTCCGATGCCACGCGGCCGCTGGCTGATCGCATGCGTCCGCGGACGCTCGATGAGTATGTCGGACAAGAGCATTTGATTGGGCCGGGCAAGCCGCTGCGGACGCAGGTGGACCGCGATGATACCGGGTCGCTCATCTTCTGGGGGCCTCCGGGGACGGGAAAGACTACGCTGGCGAAGATCATCGCCAGCATGACCAAAGCGGAGTTTATTGAGTTCTCCGCGGTCCTCGCCGGGATCAAAGAGATCAAGCAGGTCATGGCCGATGCCGAGCGAGCGCGGCAGTACGGGACGCGCACGATCGTTTTTATTGACGAGATTCATCGCTTCAACAAAGCGCAGCAGGATGCGTTTTTGCCGCATGTGGAGAAAGGCAATATCCGGCTGATTGGGGCGACGACGGAAAATCCCTCGTTTGAAATCAATTCTGCGTTGCTCTCGCGCTGCCGCGTTTATGTTTTAAAGCCGCTGACCGAAGAGCAGATTGTGCTGCTGCTGCGGCGGGCGCTAACCGATCGCGAGCGCGGACTCGGCGAAAAGAATCTGATGGCTGCCGACGACGTGCTGAAGAAAATTGCCAGCTATACCAGCGGGGATGCGCGCAGCGCTTACAACGTCTTGGAAGTTGCTGCCGGACTGGCGAAACCCATGTCTTGTGAGATTACCGATGAGATTGTTCGCGACGCGCTGCAGAAGCGTGTTTTGCTCTATGACAAGTCGGGCGAAGAACATTACAACCTGATTTCCGCGCTGCACAAGTCGGTGCGCAACAGCGATCCGGATGCGGCTCTGTATTGGCTGGGGCGGATGCTGGAAGCGGGAGAAGATCCGCTTTATGTTGCGCGGCGGGTGGTGCGAATGGCGGTGGAAGACATTGGGCTCGCCGATCCCAATGCGCTTTCTTTGTGCATGGCGGCGCGCGATGCGGTTGATTTCATTGGTATGCCGGAGGGCAATCTCGCGCTGGCGCAGGCGGTCGTGTATCTATCGGTTGCGCCGAAGTCGAATGCGCTTTATACGGCCTACGGCGACGTTCAGCAGGACGTAGAGCAGACTGCGGCCGACTCCGTGCCGCTGCATTTGCGCAACGCTCCCACCGGTCTGATGAAGGGACTCGGCTATGGCAAGGGATATCAGTACGCTCATGATCTCGAAGCGAAGGTCGCCGATATGCAGTGCCTGCCTGACAATCTGCGCGATCGCGTCTACTACCGCCCCTCGAATGACGGCGTTGAGAAGCGCATTCGGGAGCGCATGGAAGAAGTCAAACGGCAGCGTTCTCGCGCCAGCGACGGCGGCCTGGGCCCGCCAAAGAAAGAATCCTAGCGCGGCTGCGCGACATCTCATTTGACATCAGCAGTTTGCTTCGCGGCCCTCCACCGGAAGGATTGGTGTCATGGCTACGACTCCCAATGCTCCCTACAACGAAATTGTTCCCGCTCGCGCTTTGCCCGCCGACCTTGTCGAAGACCTGCAGCGGGTGCAAAAAGCCGCGCAGAGAATCACGTCGATTCTCGACCTCGACCAACTCATCGACAGCGTAGTGAACGAAGTGACGCATTCCTTCGGTTGCCTTGAGACCAGCATCTATTTGCACGATGAGAAGCGCGGCGAGATGGTGCTGGCAGGAGTGCGAGGATGCACTCTGCATGATAAAGGCCATCGCCTGAAGATTGGGAAGGAAGGGATGGTAGGCTACGTTGCCGCGAGTGGGCAGACGCGCTATGCGCCGGACGTGCGCGAGGATCAGTACTACTACAGGTGCGAGGCGTCCACGCTGTCGGAAGTAGCGATTCCGCTGCACGTGGGCGAACGACTGGTGGGCGTGTTCACGGCATCGCATCCGGAAGTAGACGGTTTTCCCCGGCAGCAGTTAAGAATTCTGCAAGCCCTGTGCGACCACGTCGCGGTCGCTGTGCACAACGCGCGGCGTTTCCAGTCGGAGCGTGCGGAACGTGCCATCATGGACGTTGAAGCCCAGGAGGCGCGCGCCATTCAGCAGGCGCTGCTGCCGAAGAGTTCTCCTTATATTCCTGGCTTCGTGGTTTCCGGCCTGAGCGTGCCCGCGCGCGCGGTGGGCGGGGACTGGTACGACTTCATTCCGTTCCCCGACGGACGTTGGGGAATCGTGCTGGCCGATGTTTCTGGTAAAGGCACTGCCGCAGCTCTGCTGATGTCGGCAACGCGCGGGATGTTGCGCTCACTGGCGGAAGCCTGCTGCACTCCCGGCGAGGTGCTGACCCGGCTGAATCAATTGCTGGTGGACGATTTTCCGGCGGGAAAATTCGTCACCATGGTCTATGCGGTGCTGGACCCGTCAACGCGTTCCGTGGTGTTTGCCAACGCCGGGCATTTGCGGCCGCTGTTCATCGATGAAGAGGGCGAGCACTTTTTGGATACGGAACGAGGGCTGCCACTTGGACTGGGCTGTGGAGATTACTCTGAGAGCCGAATTGAGTTGTCGGAAGGCTCGAAGCTGATCTTCTATAGCGACGGAATTACGGAAGCAGAGAATGCCAACGGAGAAGAGTATGGCCTATGCAGTCTCGCTTCACATGCGGCAAAGCCAGGGGCGTCAGCGGTGAGCATCGAGGACGATGTGCGAGCGTTCACCAACGGCGCTGCCTTGCGCGACGATGCCAGCGTGGTATTTGTCGGGGTGGCAGGCTAAGGATCGCATAAACGAGACTCGCTTACACCTGCTTCGATGCATTCAAAGCCTTTGACCGGAGAGGGCGCGGAGGAATGTCGCGGGTCTTTGCGATCTCTGGGATTGCCTTGGCGATCTTTCCTCACGTTGCTACAGGATGACAGCGTTATTTTTGTCACGTATCTGAGAGACAGCACAAAGTCATCGTATTCGGGCGCGGTGTTCTTTCAGGATGCAGCGGTCCATCACCACGAAGATTCCGGCCTGGCGCGCCTTTTCCGCGGCCTTTGTGTGGATCACGTCTTCCTGCATCCAGATGGCCGGGATTTTGAGTTGGATCGCCTGATCGACAATTTCTTCCACGAACTCGGGACGGCGGAAGATGTTCGCGATGTCGATTTTGTCCGGCACATCGAGGAGCGACGCGTAAGCCTTCTCTCCCAGACATTCTTCGATTTGCGGATTCACGGGAATGATGCGATATCCGTGAGTCTGCATATATGCCGAGACGCCGTGACTGGCGCGCACAGGATTGCAGGAGAGTCCGACTACTGCGATAGTTTTCGAGCGCTTCAGCATTTCTGCGATGGGATCGGATTGCGGTAAAGATGCCACGGGCCCTCCGGCTTATTTTTTGGCGGCTGCGTCCAGTTTTTGCTTGTACATTTTCATGGCAAGATTGCGAATCGTTTCAGAGACTTCCTTGTTGGCGGAAAGATTCTTCAGATCTTTCAACAACAGGTTCTTCATCAAGCCCAGGCCGAGATCGAGCGGGGTGCGCGGATTGGCAACCAGGTTGCGCACCACGATGTAATTCTTCATGAAGCGGCGCTTCAGTGGAATCTGGCGCAAGACTGATTCCAGCACATTCTTCTGGCTGGCAAATTTTTCCACTTCTGCGTCGGAAAGCTTGGGGGCCTCAAGCACGGCGAAGGCCACGACTTTGGTTCCGTCGCGAATCAGAAGCGAGCGTTCTTCTTTGTTGCCCTTCAAGGCCAGCTGAATGCGGCCCTTGACGTCGAGATGGCTGATTTTCTGAAGCGCGTTTTCGCGCTTGGCTTCGACTGGCGGGCGCTTAGCGGTAGCCGCGGTTTTTGATTCAACGGCGGCGGTGGCTGTGGCTGGCGTTTCAGTCTCAGCCGGCTCCGCTGGACTCACCGGGAAATAGCTCTCACCCAGCAGGTCAACAATCCCGCCGATTGCCTGGAATGGTTTTTCTCCTTCCGCTTCAATATCGTGCATGTGATCGTTGATGTAGGCGGAAACGGTGCCGTCGTCATCCCTCTCGTCGGAAGTCTCCGCATTCGACTCGGCCGCGCCGTTTGCGACCTCCGATGTTTCGGGTGAAACCGTTTGTTCCACTGCCTCTGGCTCT
>Ga0185299_10006199_pt1 | contig 12833 bp, 13 predicted proteins | sample PaiPotPPA55metaG_FD_128002 | JGI IMG/M metagenome (GOLD analysis project Ga0185299, IMG submission 128002) | Iron sulfur acid spring bacterial and archeal communities from Banff, Canada, to study Microbial Dark Matter (Phase II) - Paint Pots PPA... ...
CCCTTTTCAAGGAGCATCATGTCCAACGAACTGCGCAATTTTCTGACTCATTCCTACGACGAACTCGAGGAAATGAATCTGAAGGCCAAAGAGCAACGCAAAGCCCACGTGGCGCCGCACAAAATCCAGGAAGAGCGCATTAAGTATCTGACCGATGAAAAGCGCATCAAGGCGGTCACCGTGCTGTTCAGCGACCTGGAAGGCCGGCTGCACATGCTGGACTACGACAAGAAATTTTTGATCAAGAGTTGGGACAACCTGACATTTGATGGTTCGTCGATTCGCGGATTCACGGCGCAGCGCGAGAGCGATTTGCGCCTGGCGATGGATTGGGGAGCTTTTTATTGGGGGCCGTCGGATATTTTTGGCGCGGGCAAGGTGCTAGTATTCGGCGAGGTGATCGATAAGGATGGCTCGCCCTACAGCGCGGATATTCGCGGCGTGCTGAAGGGTTACGCGAATGAACTATACAAAACGGATGGCTACACGCTGAACGCCGCGAACGAAATTGAAGGATTTTTGTTTAATGGGGCTGATGCGGAAGCGCGGTATCACGAAACGAGCAAATTCGAATATGTGAATACCGGCGGCTATTACCATTCGCTTCCGGGCGATCCATTGCGTCAATTCATCGACACCACCGCGGAAGTGCAGCGCGCCATGGGATTCCAGAATGAGAAAGATCACCCGGAGGTTGCGCCCTCGCAGTTTGAAATTAATTATGGGTATGGCGAAGTGGTGGCGGCCGCGGATCAGATTCAACTTTATAAATTGATTTGCCGCCAGGTGGCGACGGGCATGGGAATGACGGCCAGCTTTTTGCCCAAGCCGGTGGTGGGCGTGAATGGAAACGGCATGCACACCAACGTTTCCATCAGTAAGGGCACCAAGAATATTTTCTGGGATCCCAAGGGCGAAGAAAAACTCAGCAAGTTTGGATGGGCGTTCGTGGATCGCATTTTGACGCATGGGAATGATATTTGTTTGCTGTTGAATGCCAGTGTGAATGCTTACCGGCGGCTGGATCCGCATTTTGAAGCGCCGAACCAGCTTAAGGCTTCGCCGGTCGATCGTGGTGCAATGATTCGAATCCCGATCGGGAATGAGAAGAGTTCGCGGGTGGAAGTTCGTGCGGTGGCGCCCGATGCCAATCCCTATCTGGTGATGTATTCGATATTCAGGACGGGGCTCGACGGCGACACGGCGAAGATCAAGAATCTGCGCCAGGCAGAGCGCTATCTGCCGGACAATATTTATGCCGCCATCGACCATTTCCGGAAAGCGGAGTGGGCCACCAAGTTACTGGGTGAAGATGTGAAGGGGCGATATGTGGATTTGAAGGAAGCAGCCGCCGACCGGTGCTCGCGGCAACTGGGGACGTTCGTGAAGGTGCCGGAAGTGCAGTATCACCACGAAGTGTATAACCAGTTTTTGTGGAATATGTTCTAGAAGTGATTATTTGTGCGCGGCAAAAGCGGGCGCGCTAGCGATCATCAGGCCGCAGATAGAATTCAACCCGCATGTTATCAGGGTCGTCGAGCCAGATAAATTCTCTCTGCCCGTAGCGATCTTTCTTAATGCCGCTGTTGGGGATTCCCGCGCGGTTTAGTTGCGCCTCAATTACTTCCAGGTCTTCAAGCGTACGCACGCCAAAAGCAAAATGATTCAGGCCGACTTCTTCCTTCGCATACGGCCCACGCTGGGGCTGATCGCAACGAGTGAAAAATAAACGGGTATCACCGACCTGATACATGATGCTGTCCTCGGTTCGGTGGGAAGGCTGCCCTAAAAGCATTGTGTAAAACTGCTCGGTCTTAGCCAGATCAGCAACACGGAAGACGAGATGATCAACAAATTGCGGTTACATCATGGCTTTCAGATTCAGGAATACACTCCGGCCAAAAACGCGAATCGGCGTTCGGGCGAAAAGCATAATACCGATTTCCGCCGTGTTCCACGCAATTACCTGAAATGCTGACCTTTAATTTTTGTAATGTTCATCTTTGCGCCCGAATTATGCATAGGTGTGATATGTTTTTTAGTTCCCGCACTGACGCAAAAACACGCATGGTCGCGGAATACATGAAGCAGCAATCCTCGGAGGGTTCGGGTTCATGAAGAGTTCGTACAACGGGCAAGCGGTTCCTGCGGGCGGTCAAGCTATTGGATATGCCGGAGGCGAGTTACAGGTTCCGGACGTGCCGGTGATTCCCTTTATTGAGGGCGATGGCACCGGACGGGATATCTGGCGGGCCTCGCGTCGCGTTTTTGATGCGGCTGTAGAGCGCGCTTATGGTGGGAAACGGCGCGTGGCGTGGTTCGAAGTGTTCGCGGGAGAAAAGGCGTTCAACACCTTCAAGGAGTGGCTGCCGAACGATACGGTGGATGCCATTCGTGATTTTCGGGTGGCCATCAAGGGGCCGCTCACGACGCCGGTGGGCGGCGGGATCCGTTCGTTGAATGTGGCGCTGCGGCAGATTCTGGACCTTTATTCGTGCGAGCGGCCGGTACGTTACTACGCGGGAGTTCCCTCCCCGGTGCGGCAGCCGGAAAAAATGGACATTGTGATATTTCGGGAAAATACCGAAGACGTGTACATCGGGATCGAGTGGAAGTCCGGCACCGCAGACGCCAAGAAGCTGTTGGAATTTTTGAACCACGACATGTTGAAAGACGGAAAAAAGCAGATTCGCTGGGATTCTGGCGTGGGGATAAAACCTATTTCGCCTACCGGTACGAAGCGGCTGGTGCGGCGCGCGATCAAATTTGCGCTGCTGAACAAACGGCCGAGCGTGACGCTGGTACATAAAGGAAATATTCAGAAATTTACTGAAGGCGCGTTTCGCGACTGGGGGTACGACCTGGCGCGCAAGGAATTTCGCGGGCAGATAATTACTGAACGCGAAAGCTGGATCATCGACAATCTCGATAAAAATGCTCAATTGAGCGTGGAAGAGAACTCCGCGCTGGTTGAGCCGGGACTGGAGCAGGCCACCGAAGATTTCAAGAAAACTATTTATGCGGAAGTGAAGCACACCGTCGACACGATTTATGGCACGCACGGGAAAGGCCAGTGGAAGAAAAAACTATTGATCAACGACCGCATCGCGGATTCGGTGTTCCAGCAAGTTTTGCTTCGCGCGGATGAGTACAGCGTGCTGGCGACATCGAACCTGAATGGCGATTATCTTTCCGATGCGTGCGCGGCGCAGGTTGGCGGACTGGGAATGGCGCCGGGTTCGAATATCGGCGATGGATTCGGGGTGTTCGAAGCGACGCACGGGACAGCGCCGAAATACGCGGACAAAGATGTGATCAATCCTAGCTCTGTGATGCTGTCGGGGGCGATGATGTTTGATTTTCTGGGGTGGGGCGAGGCTGCCAAGTTGATTGAAGACGGGATTGCCAGGACGATTCAGCAGAAACGCGTTACTTATGATCTGGAACGGCTGATGCCAGGTGCTACCAAGGTGGGGACGGCGGCGTTTGCGTCGGCGATTATTGAGAATATGAGTGCGGCGGCCGCGGTCTCATCGCGCACGTGAGATTGCGTGTAAATTCGCACAAGACATTGCACGTAACATTGCACGAAATACTGCACGTAAATTGGGGAGATTCAGGGAATGCGTAAGAAAGTTACCGTGGTGGGCAGCGGATTCGTGGGCTCGACGACAGCGCAAAGAATTGTGGATGCGGATCTGGCGGACGTAGTCATCACCGACATTCTGGACGGCGTGCCCGCGGGAAAAGCTTTGGACATGATGGAGTCCGGGCCGATTACGCGGACGGATTCGCACGCTACTGGAATTTCGACGAATACAGGCGACTACAGCGGGACAGCGAACAGCGATATTGTGGTGATTACCGCGGGCTTTCCACGAAAGCCGGGAATGAGCCGCGATGATCTGTTGAAAGCCAACTACGACGTGGTGAAGGCGGTCGTGGAGCAGATTGTGAAGCATTCGCCGGACTGCATCATTATCGTGGTCACCAATCCGCTGGATGCCATGGCGCAGGCCGCGTTTAAGGTGAGCGGGTTCCCGAAAAATCGCGTGATGGGCATGGCCGGTGTGCTGGATTCGGCGCGCATGAGTACATTTGTGGCTATGGAATGCAAAGTCAGCGTGGAGAACGTGCACTCCTTTGTGCTGGGCGGACATGGCGACGACATGGTGCCTCTGCCGCGATACTCCACCGTGGCGGGGATTCCGCTGCCGGATTTACTGCCCAAAGAACGGATCGACGCGATTGTGGAACGCACTCGCAAAGGCGGAGCGGAGATCGTAAATTTGTTGAAGACCGGGTCGGCGTATTACGCGCCTTCGGCTGCGGCGGTGGAAATGGTGGAAGCTATTTTGAAGGACAAGAAAAAAATACTGCCGTGCGCGGTTTATCTCGAAGGACAATACGGGATCAAGGGCTTGTTTGTGGGCGTGCCGGTGAAGCTGGGCGCGAAGGGCGTTGAGGAAATTATCGAGATCAAGCTGACCGCAGAAGAAAATGCGGCGCTGCAAAAGTCGTCGGCTTCGGTGAAGGAATTAGTTACGGTGCTTGGTCTATAGGACCATTTGAAACTGCACCTTGCCGGCAAAATTACGGCGTATTGCTCCTACTCAAAATTCTGGATACTTCTCTGCACCGTTTGAGCTATCGCTGCATCACCAGCCCCAGATTTTTTGAGCGCCGATTACCAATCCTAGAGTAAAGACAGCGATCGCTACTTCGCCGATGGCTCCTACGGCGAAAGGGCGTAAGCCCTGTTTGCGCATCTCGCGGAAATTGGTGCGGAGGCCGAAGCCTGCAAAGGTTAAGAGGAAAGCCCAGCGCGAAAGATTGGCGAGGGCGGTGACTTGATCTTTGGAGAAGAAGTGATAGGTGGCGAGCACTGAGATCAGTAGAAAGCCTAAAACAAATTTGGGAAATTTCTGCCAGAGAAAGGCGGCTTTGTTTTTTACGGTTTTGGCCTGACCTTGACCTGCCCAGTAAATGGCATAAGCCAGAACGACGAAGCCGATCATAGCGTTGCGGGTGGTCTTGGCGAGGACGGCCAGTTTGCCGGCAGCGTCGGAATAGAGTGCGCCTGCGGCGGAAGCCTCGGCAGTGTTATCTACGGCGAGCCCGGCCCAGAGGCCATAGGCATGATCGCTAAGATGTAGCGCGTGGCCGATTAGCGGAAAAGTGAACAGCGCCAGCGCGCCGAGCGCGAGGATCGCGGCGATGGCGAAGGAGGAATCTTCCTCGTCGGCATCGATGGCGCCTTGAGTGGCTATGATGGCGCTGACACCGCAGACCGCAGAACCCACTGCAAGCAGCGTGGTGAGTTTAGGCTTGAGATGAAAAATTCGGCCCAGCAAGGTCATGAACGCGATGGCGCCGGTAATTTCGATGGCTACCAGCGCGAGACTGACGCCGCCGAGTTTTAACACGTCACCGAGCAGGAAGCGGGCGCCGAGCAGGACGATGCCAACTTTGAGCCAGAATTCATAGGTGGCGACTCCGGCGCGGAAAATGGCGGGAACGCCGACGGTGTTGGAAATCACCAGACCCAGCAGAATGGCCCACAAAACGTATTCAATGTTGGGGAAAATCCAATGGTGGGATTTGGTATATTTGCCGACGTTTTGTTCCAGCAACTTTCCAGCGTAGCCGATGGCGGCCAACAGGAGAATGCCAGGAATAACGCGAAGGAATTGCAAGTAAGGCTGCGCCTGTTTTACTTGGATCTGTTTGACCTGCGGAATTGCAAAAGTCTCTGACATCGATGGGCTCCTTCTAATGCGATTCGTTTTCCTGGCCGCAGACGCGCGCTCACCAGGGTATGTGCTTCACTACGCCGAAGCGGATTAAGAGTGCGGCTATAAAAGCGGCCAGCACCGCCCAGGTGTCCCAGGAGATTTTTGTAGCGGAGGATTTCTCTGATTTTTTATCGAGTGTGGCGTCAGTCGTGGTCATTTTTTTTCTCCAATATTTTCTTAGGCGATGGATTCCGCTTGCCGAGGTGTCTCTAATTCGCGGGGAGTCCAGAAAGATTCACTGATTTCCGAGACTTGGTGCGATGCGACGCGGCCCACGATAAAGAGCGCGGGGGCAGGCAGTTTTTCTTCGGCCGCGAGGCTGCCAACGGTGGACCAGCGCACTTGCTGCTGCGCGTGCGTGGCGCGCGAAACGATTACGCAAGGCAAATCGGCAGGCAGGCCGCTGTTCTGCAAGCGCTCGGCGACTTCGCCGTAATCCGAACCGGGCATGTACAGCACCAGCGTGGTGTCGGCGGTTAGCTGGCTCCATTCCAAATTGCCACGCTCAGGGCTGCGAGAAAAGGTGCTGAAGAGTACTTGCGACGCTACGCGGCGGTCGGTGAGCGATATTCCGGCCGCGGCGGCGGCTCCCAAAGCGGCGCTGATGCCGGGCACAACTTGGTGCGGAATATTTGCACGACGCAGGGCTTCCAACTCTTCGCCGGCTCGCCCGAACATCGATGGGTCGCCGCCCTACAGGCGAACAACCGTCGTTCTGCTTTCCGCGTAAGAGACCAGCAGCGAATTGATTTCGTCCTGGGTGAGCAACTTGCGGCCAGCGCGTTTGCCAACGTCGATGATTTCGGCGCAAGGGGAAACCATGGCTAAAATTTCAGGGCTGACGAGCGAATCGTGCAGGACGATGTCGGCGGCGGCCAGGAGTCGAGCGGCTTTTACGGTGAGCAATTCTGGGTCGCCGGGGCCGGCACCGACCAGATAGACCGTGCCAGGAGTACGCTGCCCGGGTTTCGTAGGAGCGGATTCGCGCGCTTGCGAGCGGACAAAACGAGAGAACATCTCCGGACTCGCAAGGCGATGAAGAATGGCTTTATTTTCTTCGAAGTTTTCTTTTGGATCGGAGCTCTCGCGGAGTTTCTCGCGAGCATCGCCGAGAGAATCGAGCCATACTGCGTATTCGGCGGGATATTGCTGCTCGAGTTCTTTTCGCAAACGTTGTGCGAGAGCGGGACTCTTTCCGTTCGTGGAGATGGCAATTTGCAAATCTCCACGCTGCACGATGGAGCCGTAGTAGAAATGGCAGTTGGCGATGTCGTCGACGGCGTTGCAGAAAATGCCGGCCTCTTGCGCAGCCTGAAAGACGGTGGCGTTCACAGGTTGAAGAGAAGTTGCCGCGATAACTAAGGTGGCGTCCTGCAAGTCGCCGGGCGCGAATTCCTTTGCCGACCATTCAATTTCGCCTGCGTCTGCCCAGGCGGAGACCTGGGAATTAATCTGCGGCGCAATGACTCGCACGCGGGCTTGAGCTTGCAAGAGACCGGGGATTTTGCCGGCTGCGATGTTGCCGCCTCCAACGACCACGACCTGGCGTCCCTGCAACTTCACGAATATTGGAAACAGACTCATGATTTTCTCTGGCCCTTACCCTTCCACGCCGTGCGGCACCGGGCCGAGCGAAACATCGCGCTCGACGGCGCCGACGAACGTGCCGGCCAGCAACGCGCGCAGCTCTTCGTTAGTGTGGCGGCCAAAAAACTGGCGCAGATTTTCGTTTCCTTCGCGCCGCGTGTTAAAACCTTCGAGTAGCCGTTCAATGGCGTCGGGCACGGTGTCGGCTGTGCAGCGATAGCCAACGGGGCGCGCGATGGATGCGAACTGGCCGACGCTGCCGCCGACGCAGAAGTAGTACGCGTCGACCATGCGGCCGTTCTGCTTGATTTTCTTGCCCTCGATGCCGATGTCGGCGATCCAGTGCTGGCCGCAACTGTTGGGGCATCCGGTGATGTGCAATTTGAGTTGCTCTTCGAAGGCGGGCAAGCGCTCTTCGAGTTCCTCGGTAAGCCAGCGCGCAAAGCTTTTTGTTTCGGTAAGCGCCAGCTTGCAAAATTCGGAGCCGGTGCAAGAAATGGTGCCGCGCGCAAAAACGGAAGCCTGAACCGGCAACCCTGCCAGCGTGAGCGCGTCCGCGACGAGCGAGGCGCTTTCTTTGCGCACGTTTACGATCAGCAGGTTTTGCATGACCGTGTTGCGAACGTGACCGTCCGCGTAGCGATCTGCAAGGTCTGCGGCGAGATTTAATTGCTGGGGAGTGATGCGCCCGCGCAATACCGATGCGCCCACGTATACGAGACCGGGCTGCTTTTGATCGTGCACGCCGACGTGGTCGCGATGGATGTCGGCCGGGATTTCTTCCCGTTCGCCGGGATCGAGAGAAAAGCCGATGCGCTGCTGCAATTCGGCGAGGAAAGTGTCGGCGGTCCAGCCATGTTCCAGGAAGAGAAATTTGAGACGAGCCTTTTCCCTGCTTACGCGCAAAACTTCACTGGCGCGGAATATTTCGGCCACGCCGCGAACTACCGGGCTAACTTGTTCGGGCTTGATGAAAGCGTCGAGAGCGACCGCCAGATGGGGGTTGGTGGAAAGACCGCCTCCGACGCGCAGGGTAAAGCCGACATCAGACTTTCCTGCGCGACGCCGAGTTGTGGCGGTGAGGCCAATGTCATTGATTTCGGGATAGGAGCACCAGTGGCGGCATCCGGTGATAGAAATTTTAAATTTGCGCGGGAGATTGTAAAACTCGGAATTGCCGCCGAGTTCGCGATCGATTTGGAGGACGAGCGGAGAGGCGTCAATGATCTCTTCGCCGTCGAGACCCGCGAGGGGGCACCCGGTGATGTTGCGCGCGACGTCTCCGCAGGCTCCCGTAGTGGTGAGGCCCACGTTCCAGAGGCTCTGCAGCACATCGGGTAACGATTCTATGGTGACCCAGTGCAATTGAATGTTTTGGCGCACGGTGATGTCGGCAACGCCGCGGCCATATTTTTCCGCGAGGTTTGCGATGGTACGGACTTGCTCGCTGCGCATTAACCCGTTGGGAATGCGGATGCGTACCATGAAAAACGGCATGGCCTTGCCTTCGCCATTTTTGCCGCCAATTACGCCGACTCCGTCGCCTTGGGTGTAAACGCCCCAGGAACGAAAATAAGTGCCCAGCCATTCGGGCGGAATGGAATCGAATCCGGTGCGAGCGAACTGCTGGATCTCATCGAAATGGTCCCAGGCATTTTTGGAACGCTTGAGGCGCTCGACGCGCTGAGCTTTGGTCTCGGGCGCCTTAATAACTTCGGTCGGCTTAGCGTCGTTTGGCTTAGCTTCGGGCGATTTGTCTGGAATAACGTGAGACATGAATCATTTCACCTGTGTCCCGGGAATTCGTGCCTAAAAAGAAAAAGCCCACGTTCACCAGTGCTCTGGCAACGTGGGCTTCGGAACTTTTTAGTATTTATGCGTTAAGTTCGGAAACTTGTTGGGCCAGAGCTGTGGTCGGTGCAACACGCAGCGTTGCATGTGCACGCACAACAGAACATCTGGCGACAAGTACTCATCAAGGGTAAGGGTACGACGGTTAGAGAAGGACTGTCAAATCACAGTATTGTCAAAGAATTGTTTCGAAGTATTCAAATTGCTGATACATGGCATGAGCGGCTGCCATGCCTGGATCAACGACCTTGCGAAATGTCGTACGGATTGGGCACGGTCTTTTTGGCGGGCAAAGTTTTATGCGTTGCGGCGCCGGGAGCCGGGGTCAGCGTGGTGATCTTGATGTAATCGAGCTTGGGGAAGTTCTTATCCAAGTAGGGTTTACCCTGCTTTTGAATTTCGTCCTGGTTGGGGCCAGTGCCGCTGGGCGCGCCTTCGCCGTAGTCGGCATAAAGGGTGTCTATGACGTTCATTCCGTCCGTGACCTGGCCAAACGGGGCGAAACCCATGCCGTCCAGGCGCGGGTTGTCAGCCAGATTGATAAACAGCTGAGTGGTGCGCGTGTTTGGACCTGCGGTGGCGAAGGTGAGGAAGTACTTTTTATTGCTTTGAGTGACCGGGTCGTCCTTGATGGTGGCTTTCTCCCACACGGGGTTCAAGGCAGGATAAGCGCTGATTCCAAATTGCGCTATGAAACCCTTGAGCACACGAAAAAAGCTCTCATTATCGAAAAAATGATGCTTCGCGAGATTGTAAAAGCGGTCCGCGCCCAGCGGGGCCCAGGCGCGGGTGACGGTAACGGTGAAATCACCTTTGCTGGTCTCAAATTTCACTTGGTAGGTTTCGGGAGCCTTATCCTTTAAGAGCGCAGGATGAAGCAAAGCGCGGTCGTAGGACTTTGCGGCGGGTGCCGCGCTCGTTTTCGCGACGGTAGTTTTTTGCGCCGTGGAAGATTTTGGTTTGGCGGGAGTTGGGTTTTCAGTTTGTCCTGACGCGGGGATTGCGGCTGCTGAAAAAATAGCTGCGGCAATTAGAATTGCAATTTTATTCATTTCTCTTCCCTCTTTATTTTACTTGTTCCATCACACTAGTTTTTCTTGTTGGCATTCAAATCGCGGCTGACGCGCTCCACTTCACTCATAACCCGCAAAGTATTTTCGCCCAGAATTTTCCTGACGTCACTCCCGGAATAGCCCTTTTTGAGCAAAGCATCGGTAATGAGCGGCAACCTGGAAGCATCCTCCATGCCGTAGGGCATGTTGGCGCCATCGAAATCGGATCCGAGGCCTACATGGTCAGCGCCGGCAACTTTTACGGCGTGATCGATGTGCTCGATGATTTTTTCGTAGCCGACACGCGGCAATTTACCTTGCTCGACAGCCTCTCGGGTGAGCTTGTCGCCTTCGAGTAGCTGGCAAGCTTCGTTATCGCCACAGCGTTTGTTCACTTCCTGGCCAATTTCGGCGTTGATTTTGGGGTCAGCCTTTTCCGCATCGCGAAATTCCTGGCTTAGAAAGCCGACATGATAATTAATCTGCACTACGCCACCCTTGGCAGCCAGAGCTTTCATCATCTCGTCAGTCATGTTGCGCGGAGCGTCGCAAATGGCGCGGCAGGAGGAGTGCGAGGCGATCATGGGGGCTTTACTGACGGCCAAAGCGTCGGCAAAGGTTTTGTCACTCACATGAGAAATGTCCACCATGATGCCGAGACGATTCATTTCCCGGACAACGTCCTTGCCAAAATCGGTGAGGCCATTGTGAACAGCTTTGTCAGTGGAAGAATCCGCCCATTCATCATTTCCGCTGTGCGTCAGGGTCATGTAACGGACGCCCAGAGCGGCAAACTTATCCAGCACGCCGAGATCGCTGTTGATCATGTGGCCGCCTTCTACACCGATGAGCGCGGCGATCTGACCTTTCTTCTTCGCTTCGCGAATCTGCGCGGCGGTGGTGGCCAACACGAGGTCGCGAGGATGCGCGCGGACTTGTTCGCGTACCGCATCGATCTGCTGGAGAGCGCGGCGCACCGCTTCGGGGCCGGTAACTTTGCTGGGAATCCAGATGGAAAAGAAAATCGCGGTTAAACCGCCTTCCTTCATTCGCGGAATATCGATGCTACCGGTATTGGTGCGTTCACCGAGATCGAATTTGCCGTCGAGGAAGCGCTGGGTAGTGTCGTCGTGGGTATCCACAACGATGGAAGAAAAATGTAGTTTGCGTGCTTTGTCTGAAACGGAGACAGCGGACAGGGCTAAAGCTGCAATGAACAAAAGAGAGATGGATGCTAAAGCCAACAGCAGAGCGCGGGTCATTTGTTCTCCAAAGTTATGGGTGAAGGCAGATTGTAAACGGAAACCTGCCGCTGCGGATGGAAAACTGTGGGTGATGCGACGTTAGAGCAATGATGCTGGCTGGAAATTATCCTGCTAGCCAGCCGAATAACTTCTGTTTCCACGCTTTGCGATTTATTTCCGCCAGCGATTCCGTCAGCGGGATACCTTTGGGGCAAGCCACGACGCAATTCTGCGCGTTGGCGCAATCTTCGATGCCGCCGTTGCCCATCGCGGCCGCAAGGCGTTCTTTGGCATGCATTTTTCCGGTGGGATGCATATTGAAAAGACGCACCTGGCTAAAAATCGCGGCGCCCATGAAGGGATTGTGCTCGTTCACTTGAGGACAGACTTCCAGACAATTGCCGCAGGTGATGCAACGTGAAAGCGGGTAGCCTTTTTCCTGAATTTCGGGGGCCAAGCGCGGGCCTTCGCCGAGATCGTAGGTGCCGTCGATGGGGATCCAAGCTTTGACGCGCTTCAAACTTTCAAACATGAACTGGCGGTCGACGGATAAATCGCGCACCACAGGAAATTTGGACATGGGCTCGAGGCGGATGGGCTGCTCGAGTTGATCGACCAACGCGGAGCAGGCCATGCGCGCTTTGCCGTTAATCAGCATGGCGCAGGAGCCACAAACTTCTTCGAGGCAATTCGAATCGTAGGAGACAGGCGTGGTTGGCCGGCCATCACTGGTGACGGGATTTTCGCTGATGTCGCGCAGGCAAATGATCACGTTCATGTAGGGGCGCCATTGCAGTCGAAATTCTTCCCAGTGCGGAGACGCTTTAGGGGCAGACTGGCGCTTCACTTTGACGAGGACTTCTTTTTTGTCGGTTTTGTCGTTTTTATTGGGCATGACAATCTCTTGTTGCGCCAGGGAACCTTTTTGTTGGCATGTTATTTGGCGGCGTCATAGCGTCTCTGGCGCGGCGGAATCTGTGAAATGTCGACGGGCTCATAGGTCAGGACGATTTCGCCGTCGCTGAACTTGGCGCGAGTGGTTTTGAGCCAGTTGGCGTCATCGCGTTCAGGGAAATCGGGCTTGTAATGAGCGCCGCGCGATTCGTCGCGTTGAAGGGCGCCGAGTGTGATTACGCGAGCCAGAATCAGCATGTTTCCCAGCTCACGCGCAAAATTGAGGGTCTGATTGGACCATTTGGTGCGGTCGCTCAGATTAATTTTATGATAGCGAGCCTGTAAATCTCGGATTTTGGAGTCGGCCAATTCCAGATTTTTGTTGATGCGCGTCACGGTGACATGCTCGG
>Ga0185299_10006200_pt1 | contig 12832 bp, 19 predicted proteins | sample PaiPotPPA55metaG_FD_128002 | JGI IMG/M metagenome (GOLD analysis project Ga0185299, IMG submission 128002) | Iron sulfur acid spring bacterial and archeal communities from Banff, Canada, to study Microbial Dark Matter (Phase II) - Paint Pots PPA... ...
GTAATCTAAAAGATGAGGACAGAACAATGCGTTCCTCATTCCTGAAAGGACGAGATATGATAATTGAAGAAAAAATATACGAGTTGCCTAGCGAGGACCAACATCGGTTGGAAGTTGTCGAAATCGGTGAAATGAAGCAGATCGAAACATCGTACGGCGTAAAGGACAAGTTCGCCATCAAGATCAAGGTGCTTGACGAGAAGTCGAGCAAGGGCGAAGACCTGTACACGTACCTCAACGTGTCCCCCAGCATCGGCATCAAGTCTACGCTTGGCAAGTTTATGCGTCGGCTGAAGCTGAATGTCCAGGGTAAGGTGGACGTGGATGAACTGGTCGGAATCAAGTTCCGCGCATCCATCGCCCATAACCCCGGCACCGGGCAGTCGGCTGGCAAGACCTTTGCCAATCTGGTGATCGACACGGTCACACCGAATGCCGCTCCAAAGCCGCAACCCGTCGAAGAGTTTTAGTATCGGGGTAGTAACATCTGGTTCCAACAGGGGGTATACAATTAGTAAATATACCCCCAGACACCCAACGTACCCCTTCATCCCGTTCATGCAACCGCTAAGTCCTTTAGAACCCCAAGGACGGGATGAGGGGGTATATTCTAGTATTTATTATCTGTAGAAAACCGGAAACGATAGAAAGGCACAATGACTCTTACAGAAGAAATCAGAACAGGCGTCGAAGCTCTTTTCCCTGAGGGTTCGCTTATTGAACTCCGAATACCAAAATCCTCCATAGGAACGATCATCGGATTCTTCCGCGACCGGGAGAAGTTGATACAGGCGATTGAGGAATACTCTGGCAAGGTTCCCGCCGTATATTATACGCTCAATGCCCCTCCCCCTGAATTGTATGACAACGCCCAGTTGAAAGACGCGGCTATCGCAGGAGTCCATGGTTGCAAGGACGATGAGGTCATGGTACGCAACTGGCTTCTGATCGACTGCGATCCTATTCGCGTAGACGCTGATGGCAAGCCATTGGCCGACCAGAAGGTTTCATCTACAGACTCCGAGAAGGAAGCCTCCCTTGCGATAGCACAGAAAGTAAAATCATATCTCCAGGAGAAGGGGTGGCCCGGGCCTGTCTCTGCTGACAGTGGTAACGGATATCACCTGCTGTACAATCTCGGAGGCATGCCTTCGACGAAGGAATTGACGGAGACGGTTCACAAGGCACTCGAACACCTCGCCCAGAAGTTTAACACCGACAGGGTGGAAGTAGATGTCGTAGTCTCCAACCCGTCGCGCATTACGAAGGCGTACGGTTCGCTTACGATGAAGGGTGTTGCGACGGTTGACCGTCCACACCGTTTCTCCCGCGTCCGTACTGTAGGCGGACAAGACGCTGTAACGATTATGCAGTTGGCCGCGTTAAAGCCGACGCAGGTCGCAGCGAAGAAGTCATCCATCGTCATCAAGGCGAAGGCCGCTGAGAAGTATGCTACAACAGATGGCCCCGAGAAGATGGAAGAATTTCTCGAATGGTATGACATCGCCCACAAGGTAATGGTTCGAGAGAAGAACGGATACAAATGGCAGATCATACCATGCCCGTTCAACGCCGAACATAATTTGGGAGAAGTCGCAGTATTCGTCAACGATGACGGCGGCTATGGGTTCAAGTGCTTCCACAATTCTTGCGTAGAAAACCATTGGCAGGAATTCAAGAACCATCTCGAATCTATTTCGGGCAAGAAATTTTTCTGGCAGACGAACGTTGCGACGGCGGCGGCACCAGACGCGAAGCCCTCTACGAAGATCAACGTAAAAAGGGCCAGCAGTATTTCTCCAGAAGTTTTGAGTTGGCTATGGCCTAATCGAATTCCGTTCGGAAAGCTGACTTTGTTCGCGGGTCATCCAGGCGTCGGCAAGGGTATGATTACCATGTATATTGCGGCATGCACCACTAAAGGAATAGGCTGGCACGATTGTACGAATATAAACGCGCCCGCTGAAGTCATCGTCGTATCTTCGGAAGACGCAGCGGGCGACACCCTCGTCCCCCGCCTCATGGCCGCAGGAGCAGACATGGACAAGGTGATGATCGTGTCAGATGTCACTACCGATAAAGGCGACAAGGATTTTTCACTCCAGACAGACATTCCCGCACTGAGAGAATTGCTAGAATCAAATCCAGATGTGAAAGTCGTCATCATCGACCCAATCATGAATCATATGGGTGGGTTGAAGGCCAACTCTGAACAGGAAGTTCGTGCAGGACTATCACCTCTGGCAAAATTGGCAGAGAAACACGGTGTTGCAATCATTCTCGTTACACATTTCAACAAGAGTACGAACGCCGATAGTATACAACGTGTCGGTGGCGCGATGGGTATGGTGGGCGCTGTACGTGTGGCGTGGACTTTCGGGGAGGATAAAGAAGACGGAAAAATGAAAATGTTACCGCTTAAAGCCAACATCGCCCCGAACACGGGTGGGTTGGAATATAAGATTGTGCCTTTTGAAGTTTTTATCAATGGACAATATGCTTCCGAAGGGAAAGTCCAATGGGGAGACAAGACTTGTTCGTCGGTTGATGCTGCTATTAAGTTCAAATCCAAAGACGAAAAACCCCCACTTTATCAACAGGCAATGGTTTGGCTTAAAGAACATCTAGATGATGGGGAACCGCATTCCGCCGCAGAGATAAAAGCTTCCGCAGGATACGCAGGTTTCAAAGAGGATACGCTAGAAATGGCCGTAACAAAATTGGGTGTAATCCAAAAATCCCATCCAATAATACCCGGCCCGTGGATGTGGCAGATACTGAAAACGAAACAGGGAGATTAAAATGCCTTGGCCTAAAAGTGCGTGGAATAAATTGCCACCATACAGATGCTTGTATAATAACTTCAAACGACTTAACAAAGGCGAGTGCATGACCTATGAGGAGTTTCTTGTATTCATGGAAGATACCAAATGTCACTATTGTTCAGCACCCGTTAGTCGGAAACTTTCTGGATGTCGTACCGGGCATTTCATTGATCGCAAAGATAATGCTTTAGGACATGGTATTGAAAATTGTGTTACTTGTTGTATGCGGTGTAATCGTGGTAAGAACGCAAATTTCACGTACAATCAATGGGCAGAGATAGGAAAATTGATCCAGACTCGGGGTATGGAATGAAACGTCTGTGGCTTGATTTTGAGAGTCGGTCCCTCGTAAATTTAAAAGCAGTTGGTCTGGATAATTACGCGCACGACCCTAGCACGGAAGTTCTGATGCTCGCATGGGCTGTTGACATGGACGTGCCACAACTTTGGCAACCCCGTCTAGGGCCTATGCCTGCGGAATTGAGAGCAATGCTACTCGATCCGAATGTCCAACTTTGCGCGTGGAACTATAATTTCGAAAAAGATATTCTCGAATTCGTGCTGGATATTGTCACAGAGCAGTCACGTTGGTATGACCCCTCAATCCTCTGCGCATATATGTCTCTTCCCATCGGATTGGGGAGGGCGAGTGAGGCGCTTTCAATCGCGGGAAAGAAAATCCATCTTCCACCAGATGAAGGCGTGAAGTTGTTCTCTGTTCCTAAGAAGTCTACGAAGAAAATGCTGGTGGCGGGGAAGCCTGCGTTTTACTACAAAGACTGGGAATCTAACCCCGAGCAATGGGAGAATTTCTGCGCGTATTGTATCCAGGACGTAATCGCTGAGCGAGAAGTTCACTTCGCAGCGGTGTCAATAAATTCCCCTATGACCGAAGGCGAGAAAGATGCGTGGATGCTGGATCAGCGCATGAACCAGACAGGCGTCTATATTGACATGGATTTCGTCACGAAGGGTAAGAAACTCGCGCAGGCCGAATCCGATCAACTGCTCGCGCAGATGAAGAATATTACAGGCTGCGAGAATCCGAACAGCGGCGACCAACTGAAAGCGTGGCTGAAGCCGAAGCAGTATCCATTCGATTCCTTGGATGTAGAACATATTGAAGAAGCCCTGAAACTAAATTTTCTTCTACCTGAAGTACGAGAGATACTCGAACTGAAACAGAAGTTGGGCGGTTCCGCATACAAGAAATTCCAGAGTATACTTGACCGTATCAGCAATGACGGCAGGCTGAGGGACCAATTTGTTTATCACGGTGCCCACACAGGCCGTTGGAGCGGGCGTGGTGTACAGCTACAAAATCTTTACAAGCCCGACAAGGCCGCGTCGAAAGTAGCCGCCGCTATCATTGATGCAATCCGCGCAGAGACATTAATCTCTGGAATGTTCCCTGGGATAGATGTAATGACGTGCATCGCGTCAACGATTAGGACTTCGTTCTGCGCAGCACCCGGCTACAAATTGGTCGTAGGCGATCTGGCCCAAATCGAATCACGTGGACTCGCGGCCCTTTCGGGCTGTCAGCCCATGATCGACGCGTACACGAACGGCCACGATTTGTACAAAGAGTTTATGTCGTGGCTACTCAACAAGCCTATTGACCAAATTGATTCCGATGAGCGTGCGTACGGCAAGGTCGTAATCCTTGGCAGCGGCTTCGGGATGGGTGTGGACAAGTTCGTAGATTATTGCGCGACGTTCGGCATAATCATGAAGTTGGAATCTGATGACCCAGAGGAAGTGACCGCACATAAATGTATTTACGGATTCCGCGAGAAGTACAAAGAGATTCCCGCTTACTGGAAGGCGCTGGAGAACGCGTGCAAGGAAGCGGTAAGGTATCGCAAATGCATTTACGTCAAAGGTGTCGTAGTAGATGGTCGCAACGAACGTGTCCTGAAAATCAAATTGCCGAGCGGCAGGTACATCCATTACTTCAACGCCAGGTTAGAGAAGAAGAAAAAATTTGGCAAGATGATGGAGTGCGTAGTCTACACCGCTTACGATTCCAAGGGTGCACAGGACAAAGACCTTTACGGCGGTCTGATCTGTGAGAACGTCGTCCAGGCTGTGGCTCGCGATTTGTTGTTGTCTGGAATGCTAGAAGCCGAGAAGATGGGGTTTACGATAATCATGACAATACATGACGAAATCGTAGCCGAAGTGCTCCTAGATTCCCTCTTGACAGCGGAAGATTTATATGTTGCAATGAGTAAGATTCCCGAATGGGCTTACGGCATGGGATTCGTTCTCGCCGCCGAAGGGTATGAGGGGCCGTACTACAAGAAATGAGCGTTCATGTCGCCTGAACAGGTGGAAAAGTTGTACAAGTCGGGATGGCACGCGGCGATTGCTGCGGTCGGCGTGTACGAGTACCACGTCCACAGGACGTTGCTGTCTAAGATTCTCTCTGTCTGCCTCATAGCCTTCCACGCAGATGCGGCGGTCTGCGATTATCTGGATATTCCTACAACGCCGCAAAGATTCATAAAGAATTTGCTTGACAAGCGGGCGTAGCCCTGATAGTCTGAAAATGTACCACCCTAGGAGGAACATGACACTATTTACAGTTCTACTCGCGGCAATCACTCGCAAGGTGCGGGCCGTGATCGCAGAATATCGGAAACTTGTCGCAGAAGTGCGGGCCACTGAGTCAAAGTTGGTGCAGTCGGCAAACGCGGAAGCGGCAAAGATTCTGGCAGAAGCCAAGGCCGACGAAGCAGCTTTGTTACAGGCAGCGCGTGCCACAATCGTCAGAGCACAGGCGGACGAGAAGGCTATTATCCAAGCTGTCGAAACCCAGACCAAGAATCTATACGAAGATGTGATTAACAAGATCGCGAAGTTGTAGTTGGTTGCACGGGGACGTGCAGAAACCCGGTTATTGCATACGTACATGCAATTGGTGGAGGGCGAGAAGCTACGCCCCTAATTTTAGGAGTAAAGTGTATCGAACAAAGGAATTGGCTAACGCCCATAAGCGAAAGTACCGATTCGAGCACCCTGAGTATCGCGCCCAACAACGCAGGCATCAAGCTATTGAAGTTCGCAGGAGCAAGCGAAGGGTGCTCACGCATTATGGGGCTGGGAAATTACAATGTCGTTGGCGTGGATGTTTGGTGTCGGACTTAGATATGTTGTCCCTCGACCATATCAACGATGATGGGGCGGCTCACCGAGCGATAGACGACCGCCGTAGTTTAACTCTGTATCGCTGGTTGGAGAAGAATTCGTTCCCCTGAAGGTTACCAGACATTATGTCAAAATCATCAGTGGAAGAAAGAAATCCTTCGCCGTAAGGCGGGGAGAATGAGCGTGAAGAAGTTGCAGTGATTGTTGTCGGACGAGGGTTCGATTCCCTCCGCTTCCACCCGGCTGCTTTAGACGATGTTAATATGGTACGGTCGCCAAGGCCCATACGCTGAGAATCTATCAGAATCAGCGTCGGAGATAACGACTAATTCCAACCCTTCGCCTGATAGCAAGGGATCGCGCTAAAGCACCCCGGTGGGAGCGCCAAGGTATCGACGGCGGCAAATTGCGGCAATCGACGTTCCGGGCTGGCGTGGCACCTGAGAACCGCTGGGCTATGAAGTAAAGAGCGTGCGGGAGAACGACACGTAATCAATAATTGCTACGACTGAAAAGCCGAAAGCATTTGCAGCCGCCGCAGGGCGATAGCTGCTAGGGGTTGGGCGAGAACCTTGCAACAGAATCTCGCCAAACTTTTTATGAAAACACATTGTAGAAAAGGCCATGAGCGCACTCCCGAGAATGTCTCCTCCGATAACGATTGTCGGCTCTGTAAGGTGGCTCGTGCAAAAGAATACGACGGACGACCCGAGAACAAGAAAATTCGTGACGAGTATAACAGATCAAAATTTGTAACGGGTCAAATATGGATAAATGATTATCTGTTGAAACATCCTTGTGTGGATTGCGGTGAGGCCGACCCTGTCGTACTAGAATTTGACCATATAGTTCAATTGAAAACCAATCGGGATGTAACCTCGATGATGCTCTACTCCATCCAGAAAATTTTATCTGAAATAGCAAAATGCGAAGTGGTTTGTGCAAACTGCCACACCCGACGAACTGCCAAACGTGCAGACACCTTACGATGGAGGCTAAATGTTACGCCGATTAGCGTAACGCCAGTTAGCGTAACCGACGAGGAACGAATGGAGATCGCAGCCTGGATGAGCAAGCTATGAACTGGGGTAGATTTTTGTCATTGACAATGGCGGGCGAAGATGTCATAATCGCTCTTGTGTACGGATACCAAGGAAATTATCGGATGTTGATTTACTGGGGAGCCGCTGCGGTAATTACAACCGCAGTCGCATGGTGAGATATGAAAGCATTTACAGAAGAATTTCAACAGTATCGGGCGGTAGCGCACCAGGGTCTCTGGTCATTCGTAATCGGGGTTGGTGACAAAGACCATTGTGACCGACTGGTAAAGATGTTCAACCTGGCTATGGAATATCACGACGCGGCCATTGTACCGTCCAGTGAAATACCTGAACCCGAAGGGGGATTATGAAGGCATACACCGAGCAGTCGTTAATACGTAGTATTTTTTGGGGGTTTGGGAAAGGACATCGAGCGGTCGTCCAAGAAGGTTGCCAGTATTTCACCATCGGAGAAGGCGACAAGGATCACTGTGACTTCCTCGTTGCAATGTTTACCAAGGCGCTAGAGTATCATGATGCCGCTGTAGCTCAGTCGGTAGAGCGCCTGCCTTGTAAGCAGGAGGTCGGGAGTTCGATCCTCTCCAGCGGCTCCAAGTCCAAAATCCATAAACTCGCTTGCATGCTTACGCAGAGTATAGTAGGTCATGATTTGCAGCGGACGGGGAGTCTACTAAAATTTGCCAGTGAGATTGCAGAGATTACAGCCCCTCCCCCTACAACCTCATGGGGCCAGTCTGCGAATGCCAGGTACGATCATCTGCCCGAAGGGAGTAGCTAAATCTTATGCCAAAACTGAAGGGGATACAATTTCTATACGGGGTACTTGGAATTCTCGGAACCCTCTTTGCCGCAATTGGCTTCATCGGATTCTTCGTAAGCCTTTCTACCTGGGACATTGACAGCGCGGCTGCGTGTGGTTTATTCTTCGCATTCTTCTGGTTCTTTGCATGTGTAATGGGACATTTGATGGAGGAGTAATGCCACCATACCATAACACGTTAAGTGCTTACCTGCACCAATGGGTAAGAATCGCGTCAGGTAACCGCGTAAGTTTATCCAGCGATGTAGCGCTGTTAGGTGCGGCTGTACATACCAACACCGGGTACTTCATCTTCAAATGTTCTGAGTGCAAAGACAACTGGCATGTAGGACACGAGAATTTTCACGGGAATGTACAAGACCCCTCCGCAGAAACGATCCCGCACGTTCTGTCCGAATGGGTAAAGAAGCATCGGCACATTTGCAAGAAATTTAATAACCCTCCCGCGACTAACACGGGGACTTGTAATACCTGCAAATGGCCGTATGGTGCTCACGAAGAATCGTGGATGAAGCCGGGGTTGCCTATGACACCAGGCGTACAGACCCAGATTTATGATTACAATACCATGGGATCGCCCGCCGAAGGAATGTGGACTAATTCAACACCCGCACCGAAGGGTATGACGTTGCGCCAGTACACAGGGAGAAAATTTAGAGACGTGGAGGTAGAGCCATGCGGATTACCGGATACAAACACCGAGAAGACTTCAAACGTGTAATGGATATTAATGACGCCTGCTACTCTGGAGATTTTCGTCCGCCCCGAGAGATTATGCAGGATATGATTAGCGTGTCAGATGTCTTCGTGTCCAGACGCGAGGCCCACAATGATCCTGGCCAGTCGATCATAGGTTTTGCAATCGTGCGGAATGCAGTCCAGCCATACATCTGGAATATCGCGGTAGACCCCGCGTATCAGGGCCGTGGAGTCGCGGGTAATTTGCTCCGTGAGATAATCCGCAGATATACGTTTGAGAAGTGTAAGCGGATTACGCTCCATGTCAATGCGGAAAATTCCGCGCAGAAACTATATTACGATTACGGATTCAGGGTGATCGCAGTAGAAAAGAATTTCTTCAACCCAGACGCTGGCCTGTTTATGGAGAGGAAGCTGCCGTGAGCGATCCTCAAAACCCATGTGAAGCGAACGTGTCCTGCCAGCAGCAAAAGATGCGTTTCGAAGATGCGGACAAATATATCCGAGACGGAGTAGAGTACACTGTCACATATGAGGCGAGTGGTATTGTTACCTGTGCCGCACCTGAAGAGGAAGTAAAGATTCCCGAGCCAGGGCAACCGGATTGGGTCTCTTACACTATGAAGTTTACTGTCGCGAGGCCCGCACACAATATAAAATTCAGGGCTATAAAAGTATCGCCGCACTCGAAGGCGGGAAAGGCACTGGTGAAGAAAAATGACCCAAAGTAACGTTATGCCCCTTACGGACGTAATCTTGGTCGTAGGAGCGGGACTTGACAAGCCGCTCGCCTATGTTAGACTGGAACCTATGGATCAGAACCTTAAATCAACGGAGGAGCCGAATGAAGCTAAAATCGACGCTACTGCTGATACTGATTACGGCTGGGATGAGCCTTGGACAGACGCACCCGGAGATGACGAAGCATACGACGAAGACGATGGGTTTGACCTCTGGCTTGGCGGCATGTGAGGATGTGTGTGGCCAGTACCGCCAGTTCTCCTGGGCAATTGCGAAGGCCGAGGGGTTCTTCCTAAAAGGTTCGATCCCGTACCGTGACCACAATCCGGGGGACATCAAGGCGCTGCACGGGCACACCTTCCCCGGACAGGTCGGAATTGACAAGCACGGCCATGTGATCTTTCGGAATGACAACAAGGGCTGGGCCGCGCTTCAAAACCAAGTCCGCAAGATGTGCGTCGAATCGGGCCGTTATTCACCGCAGATGACGATCCAGCAAATCGGACACAAGTACGCGAAGGACTGGAAGCAGTGGTCAAATAACGTCGCTCGCAACATGAACTGCGACCCACGGACCACGCTCGCGGAACTGTTTGACATCCCGCCTGTCGTACGCGTACAATCGAATTCGAAAGCCTTGGAGGGGATCATATGATGACTGCGTCAGAATCGCAGGTGCTGCTGGTCATCGTCTGCGTCGTCACGATCATACTCAGCGAGAGGTACAGATGAAGACCCTGAATATAAACCGCACCATGAAAATTTCGCAAGCGGACTGGGACCATCTCTGGGAGACGAGCACCGGGGATCAGGCGAAGATGTTTGACGCGGGGGGAGAAAGATTCCCAGACCGTAAGATCACCATGTACACGTACCCGTCATTCCTCCTCAGATTAGATTGTCCACAGGTGAGCACGAAGAAGAAATCCATATGAGCGAGATTTGTCGCCAGCCGACCATGGACTTTCGCGGGACGGATGAAGTGTCTCCCGAGCATTATTTTGAGCTAGAACTACGGGAGAGCGAGTGGTGGAACACCTATCGCCATGGCACGCTCGCATTAGGACGGCCCAGAGCGCGTCCCACACCCAGTGGGTACCAGGAAGATTTATTTCCGCAAGACCCTCGATAACTACGCCTGGTAGCTCGAAGACCCGAAACCTTTTGCGCTGGTTCAACTTTGGAAAGTCCGTAGCCGCAATGGTCGCAGCTACGAACGACTGGCCGTCCTCCGTTCCATCCGACATCCCATCTGACATCTCCTCTTCAGTCTCATCCTGAGACACCTCCTCGTATAAAATCCAAAAAATTATATACCCCCTATGGGCGAATGCGAAGAGAAGGTACTTAAGTCTTTTGTTATGTAGGTATTAGATTCCCAGATTCCCTTAAGACCACCGTGGCGAGGGCAAGGCTGGTGGGCTGGCGAGAGGGTGGGCGGACTCCCCGGCTCCGCCTCGGCAGTTGGATCAGTGACCCCCTGTAACTCCCCTGCCATCAACAACTTACGGACATGTCAATTACATCTCAATTGCTGGGAATCTGATCGCATTGGCCGCTCGATTGCTACGCACGATAGTCACCACATTGTCCCCGACCCGTACCCGAGCCAGTTGTTTACCACTTGATTACGTTACCCTGTCCATGTCTATGATAACAAAGGGGCTAGGCGATGACTGTTACAGAATGTTGTACGGTAACACGCTGGGAGTGCGTAAAGATTACACGATTCCCAGATTCCCAACCGATCGGTCGGTATCTCATTGTGAGACACGCGAGCCTAGCCGCTGGGAATCTAGGAATCGGGCTTGCTTTGTACGGGCACGTTACTTTCGCTTGGGACAATGCACCTCTGGTCTGTGTAGTCGGCGCGGGGGTTTGGCATGTGAATTGCCATGGCGTGCACTTGGTAATCTCTTAGAGCGTGCTTCGATCTGCTGCCCGAATTGGTCGTTTTATGCCTTGACATTCGCCAGTGTACGCGTATACTGACGACAGGTGACCTATGTTCACAGTCTATGGTTTGATTAACCCCTTGACACGCGATCTGTTTTATGTAGGCTGTACAACGAATCCCACACGTCGGATGCATGACCACAGACGCCATGGTGACGGGCCTGCGAAGAACGGGCGCAAGATCAAAGCGTATATCGCAGCCATGCGTGAATCGGGAAATCTACCAGCGATGATAGTCCTCGAACATACGACAGATGCCACACGTGAGCATGCGTGGATTACGTTCTTCTGGTCGCTGGGCCTAGTCAATACCGCGCATCGCCCGAGACCGCCAAAACGTCCGATTGGCCGACCTCGCACACGTCCTGCAAAGGTGCGACGGACTGCCCAAGAACGAGCGTTTATGGCGTGGGCGACCAAGCGGGCTAAGGCATTACTAAAGCCATAGCCCGTTCGTGCCATTGTGTACGCGTACAGTTTGCACTACTATTAGAACATGAAAACCACAACGTATCTCAGCTACAACGGCACGGTGACCGTGACCACGGAAGATCGCCCGATACCTACCCGCGAAGAGATGGCCGCATGTGCGAGGATCATCCGCGATGCTGCCCGCAAACCTTACTGGATGCAGGCAGGCGAGGCGCAGGATGCGAAACGTAGACCATTCGCATCCCAATCCGAGCCAGCCTTGTGTTAAGCCACCAGCGCCACGGTCTACACAACCCCCGCAAGAACGTCAAAGGAACCTTGTTTACCGTGCAAAAGGCGCTTGCGTTGATGCGGGCTGGCGGCTCCATCATCCTCGCTGGATCGACTACAGGTTCCATGGGTACTCGTACACATCATCATGACGGAGGAATTATGATCGTACTCGCAACCATTTTCCTGGTGCTCGCCCTTCCGGTGCTAGCCATATATCTTCTAGGCTGCTATGTCACAGTGCAGGATTACTGGCGCAAGCTGTGATCCGCTCACACTGGTTCGACACTCATCGTCAGGATGTGCGCAGCCTGATAAAGCAGGGTGACGCGTGCAATGTGGGCGTTGTATTTTTGCTGTTGACAATCGCTTTGGTAATTGCTATTTTTGTACAGGTATAGGAGTCGAGCAACGATGCGTACGATGCCTGGGCGGTTATCGTGACAGCGTTGACTGCGGTCACTCGCCAATTGGAGGCGTTATGATTAGCACTTTGCGCGAAGATGAGCAGCACAAGCACGCGAACGGTGGCGGCTGGGTATCGAATACCGCACGCGTGGCTGACTCTGTATTTGTCGGCCCACATGCGCTTGTGTACGGATACGCAGAATTGCGGGACAGAGTCGCGGTCGTAGACTCTGCCCAGGTAAGCGGACACGCTGTGCTCACGGGCGATGTAATCGTCTCCGGTAACGCTTGGGTATCAGGGACGACGAAGGCGAGCACTGGCCGCATCTGGAAGAATGAACGCAAGATTGAAAAGGCCGAGAGGATCAGGTGAAAATCGTACCGCTGTCGCAGTCCAAGTTCGCGTTGGTCGATGACGCTGATTATGACGCGGTAATGGCCGCAGGCCCGTGGTACGCGCTACA
>Ga0185299_10006201_pt1 | contig 12832 bp, 3 predicted proteins | sample PaiPotPPA55metaG_FD_128002 | JGI IMG/M metagenome (GOLD analysis project Ga0185299, IMG submission 128002) | Iron sulfur acid spring bacterial and archeal communities from Banff, Canada, to study Microbial Dark Matter (Phase II) - Paint Pots PPA... ...
CGTGCTGCCGCCGACGTCGGTAATCGAGGTGGCGACGCTGTAACTGCCCTCCTCGACATAGCTATGCACGCCGCTGACGCCGAACCCGCCCTCGCCGTCGGCCTTGACCGTGCCGGTCGAGGTGGACCCGTCGCCCCAATCGATCGTCGCCGTGAAGTCGCCCGCCGCCGCGTTCGGGTTGGTGTCGGTGAAGCTCGCGACGGCCACCGTGCCGATCGGGGCGCCTTCCGTCCCGCCGAGGTCGAGCCCCGAGGCCGACAGCGCTGCATCGCTGATCGTCGCGGTGCTGCTGGCGCTCGCCGTGCTGCCGCCGACATCGGTAGTCGAGGTTACGACGCTGTAACTGCCCTCCTCGGCGTAGCTGTGCGCGCCGCTGACGTTGAACCCGGCCTCGGGGTCCGCTGTGATGGTGCCGGCCGAGGTCGTGCCATCGCCCCAGTTGATTGTCGCCGTGAAGTCGCTCGCCGCCGCGTTCGGGTTGGTGTCGGTGAAGCGCGCCACCGTGACGAAGGTGCCAACCGACGCGCTCGGCTCGACGACCGCGAAGGCAGCGAACGTTGCCGTCCCGATCGGGGACCCCTCGGCTCCGCTGAGGGCGAACCCGGAGGCCGCCAGCGCCGCATCGCTGATCGTGGCCGTGCTGCTCGCGGTTGCCGTGCTGCCGCCTTTGTCGGCGATCGAGGTCGTGGCGGTGTACCGGCCCTCCTCGACATAGGTGTGGGCGCCGTGGACGCTGAACCTGCCGCCCTCGTTGGCGGTGATCGTCCCGACCGTGGCCGGCGTGCCGTCGCCCCAGTTGATCGTCGCGGTGAAGTCAGAAGCCGCGGCACTCAAGTTGACGTCCGTGAAGCTCGCCGCCACCACCGTCCCGGTCGACACCGCCTCGGCGCTGATGAAGCTGAGACCGGCCGCGGTCAGCGGTGCATCCGCTACCGCCACCGTCCCCGAGACCGTCGCGCTGGCACCGCCGGCGGTGCGCGTCAGGGTGACGCTGGCAGGCTCGTTGCCCTCGTCGGCATAGGTGTGGCCGCCCGACACCGTGAACGAGCCGCTGCCGCCTGTCACCGTGCCGGTCGTCTTGATGCCGTCGCCCCAGGCGATCGTCGCGGTAAACCCGGCGGCGGTGTCGCTGGTGTCGCTGTCGTTGAAGGTGGCCACTGGGGTGCTCCCCGGCAGCGCCACGCGCTCGGTCGCCGCGCTTAGCACCTCCTGCCCAGACAGCGGGGAGTTGACCGTGACGGCGATCTGCTGCGCCGCCGTGTTGCCGAAGCTGTCGCTGGCGGCCAGCGCGATCGTGTCCGGGCCGACCGCCCCATCGCTGTCCGACAAGCCCCCGAGAGCGCTGTTCACCTGCGGCAAGGAGCCGGTGATCGTCAGGCTCGTCGTGCCCGAGCCGGTCACCTCCGCGCCGCCCGCCGATAAGAGGCCGTGCGCGTCGCTCAGCGTCACCGTGAAGATTTCGCCGGCGACGTTGTGGGCCTCGGTCAGGCCGACCCCGGAGATCGTCGTCGCATTGCCCTGGTCGAGCGTCGCCGCCGCCGGCGCCGCGAGCACCGGCGTCAGCGGATTGACCGTGACCGCGATCTGCTGCGGCGCCGCGGTGTTGCCAAAGCTGTCGCTGGCGGCCAGCGCGATCGTGTCCGAGCCGACCACCCCGTCGCTGTCCGACAGGCTCCCGAGATCGCTGTTCACCTGCGACAAGGAGCCGGTGATCGTCAGGCTCGTCGTGCCCGAGCCGGTCACCCCCGCGCCGCCCGCCGATAACAGGCCATGCGCGTCGCTCAGCGTCACCGTGAAGATCTCGCCGGCGACGTTGTGGGCCTCGGTCAGGCCGACCCCGGAGATCGTCGTCGCATTGCCCTGGTCGAGCGTCGCCGCCGCCGGCGCCGCGAGCACCGGTGGCAATGTCAAGAGCAGCTCGGTGCCGGCGCTGCCTTCGCTTTGCAACGAAAGTTGCGTACCTGCTCCAACACCAACCAGCTGATAAGTAAAGCTCTGGCCGCCACTCACCGTGATCGACAGCGTGGAACCACTAATCACCGCACTGAGAACGGTCGTGCTGACGAAATCGATGACGTCATCCGGGCGCCAACCCGCGATGATGCCACTCAGCCCTTGCGGCTGTTCCAGCTTCAATGTCGCGGGGGTACTGCCGAACGCGATATCGACGGCAGTGCCACCGGACGACACGTATTCGGTACCACCACTATCGATGACCGTGTCGCTGGCGACTCCGCCAGAGAAAACGAGCAGCTGCCCACCGGAAGAAATAACCGTCCCGGAGGCGACGCCCCCGGACCAAACGTCTACGGCACCGCCGGCACCGACACTCGTATTGTCGGCCGTTCCGCCGGAAGAGACGTTTTGCGTACCGCCTTCGATGAGGGTGCCGCTTGCGGCGCCGCCGGACTCGACGACCTGCGACCCGCCGATGCTGATCATGGCACTGAGAGCCGTGCCGTAGACGTCCTGCTCGCCGGAAACACCGGCGTTGCCATCCAAGCCGCCGGCCGAAATGATCTCCAATCCGCCGTTATTGACCGTCGTGTCGCTTGCCGTGCCGCCGGACAGCACGATCTGGCTGTCGGTCGCGTCGATGATCGTGCCGCTCGCGACGCCGCCCGACTCGACGTTCTGCACCGCATTGGCATCGAGAACCGTACCGCTCGCGTTGCCGAACATGTCCTGCTCGCCGCCGCTCAGAACCGCGCCGGCATCGCTGCCGCCGGCCGAAACCGTCTCGGACCCGCCGCTCTCGATGATAGTTTGGCTCGCTGATCCGCCGGATAGGAGCAGCTCCAGGCCGCCGTTGGAAATGGTGGCCGCGGTGGTTGAACCCCCAGCCGAGACCACCAGGCGACCGCCGCTCAAGACCGTCGTGGTACTGCCAATCCCGCCGGACGACAGCACCTCGACGCCGCCATTGGATACGAGCGCGCTGACGGTAATTCCGCCCGCCGAGGCGAGCAGCCGGCCGCCGCTCGAAACCGTCGTTTCGCTCGCGGTGCCACCGGACAGCACCGTCTCCTGGGCGGCGACAGTACCGAAGCTGACCGGGCTGTTGCCGGAGAGCGTGGTCGACAGCGTCGTGCCGCCAGACGAGACGACCTCATTGCCGCCGCTCAGGACCGTCGTGGCACTCCCAATCCCGCCGGACGACAGCACCTCGACGCCGCCATTGGATACGAGCGCGCTGACGGTAATTCCGCCCGCCGAGGCGAGCAGCCGGCCGCCGCTGTCGACAATCGTATTGCTCGCGATGCCGCCCGAGACGCCCTCCTCGCCGCCGCTCAGTACGCTCGTCGAGATCGTCGTGCCGCCGGACAGCACGACCTGGCTGTCGGTCGCCTCGACGATCGCGCCGCTCGCGACGCCGCCCGACTCGACGATCTGCACCGCGTTGGCGTCGAGCAGCGTGCCGCTCGCCATCCCATAGACGTCCTGCTCGCCGCCGCTCAGCACCGCGCCGGCATCGCTGCCGGCCGACACCACCGTCTCGGCACCGCCGGCGAAGATCGTCGTGCCGCTCGCGATGCCGCCGGAGGAGACGATCTCGGCGCCACCGGAAAGGACTGTCGCGCCGCTTGCAAAGCCACCCGAGAAGACCGTCAGGCGGCCACCGCCGGAAACGACTGTCGCCGAAGCCGTGCCACCCGACAGGTTTTCCTCGGCATCGTTCATGCCGCTGACGACTGCGCCGCTGCCGATCAGCGTCGTCGATATAGAGACGCCACCGGAGGAGACGACTTGGCGAGCGTAGGCAAAACTACCGCTACTGACCGGGCCGCTGCCGATGACCCTCGTCGAGGAGGCAACCCCGCCGGAGGAGACAACTTGGGATCCGCCGCTCACGACGGTTCCGGAGGCAAGTCCGCCCGCCGATATAGTCTCGCGGCCGCCACTCAAAACCAGGGTCGCGGATGCAATGCCGCCGGATGAAACGACCTCTTCGGCGTCGTTCATTCCGGAAATCGTCGGCCCGCTTCCAAGCAGCGTCGTCGAAATCGATATTCCGCCTGATGACACAACCTCTCGCGCGGCGGAGATGAAGTTCGAGACCGGCCCGCTGCCGAGTACTTCCGTGCCGACTGCTGTTCCTCCCCCGAAGAAAAAGCCCAGCAATTCCATAGCGCCTGCATGCACGGTCGCGGTGGAGATCGTGCCCCCGACTCTCGCTTCAACAAGGCCACCGCTCAAAATGCTCGGTGCGAACGCGGTACCGCCCGACGAAACCAGCAGGTCCCCAAATGAGGTGAACGAAGAGCCACTGGTGCCATTAAACGGGCCGATTCCACTGACCGTCGCAGAGAGGGCGATGCCGCCAGACACGATTTCGATACCACCAGGGAGAATCGAATCACCCGATGTGAGACCGCCGGCGAGAACGTTAGCGCGAGCACCACTCCCCACGGACGTAGCAGATGCCACGCCTCCAGACGATGCTGTCTCCGTAGCCGCGGACGTGTTGAGTCTGAAACCGGAGGAGTTGACCGACAGCGTACCGCCAATGAGCAATGTCGAGACGGTTTTCCCGGCTGCGGAGACTGCTTCGAAGCCGCCGCTCGAAACAATGGTGTCAATGGCGATCCCGCCCGATGAAACGCCGAGGCTGGCACCGCTGCTGATGGTTGTTCCCGACGCAGTACCGCCGGAGGAAACCGCTTCAAAGGCATGGCTGCCGATCAGCGTGCCGCCGATCTCGGTGCCGCCGATAACATCGATAAACCCGCCAAAATCTGAGGTGTTGCTCGCAACCCCACCGGACAGGACGTTTTCGCTACCACCGCTGCTGACGATCGTGTCGATCGCGGTTCCGCCCGTCGGCCCCGAACTGAAGAAGAAGCCGAGATTGATGCTGCCGCCGCTGCTGACGGTTGTGCCGGAAGCGACACCGCCCGAGAGAACGTTCTGGAAGCCGCTGTTGACGTTCGTCCCGATTGCAATGCCGCCCGATGAAATCGATTGACCGCCGCCGCTGACGGTTGTGGCGGAAGCGGTGCCGCCGGAGGAAACCGCCTCAAAGGCGCCACTGCTGATCGTGGTGCCCGAAACGAGTCCGCCGGACGAAACCGCTTCAAAGGCACCCTTGCCGATTAGCGTCCCGCCGATCTCGGTGCCGCCGATAACATCGATAAACCCGAAATCTGACGTGTTGCTCGCAACCCCGCCCGACAGGACGTTCTCGCTGCCACCACTACCGACGATCGTGTTGATCGCGGTTCCGCCCGTCGCCCCCGAACTGAAGAAGAAGCCAAGATTGATGCTGCCGCCGCTGCTGACGGTTGTGCCCGATGCGCGGCCTCCCGTTAGAACGTTCTCGAACCCGTTGTCGACGATCGTCCCGATGGCGACACCGCCCGATGAAACGGATTGACCGCCGCCGCTGCTGATGGTCGTGCCGGACGCGATGCCGCCGGAGGAAACGGCCTCAAAAGCACCGCTGCCAACCAGCGCGCCGCTGATCTCGACCCCGCCGCCGTTGATCCCGATAAACCCGCGGGAATCGATCGTGCCGATCGCCGTGCCCCCGCTGCCCGAGCCAAAGATGCCGAGCCCGAGAAAACCGCCGCTGGAGATGATCGTGCCGCTCGCGACGCCGCCCGACAGAACCGTCTGACCGCCGCCGCTGTTGATCGTCGTGCCGCTGGCGGCCCCGCCCGATGAAACGGTTTGGTTACCACCGCTGCTGATGGTTGTGCCGGACGCGACGCCGCCGGAGGAAACGGCCTCAAAGGCATGGCTGCCGATCAGCGTGCCGCCGATCTCAACCCCGCCACCATTGATCCCCACAAAGCCGCCGGAATCGATCGTGCCGATCGCGGTGCCGCCGCTGCCTGAACCGAAAAAACCGAGCCCGAGAAAACCGCCGCTCTCGATTGTGGTGCCGCTCGCAACCCCGCCCGTCAGGACAGTCTGGTTGCCGCCACTGCTGACGGTGGTGCCACTGGCGACGCCACCCGATGAAACGGTTTGGTTACCACCGCTGCTGATGGTTGTGCCGGACGCGACGCCGCCGGAGGAAACGGCTTCAAAGGAATGGCTGCCGATCAGCGTGCCGCCGATCTCAACCCCGCCGCCATTGACCCCCAAAAAGCCGCCGGAATCGGTAGTGTTGATCGCCGTGCCGCCGCTGCCAGAACCGAAATACCCAGCCCGAGAAAGCCGCCGCTCTCAATCGTTGTGCCGCTCGCGATCCCGCCCGACAGAACAGTCTGACCGCCGCCGCTGCTCACCTTCGTGCCGCTGGCGACGCCGCCGGAATTGACGGATTCGTTCGCGCCGCTGCCGATCAGCGTGCCGCCGATCTCAACCCCGCCGCCATTGACCCCCAAAAAGCCGCCGGAATCGGTAGTGTTGATCGCCGTGCCGCCGCTGCCAGAACCGAAAATACCCAGCCCGAGAAAGCCGCCGCTCTCAATCGTTGTGCCGCTCGCGATCCCGCCCGACAGAACAGTCTGACCGCCGCCGCTAACCGTGGTGTTGCTCGCAAGACCGCCGGAGAAGACTGTCTCCAGGCCGCCGCTCTCGATGGTCGCGCCGCTCGCGACACCGCCCGACGAGATGCTTTGGAAGCCGCCGCTATTGATGATCGTTCCGACCGCGGTCCCGCCGCCCTGAGAGGTGCTGCCGCTGAAGAAGCCAAGCCCCTGGCCGCCGCCGCTGTTGATCACCGTGCCGCTATCAATGCCGCCAGCGAAAACCGTTGCGCCGCCGCCGCTGTCGATAATCGCGCCGCTGTCGATGCCACCGGAAGAAACCGTGAGCTGGCCGCCGGAGGAAACCGTTGTCTCTGACGCGACACCGCCCGACAAGACAACTTCCACGGCGTCGACCGTCGCAAAGACATTCGCGCCGCTGCCGATCAGAGTCGTCGAGATCGAGATGCCGCCTGATAAGACGCGTTGCCGGGCGACATCAGGGCTGCCGAACGAGACCGGCCCGGCACCGGTGACCGTCGTGCCCGAGGCGATGCCACCCGAGGAGACGGTCTCGACACCGCCGCTCTCGATAAGCGTATCGCTCGCAACACCGCCCGACAAAATTTCTTGGCCGCCGCTGAGCACGCTCGTCGAGATCGTCGTGCCTCCGGACAGCACGACCTGGCTGTCGGTCGCGTCGATGACCGTGCCGCTCGCGATGCCGCCCGAGTCCACGATCTGCACCGCATTGGCATCGAGAACCGTACCGCTCGCGGCGCCAAACACGTCCTGCTCGCCGCCGCTCAGAACCGTGCCGATTGCGGTGCCGCCGGATTCGACACGCTGCGAGCCGCCGTTGTTAAGGGTCGCCCCGCTGGCATTTCCAAAGACGTCCTCGTCGCCGCCGGAATTGATCGTCGCCGAACTATCCGAGCCGCCGAAAAATACGGTCTCCTGCCCACCGTTGTTGACCGTTGTGCTGATCGCGGTGCCGCCGGACAGCACCGACAGCGTATCGCCGGAATTCAGCGTGATGCCGCTACTGGTCTGGCCCGAGCTGATGACAAAGGCGGATGCCACCCCGCCGGAGGCGATGCCTATGACGCTGTCCGTCGTCGTGTGGCTAGCGGAGAACAGAGCACCGGAATAGTTACCGCTCAGCGCGTAGGTCAGCGACCCGCCGCTGTTGAGGCTTACCGTCAGCGTAGACGTGCCGTTGCCGTTCGACACGGCGGCGGCGCTCGTCGCGAAGTTGCCGGTGCCGACTAGACCCTGATTAACCAGGTCCAGGATACTGCCTTGCGCAAACCCGATAAGAGCGCCCGTGTAGGTCGCCGCGTGGTCGAGCTTCAGCGTGCCGCCCGCGACTCACGAACGATGCAGCCTCAGCCGCCGATCCAGCAAGTTCAAGCTGCGCACCGGAGTCGATAACGAGACGGCCGCTGCCGCTAATCGTGGTGGTGACATCGAGCGAGCCACCCGAGGCCTCGATCGTTCCGTTATTGGTCGGATCCGATACTGTACCGAAGCCGAGAAGACGCGCGCCGCTTGCAATCGCAAGTGACCCGCCCGTTATCGTGCCGCCGGCGACCTGAATGAGACCGCCATCGGTGTACGGCTGCGTTGCGGTTAGCGTTGCGCCCGCGTTAATGACAAAGGTTCCCGCATCGGTGCCGCCGCCCGTCAGGCTCAGCGTGCCGCTCTGCACCGTGACGGTGCCGCTGTTGTTGAATGAGGTGCTGATCGTCGAGGTCGCGCTCCCCGATTTGATCCAGGTCCCGGCGACATTGACCGAAGCCGCCGAGCCGGTGTCGGCGCCGCCCGCATTGCTGCCGAAATTACTCGCGAAAATGTTCAGCCCGCCGCCCGTGGTCTGGTCGGTCAGCGTCGCCCCGCTGGCGATCGTCAAGTTCCCCGCATTGGGGTCGGGGATGTCCGAACCGGTAACCGGATTGGCGTTCAGGTTGATGCTGACGCCCGTGCCGCTGACCGTGCTGCTGCCCTGCAGCTGCAACGTGCGCCCGCCGTCCAGATCGAAGCCGTTGGTGATCGCCGCCCCGCCCTGCGCCAGCGTCGTCCCAGGCCCGCTCTCGCCGCCACCCGACAGCGTCGTCAGACCGCTCACCGTCACCGTCCCGGCGCCCGTCAGCAAACCGCCCGACTGCGTCAGCGTTACCGTGTTAATCGAGCCACCCGCATTCAGCGTCCCGCCGGTGATCTGCAGGTCCCCGCCGTTGGTCAACGTACCGGTCTCGTTCACCGTAGCGGAGCTGATTCGGATGCGCCCGCTCGAACTCAGCGCCGAGGCATTGTTGAGAGCGACAGTGCCACCGTCGAAACCCAACGTCGCGCCCGCCGAAATATCAAACGCCCCGCTATCGGTCCCGCCACCGGTCAGGCTTAGCGTGCCGCTCTGGACCGTCACCGTGCCGCTGTTGTTGAACTGCACGCCGACCGTCGAGGTCGAGGGCGAGGCGGTGCTGCCCGGCGGCAGCGCCTTGATCCAACTTCCCAGAACGTTGACCGCCGCCGCAAAACCGGTGTCACTGCCGCTGCTGTTGCTGCCGAAATTGCTGGCGAAAATACTCAGCCCGCCGCCCGTCGTCTGGTCGGTCAGCGTCGCGCCGCTGGCGATCGTCAGGGTCCCCGCGTTCGGGTCGGGGATGTCCGAACCGGTAATCGGATTGGCGTTCAGGTTGATGCTGACGCCCGTGCCGCTGACCGTGGTGCTGCCGTGCAGCTCCAAGGTCCGCCCGCCGTCCAGATCAAAGCCATTGGTGATCGCCGCCCCGCCCTGCGCCAGCGTCGTCCCGGGCCCGCTCTCCCCGCCCCCCGACAGCGTCGTCAGACCGCTCACCGTCACCGTCCCGGCGCCCGTCAGCAAACCACTCGATTGAGTCAGCGTTACCGTGTTAATCGAGCCGCCCGCATTCAGTATCCCGCCGGCGATCTGCAGGTCCCCGCCATGAGTCAATGTCCCGGTCTCGTTCACCGTACCGGCGCTGACCCGAATGCGTCCGCTCGAACTCACCGCCGAGGCGTTGTTGAGAGCGACCGTGCCACCGTCGAAGTCCAAAGTCGCACCGGCGCTGACGACGAAGACACCGGCGTCGGTGCCGCCGCCCGTCAGACTCAGCGTGCCGCTCTGCACCGTGACGGTGCCGCTGTTGTTGAATGAGGTGCTAATCCTCGAGGTCGCCGCGCCGCCCGACTTAATCAAGGTCCCCAGAACGTTGACCGTCGCCGCAAAACCGTTGTCGCTGTTGCTGCCGAAATTGTTCGCGAAAATGCTCAGCCCGCCGCCTGTCGTTTGATCGGCCAGCGTCGCCCCGCTGGCGATCGTCAGGGTCCCCGCGTTTGGGTCAGGGATGTCCGAACCGGTAATCGGATTAGCGTTCAGGTCGATGTTGACGCTCGCGCCGTTGACCGTGCTGCTGCCCTGCAGCTGCAAGGTCCGCCCGCCGTCGAGCTCATAGGAGCCGCTGATCGCCACGCCGCCCTGCAGGATCGTCGTCCCCGGACCGCTCTCCCCGCCCCCCGACAAACTCGCCGTCACCGTCGCCGGATCCAGCGCCGCCAGCACCGTCACCGTCCCGGTGCCCGTCAGCAATCCGCCCGACTGCGTCAGCGTTCCCACACTCGCATTGGCGCTGGTGATGTTCAGCGTGCCGCTGGTGAGGTTCAGAGCCCCGCCCAGGCTGGTCAGGGTACCGCTCAGATTGGCGGTGCCGCCCGAGACCAGCGTCGTCCCCGTGACGTCGTAGGTCCCCGATACCGTCACCGTGCCGCTCTGGAAAGTCGCGTTTGCCGTACCGAGCGTCGAAGTGCCATCCAGAGTGTGGGTGCTGTTGCCGCCGAACAACAGCGTTCCGGTCCCGCCGTAGCTCCCCGCCGCATCGCTGCCGCCGCCATTCAGGCTCAGCGTGCCGCTCTGAACCGTCACCGTGCCCTTGTTGTTGAACAGCACGCTGACCGTCGAGGTCGCCGCGCCGCCCGACTTGATCCAGGTCCCCAGAATGTTGACCGACGCCGCCAAACCGGTATCGCTGCCGCTGCTGTTCGTGCCGAAATTGCTCACGAAAATGCTGAGCCCGCCGCCCGTCGTCTGGTCGGTCAGCGTCGCCCCGCTGGCGATCGTCAGGGTCCCCGCGTTCGGGTCGGGGATGTCCGAACCGGTAATCGGATTGGCGTTCAAGTTGATGTTGACGCTCGCGCCGCTCGCCGTGCTGCTGCCCTGCAGCTGCAATGTCCGCCCGCCGTCCAGATCGTAGCCGTTGGTGATCGCCGCCCCGCCCGCCAGGATCGTCGTCCCCGGACCGCTCTCCCCGCCCCCCGACAAACTCGCCGTCACCGTCGCCGGATCCATCGCCGCCAGCACCGTCACCGTCCCGGTGCCGGTCAGCAGCCCGCCCGATTGCGTCAGCGTCCCGACCGCCGCATTGGCGCTGTTGATGTTTAAGACGCCGCTGGTGATGTCCAGAGCGCCGCCCAGATCGGTCAGGGTGCCGGTCAGGTTGGCGGTGCCGCCCGACACCAGCGTCGTGCCCGTGACGTCGTAGCTCCCCGACACCGTCACCGTGCCGCCCTGGAAGGTCGCGTTCGCCGTGCCGAGCGTCGAAGTGCCATCCAGAGTGTGGGTGCTGTTGCCGCCGAACAGCAGCGTCCCCGTCCCGCCGTAGCTGCCCCCAGTATCGCTGCCGCCGCCATTCAGGCTCAGCGTGCCGCTCTGAACCGTCACCGTGCCCTTGTTGTTGAACAGCACGCTGACCGTCGAGGTCGAGGGCGGGGCGGTGCTGCCCGGCGGGAGCGACTTGACCCATGTGCCCTGAACCGTGACCGAAGCCGCCGCGCCGTTGTCGCTGCCGCCGAAATTGCTGGCGCCGATTTCAGACCGCTGCCCGTCGTCTGGTCGGTCAGCGTCGCCCCGCTGAGGACCACCAAGGTCCCGGCCGTCGTATCGGTCGGGTCCGAGCCGGTCAGCGCGTTGCGGTTCAGGTCGATGTTGACATTCGTCCCGCTGACCGTGCTGCCGCCCCCCAGCTGCAACGTGCGCCCGCCGTCCAGATCGTAGCCGTTGGTGATCGCCGCCCCGCCCGCCGCAACCGTCGTCCCCGGACCGCTCTCGCCGCCGCCCGACAAGCTCGCCAGGCCCGTTACCGTCACCGTCGCGCTGCCTTCCAGCAGGCCGCCCGATTGCGTCAGCCCCCCGAGTGTCGTGATGCCGTTCGCCTGGAACGTCCCTGAGACCAGCGTCATGGTCCCGGCCAAGCTCAGCGAACCGCCGTTGATCTCGGAGACCGTCGCACCGGAGTTGTTCAGGCTCAGCGAGTGGGCGCTGATTGCCGTCGAGATCGTGACCGTGTAGTTACCGCCGACGCTGATGACGGCGTCATCGCCTGGTCCGGGAGCCACTCCTGCATCCCAATTGGAACCGGTCGACCAATCCCCGCTGATGCCGGGTTTCCAGCTAATGGTTGCCATAGCCTTCCCTGTGCTACTCAAGCGTTGTTGGTTTGAGGCCGAACCTCATCCGTCGATCTGACCAGCCGCCGTCGATCTGACCAGCCGCTGCCGCCGACCTACGTCGGCCGTTCGGCTTTGTACGGCCAGGCCCGAGCTTTGTTCGGATTGGTTTAGGCGTAAAAGACAGGTGGGCGAGCGATGGTGAGGGGCACTCGCGTCAGCGCGGCCACTAGCCCTAGCGTCCGGCCAGACGTTGATATAGCCGCCACTTTGGAGTCCGACTCCGCGGCGCCACTGGGCCGAATTGGTTAAATCTGTCTCACGATCCGTGTTCTTTACTATCTTCTTGCCAGCGGTACGGTCTTCGGTACCGCGTTGGTTCGTCGGCGTGGCGTTTGTCCCGGCATTGCGAGCAATACCGCACTGATTAAGGTCCGACATGTCTTCCCCTCATCCCAGCCTTGATGGCCGGGTTGTTTCACGAGGCTAGCAATTCCAACACCAAAGGCAAAGCGCCGGAGGTCCAGGTGCCCGCGCCAAAATCGTTAAAAACGCTGGCGCGCGCCGGAAAGCGTATGCAACGAAATCAGCGGCTATTTTGCCTGTGAGGTTTAAAATTGGCCACGAATTTGCGGTTTCTGCTCTAGGCTGAGCCCGCTCGCGCCATCTTTAATAGGTGACCCGCTCAACCGCAACGCCTTTCCTGATCAGCCGGACCTTCGGCCCGGGCTGGCAGGGCAGGAAAGTTTTATTCGCCGTAAAGGATCACCGGCACGTTGCGGGTATTGAGTTCGGGTTTGGTCCAGAAAGCGTCGTTGACAAACCGGTCGAACAGTTCCGGCGGCAAAACGCTGACCCGGTCGATCCACTCTACCTTCCGGCGGACCGAATGGAGATTGGGCGTGCCGAGCGCCAGGTCGAATTCATCTGCCTCGTACTCGACGTTCTCA
>Ga0185299_10006204_pt1 | contig 12830 bp, 10 predicted proteins | sample PaiPotPPA55metaG_FD_128002 | JGI IMG/M metagenome (GOLD analysis project Ga0185299, IMG submission 128002) | Iron sulfur acid spring bacterial and archeal communities from Banff, Canada, to study Microbial Dark Matter (Phase II) - Paint Pots PPA... ...
TTCTCAAGATGCAGCACAGCGTGTTCCGCCAGATTGATAAGTGTCGTTCTCTCGGAGTCACTCAAGTTCCGGGGTTCATGAGCAATCACGCATAGGGTTCCGAGGGCCGTGCCGTCCGACGCCTTCAATACCGCGCCAACATAGAAAACGACGTTGCGCTCACCGACTACCTGAGGATGGTTGCGAAATTCGTCGTCGGCGGTCGCATCCGGAATCACAAGGATATCGTTGGTCAGGAGGGCCTGCGCGCAAAGCGACTCCTCACGCTTGGCCGACTGGGGCTCCATGCCCCATGCGGACTTACACCACTCTCGGGCCTCGTCAATGAAGTTGAGCAAGGCAATCGGCGTCCGCAAGAGACTTGCAGCGAGCTTGGTAATGGAGTCGAAATGCTCCTCCGCGGGGGTGTCGAGAATCCCGAGTGTTTTCAGCTTGCGTAAGCGATGAGACTCGTCGAAGGGAGCGGCGACGGCCATGACAAAAAACCTTTCGAGAGGGGAGCAATGTAATTGAGCAATAATCATTCCTCTGGCGAATAGTGTTTGAACGACGTGCACCGCCTACTTTCCACGCGTCGGTCCGACTGCAGGAATGGTTGACCTCAACGACGTGAGGCTTTTGGGACGACGACAACAGGGAGCCAAGTATCCGGCATTGCAACAAGGGAAGCGCGGCCCGAATCTTGCTGGATTTAAAGCCCGCGATGCGGGTTTGGCCACTCCCGCCGAGGGTCTGCCTATTGCCTCCATCAGTGCGTTTGACGTCGCTAGGGGACTGACTGAGGCTTGGGAAGGAGGACCGCCATGGACGCGTTCGGCATAGCATCAGTTTTCGCGTTGCTTGTTATGTTTGTCGCTTCGCTATTCATCGCCTTTCACTATTGGAACGAGCGGCGTCGAAGGAAGCATTTCAGCATGCTCCACCAATTGGAACGACAGGCTTGGAGGCGGCACCGCTTATGAATCGGTTCGCAGAGAGCTGTGCGCCCTGAGTCGCGCCCACGACCGGCTAAACACGGCTTCCCCGCGCGACCCGGATACCACCCATGCATTTAGCACCTCCGCACCCTCTCTCGCAGAATTGAGTTGAGTTTGTCGAGCGACAGTGGCTTGGCGAGGTGGTAATCGAAACCTGCCGCCAGCGCGCGTGCCGCATCCGATTCTGATGCGTACCCGGTGAGCGCCACCAATAAAAGGTGTTCGTAAGCACCGCTGCTGCGAATGGCGCGCGCAACGGCAAAGCCGTCCATCACCGGCATTCCGATATCGACGATGGCGATGTCCGGCATCCATGTCTCCAGCAGCTCAAGGGCCGCTGGCCCTGTCGTGCGCGATTCTACGGTATGCCCTGCCACCTGCAACACTGCACTCAGCGCGTCCAGAGCATCACGATTGTCATCGACCAGCAGAACGTGCACGGACAAAGGACCAGGTTCTGTTCTCACCGTTGGCGGTCGATATGGGGCTGGCTGGTTCCGTAGTATTGGAAGGCGCACGGTTACCTGTGTACCTTGCCCATCACCGCCACTTGTGATTGCGATGTCCCCGTCGTGTAGTTCGACAAGGCGTTTCACAACTGCCAGCCCGATACCAAGCCCGCCTTCTTCTGCGCCCGCCGTACGATGCGACTGAATAAAGAGATTGAAAACATGCGGCATGACTTCGGGCGGAATGCCTGTCCCATTGTCGCTGACGACAATAGTGACGATTCCACCGGGGGCATGCTCGCTGCCAGTGCGCTCGCAGCTCACCGCGACTTGTATTTCACCGTCGACGGGCGTGTATTTCGCTGCGTTCCCCAGCAGATTGCCAATTATCTGGCTCACGCGAACGTGGTCCGCCCGGACGTAAATTATTTCGTCGAGGCCAGTTACCGTCAATTTGTGGCGGCGCCCGTCGATGCGGTGTCGAATGGCTGTAATGGCGTCGAAGACAATTTCGTTAAGCGACGTGTCACTCATCCGGATGTTGAGTTTTCCGTGCTGCAGGCGGGCCGCGTCCAGCAGGTCGTCGACCAGGGTTCTCAGGTGTCGCATTTGCCGCTGTGCAATCGCCAGCATTTCGAGAGCGCGCTCGTTGCCGGCACAAAAGGCTTTCGCTGCATGCACGGCGCTATCAATAGGCGCTATCGGGTTTCGCAGTTCATGGCCTAGAAGCGCGATGAACTCGTCATGCCGTCTTCGTTGTTGTTCATTGAGGTCGCGTGCGTCAACGACCGTCAGTGCGGCGCCAGCAACAACGGCCAGGTTCGTCAGGAGCCTGACATCTTCCCGTTCAAACCGGCAGTCCTTCGAGTGCGACATTGCCCAGATGGCCCCTAACTGTACGCCATCCGTGTCTATCGGCACAATCAGTCCCTCGGGCACCGAAGTCGGGCCGCCCTGCAGGCATGCGAAATGACGCTGGGGTTCCAGGAACAGCTGTGGGCCGCCAGACTCGAGCGTGACCCTGCATGGGCATTCGCTCCACGCTGTCGCCTTTCCACGTAGGTCAGCAAAGGCGCCACTGACGGCAAGCCACCGGAAACAGCGTTCACCTTCTGCGGACTGTTCGATGAGACTGATGCCGGCGCTGCCGGCGCAGCAAAGGCCAAGAGCAGCATCAGCGATGCCTTGCAAAAGCCTGTCCCGCGGCCCAGTCTGGGCGGCCGCAAGGCGCAAGAGAGCACGATTTTCGCCCTCGAAATCGGGTGCTCGCGACAGGCGAAGGTTCAGTTCTGCTGTGCCGATGCCTGCGGCAATGAGCGTAGATGGCATAGCATCCTTTGGAGGGTTGCTGCCGCTTCGCGAAAAAGGCTGGCCAATAAGCGCGCGAAAGGCGTCAAACAGCGACGAGTCGGCAAACGCTGCGGGCGTCGGTCGGTGGACCGCTGCGCACGCCCATTCAAAACGGTAGGCGACCATTAGGCCGAAGTCAATTTTTCTCAATGCCTAAACTACGAGGACGAAGTTACCGTAACGTCCGGAATTGCTGCTCGCCGTTGTCCGACATTAAGCCGAACTTGGTCCGGGCGAAAAACGCGTGCGAATAGCGCTAGCGTTTTTCCGAATTCGTCAGTAGCCGACGAATTCCGTGTTCACCGGCAGGGGCGAGCACAGCAGACACGTAATCGGCGAGAACGTGTGCGAAGTTCTAGCAACGGCGCATTGAATTGTTCGGCCGCGCCATGACGCGTGGACGCAGCGAGCGTTTTGTCAGGAGAAAGATGCGGTCGTTCAAGGACTTGTCACGCCCCTCTACACAGGTACGTTCAATCAGTGGTCCTAATTGCGTGATGACCTTTAGACTTCAGTAGGTGGTTGGTGTTGTTCTTCAAGTATGTTCATAAGGGCGCGTGCGATTCGTTGCCCTTGGTCCTCAAAGCAGTTATTGAAAATGACATGCGTCTTTGCTGCGCGGTTGGCGATGTCGCGGATTGGTCCGGAGAACTCTCTAAGCTCATCATCACTGTAGTCATAGTCGAAGCGAACGGAAGCGGTCGTGGCCCCGGTCGCACTCCAGGTGGCAGCGTTGCGGCCGTGCAGACGTATGAACGCGAGTTCGGGATTGGTCACTTCCCATACAGTGGGTGCCCTGTTCGTCATTGAGCACGGCAAATTTCATTCCGTTCGTAAAGTGCCACGAGTCATGGGAGATTCCTTGGACCGTGGGGCTGTGTCCGACCGGGTCGTCCTAGCCGCCCTCCCGCGTCGACTCCGCGAGCGCCTGGCGCACTATCAGGGCCAGCGTGTCGGGTTGATACGGCTTCTGCAGGAGTGTGACGGCAGGAGCAAGGACGTCGTTTTGAGAAATGATATCGCGCGTATGTCCGGACGTAAAAAGGACCGGAATAGGCGGCGTGCGGCTGCGCGCCCAGGCGGCAATTTCCACACTTTTTACCAGTCCGGGCATGACAACGTCCGTGAAAATCAGGTCCACCTTGACGCCGCCTAGCAGGATTGCCATCGCAGCGTCTCCATTGACAGCCTGGAGCACGTTGTACCCGAGCTCATGCAACAGGTCTACGGAGGTTGCTCGAACCCCTGCGTCATCCTCGACCACCAGAATCGTCTCGTTGCCGCCAATTTGCGATTCTTCTTTCACCTCGTCGGCCGCAATTTCCGCATCATCGCTTCGAGGAAAATGCATCTGCACCGTCGTGCCGTTGCCCACCTCGCTGAAAATAGCTAGATGTCCGCCACTCTGCCGGACGAAGCCAAACACCATGCTTAGTCCAAGCCCGGTCCCGCGTCCGACTTCCTTCGTCGTGAAGAACGGCTCACACGCGCGTGCAAGTACATCGGGCGACATGCCCCGGCCCTCATCCTGAACCGTAATCCGCAAATAGTCGCCCGGAGCAATTTCGGCGCCTCCGAGGTCGCTCACGCTCAGGTTAACGTTCTCCACAACAACGTTCAGTCGACCGTCTCCGTCCATCGCATCACGCGAATTGATTGCAAGATTGAGCACTGCATTCTCGAGCTGGTTCCGGTCAACCTGTATCAGCCATGGGATTTCCGGCAGCGACATCTGTACAGAAATTCTTTCTCCCAAAGCGCGATGAAACAGCTCCGCAAAACCGTCGAAAAAACGGCGTGGATTTAGTACCGTCGGCGACAACGGCTGACGGCGAGCGAACGCCAGCAGTTGGGAAGAGAGCTTCGCGCCCCGTTCCACAGCCGATGCAACGGCACTGACGCGCTTCTGAACGTTCTCGTTGCCGCGCTCCTGTATGGCGAGCACTTGCAAGTTGCCTGAGATGATTTGCAAAACATTGTTGAAGTCGTGCGCGACGCCACCCGTCAGTGCGCCGATGGCCTCCATCTTCTGCGATTGCCTCAGTTGCCCTTCAGCCTCGATTCGCGCGGCCACCGCATCCGCCACCCGCTCTTCCAGATTGCGTGTTAGTTGAAGGAGCGAAGATTCCGCTTCCTGCCGGCGCCGTTCAGCAATGACACGCTCCGTTGTCTCGATAACGATAGAGATGACACCCGCTGGCGACCCGTCGTCCTCGACGACCGCGCTGTAATACAGGTCCATCCAGACGTCTTCGGCAGCGCCGTTCCGGAAGAGCACGAGTTCCTTGTCACGATAGGACAACGTTCCGCCACCGAGGCATGTGTCGACAACATTCCTGTTGAAAGCCGCGACCTCTGGCCAGCCTTCCTCGACTGGGGAGCCGAGAAGAAAGGGATGACGACCACCGGCAAAAACCGAATATGCATCGTTGTAGACCATGTGCCCCGCGCGCCCCCACAACATTACGAGCGGCACGGGCGAAGCAAGCAGCATCTGGACAGCCGCTCGCAGACTTTTTGACCATTGGTCGATTGGACCTAGAGACGTTCCCAACCAGTCGAATTTGCGAATCCGTTGGGCCATCTCACCGCGCCACCCCTCGCATCCATGGTCGTTGCTTAGCATTTGCATAAAACAGTGCATCCGTTGGTTTGAGCGGGTTTCGCATGCGGATTGAACATCGTCCGAGACGCGATGGCAAACGAGGCTGGTTTGCGAGCCTTTAGCAAGACGCGGACCCGGACGTATCATGACGCTCCTTGACCGGCCGAAAGCGCCGGGACGGTATGAATGCGGGCGTGGAAAGGCTTAGCGCGGCTGGACGCGCAGCCGCTGACGACCTATGTTGCAAAGTCTCCGCATTTGCCCGTGACCAGAATGAGTGCACTGTGGTCATCACACGGCGCATCGGGTTTCTCCTCGAAATCGTTTTGACGGCGCCACCGTCGCAATCGACGATGCCTCATCGATAGAGCAATTGACCTCGGTGATTGCAGAGGTCGATTGACACAAACCGCGACTCAGCGAGCAATATCGCAACACGCAGTCCGGTTTGATTGCTACTGCAGCAAGTTTGCGACGAAGGCCATTAGGAGGAGCAGGGAATGGAACATGAACTGCAAGGAAAGGTTGCTGTTGTTACCGGCGCCGCGTCTGGCATTGGACTGGCCAGCACCGAGGCAATGTTGGCTGCCGGCGCCCGCGTGGTGCTGGTCGACCGCGATGATGCCGCACTGACGTCAATCTGCGGGAAACATGGCGATGCGGCGATTCCGCTAGTCGTCGATTTGCTCGACCCGTCGGCATGCTCGACGCTCGTTCCACGTGTGCTTGAACTCGCAGGTCAAATTGACATCCTGCATGCAAATGCAGGCATCTATGTCGGCGGCGACTTGGTGGACGCGGAGACCGCAGCGATTGACCGCATGCTGAATCTCAATGTCAATGTGGTGATGAAGAACGTCCATGACGTTTTGCCCCACATGATTGCTCGACGGACAGGCGATATTATCGTGACCAGTTCGCTGGCAGCTCATTTTCCAACGCCGTGGGAGCCGGTCTATGCGTCGTCAAAATGGGCGATTAACTGCTTTGTTCAGACTGTACGGCGCCAGGTTTTCAAACATGGAATACGCGTCGGCTCCGTCTCGCCCGGACCGGTCGCTAGCGCATTGCTATCCGACTGGCCGGAGGAAAAACTGAAAGAAGCCAAAGAATCGGGGAGCCTGATTGAGCCCAGCGAGGTGGCGGACGTCATCATGTTCATGCTGACGCGGCAACGCGGTATGACTATTCGCGACGTGGTTTTGATGCCTACCAATTTCGACCTATAGTCGTACGCGCTCGAGCCGCCGACGCCGGCGCCGGGTGTCACCCAAGCGCGACCAACTTCCCGAGGCTTCACGACGGCGACTGAGAATGACTGGATGCCGAATAGTAAAATCCCCGGGACGATAACAACAAACCGTTCGGGGACCACGCTAGATAAAGCGGCGGCCCTCGGGTTCTTGGGGGTCGTGAAATGAACAAGAGACTTGCAAGCATATCCGCAATCGTTGTGATGCTCGAAGCCTGCAGCGCAGTTGGACCGGGGTTTGCCAATCATCCGGCTGACTGTGCAATCGGCATCGCTTGGGCAGACTGTCTGCCCGGTACCAAAGGGTATGCGAACGGCGGTGGGAGCCTTCATCGCAAGGAGGCGGCCGACGTTGCGAAGGCGCAGCATGATGCATTGGACGCCCAGTTTGAGGCGGTTCGCAAGCAGTGTGACGCCGATATGGCTACGTCCGACTTAGACCCGCTACGCGAAAAAATCCAGTTCAGTCGCAAGCTTGACTCGCCTCCGCCGTTCCATTATGCCTCGCTTGATTCGTTTCCTGCTCCCGCTGACCGGTTGCTCATTGCAAAGTGGGCACCGCTACGTGACGCATGTATCGAGCGCGAACACGCCGTAAACACCATACCGCCGAATGCTACTCCCCTCGACGAGTCGTTCATTCGACAGGAAATGTCGTTTGGGTCAGAGTCAGAGGCGAAAGTCAGTGAACTCGTCGTGAGCCTTTGTGAGCAAAAGCTCACATTCGGGGAGTTTGCTCGGCGCCGGTATGCGATTGGAAAGGCTGCGGTCGATGCTGTATCGAGAGGCGCGAATGCTGCAGGACCACGAGCTTCAGCTGCAGGCTCAGCAGATTGCGAATCAGCAATTCGCCAATAGCATGAATGCGTGGGCAAACTATATGCAGGCGGTCAACGCTCGCCAACCACAGGCAGAGCACCTAACCGATTCGAGCGTCCACTGCACGTCGACAAGCCTTGGTAACACGGTCAACACGAACTGCAATTGAGTTGGTCGCCCGGACTTCAGGTTACGGAAGGTCCAAAGCTCAGTTGTGCCCCACCTCCAAACAACCTCCGCACGATTAGCGCTTTTGAGCCCTCGGGACAGGCACCGTGTCATGATGGAAACTGGAAACGGTCACATGCTTTGTCGGCCGAAGGAGGTCAGCGTGACGAAAGACACTGGATTAGCGACCGACCATGTACCGGAGTCGCTGCGGACACTCGCCGAATATCTGGAGCGCGCGCTCGATAGCGCGACGAGCATCGTGATGATGCGACACACGGATGACGCCTGTACTGTGTATTTGGGCGACCCCGCAGGTCTGCGCGAGGACCTGAAGCAGATTGGCACGATGACAACTTCGCTCGCAAACGACATGCTTGAATCGACTTCTTCGGGCCCGAATCAGATGCATATCGGTAGCCAGGCCTATCGTTTTGTCCGCAGCTTCACGCAAGTCGGCGACATGGCGGCAGTGGTCTTTTCCGCAGATTAGCCGCGGGGGCACCGCTAGCGGACTGAACCCACCGCGTTGGTTAGTCGCAGACGATTTGGCGTCGTGCGGGCACGTCGAATCGCCATGGCGGCAACTTGGTCTGGGTCATACGGTCCAAGAGCCGTGGTTCATTGGCCGCCCCCTGCGGGTGGCGATGTCCTGGCACCACTGCACGCCCATCGGGCTTAAAGGAGGACTGGTGCGTCTAAAGCATTGCTTTGCATGGCTGCTGTGCGTTGCAGCGCTTGGTTCGACGGGTGTACGGGCGAGCGATATTCAATGTGCTACGACCCGTCAACCGGCGGAGCGCGTGATATGTGACCACGCCATTCTGGACAACGAGTACGACGACATCTTCGCCCAGCAACAGGCTCTCCTGAGCAGTGGAAAACTCTCGGCCGAGCAACTCGCTCAGTGGAGGCAATCGCGGAACGCCTGCGTCGACGTTCACTGCATTGATACGGTCTTCGCGAAGTGGAATGCGATGGCCAAGTCTGTCGAAGCCACTTCTAGCGCTGCACTAGCTCCGGCTATGGCCTCGTCTACCGCTATGGCTCCCGTGGGTCCCACCCCGGATGCAATTCCCTCAATCGCATCTCAGGCTTCCCCCATGTCGGAAGCCTCTCTCGTTCGCCAAGGCAGTGCTGCCGGCGTAGCGCTCCCGCAGCCGGTAGCAACGCAAGCCTCTTCGCCTGCTGTCGCTTCTGCTGCTTCCAGTCCGATTGACTTCCGCAGCACGACCGGCATGAGCGCCGGCCTCTTAACGGCCTTGCTTGTCGCGGTTGGATTCGGCATGCTTTTCAGACGCCGGAAGAAGAGCGGCGGCCGCCCGGGTAACCATTAGAGGATATTCGCGGCAAAGACGAGCCTCGTGTTCCCACCGAGTGGCAATGATTGAGGCGGCGTCATGTTCCGTTCTCGGTAGAGTGCCGCTGCAATCGATGCTCTAGCGTTTTCATGTGCGGCCGTGGCATATTGCAACCACTTTCGAAAGGAAATCACCTGATGGCAACGACTTTGGAAACAATCGAAGCAAAAATGAAGAAACTGCAGGCCCAGGCGGACGCATTGATAACCAAAGAAGCGGCGACGGTTCTGAAGACCATCCGTGGGTTGATGGAAGAGCACGGCCTGACGACTGCGGATATTGATGGGCATGCTGGCGGCAAGCAACGCGCGAAGAACGCGACGGCAAAGACCGCCGTGAAGTCGGCAAAGTCTGTTGCGAAATTCCGGGACCCAAAAAGCGGGGCAACGTGGTCGGGCCATGGCCGCGTGCCCGGCTGGATTGCGAACGCGAATAATCGCGATAAATTCTTGGTAAATGCGAGTACGGCCGCAGTAAAGTCGGCGCCTGCCAAGGAAGCGAAAACCGAGGGCGCTTATGTTCGTGGTCCGCAGCCGGCGCTTTACCGTGACCCCAAGTCCGGCGCGACATGGAGTGGACGTGGGCCAGCGCCGGCATGGCTTGCGGCAGCAAAAGACCGGACCAAGTTCTTGATTGCCGGTGCTGACGTCGGTTCATCGGATGCAAGTAGCGCGAAGGTCGCAGGCAAGAAAGCTACCGCCAAGAAGGCATCGTCGAAGAAAGCTGTAGCTACGAAGACAACTGCCAAGAAGGCTCCCGCAAAGAAGGCCGTGACCGCCCCGTCAGCAGTTGTCTAAACCGTTGTCGGCTCAACGGCCAAATGTGGTTGCCCGGAGTGGCCAGTGACCTCTTGCCATACCGGGCAATCGAAGGACACGACGTCTTATTGTCGTTGGGTTAAGGACAAGTGCCAAGCCATCCGCCGCCATGTCTAGCGCTTGCTCACGATGTTATTCGCACATTTGCGATGGGGACCTGCTCGCCCCAGTAACAATGTTCGCCTTCGCGACCGCGTCGACGGTCGCGAAACAAAATGTTCCTTTCCCCGCAGCCTTGGCATCGTACAAGGCTGCGTCAGCCCACTTCATCAACAGTTCAAAGGACGCATCGCTCGTTGCGAACGCGATACCGACGCTCGCGCCAATGCTTACCGTCGCACCCGTTGATAACGGATACGGCTCGGACAGCAGTTGGATAGTGCGTTGCGCAAGTGCGGCGCTGGCAGAAGACGTTGCGTTCTCGATAATAATGGCGAATTCGTCGCCGCCAAGTCGTGCCACCAACTCCCCATGCCGCGGCGTCTTTCTCAAGCGGTCTGCAACGGCTTTTAGTACTAGGTCGCCAGCATGGTGACCGAGGCCGTCATTGACCTGTTTGAACCCGTCCAGGTCGAGATACATCACCGCCAATTCGGCGCCGCGACTGCCTGCGCCCCGGGTCAGCATCCGCTCCAGTCGCTCGCGAAAGTAGCGCCGATTGGGGAGACCCGTGAGTGAGTCGTGACGAGCCCAATGGAGCACTTTCGCCTCGGACTGCCGGCGCTCTGTCACGTCCTCGATAATGATGACAGCGCTTCCGTCAGGCACTGGGTTTCGAGTCATCTCGAGTTGGCGTCCGTCGTTGAGTTCCAGGTCGAGGGGGCTGCGTTCCTCAGACAGCCACGCAGTGCACCGCGCGACAAGCTGGCTTCTGAGCGCTTCTCCAAACTTCGCCAGCCCGACGTGGCCAATGAACTCCGGAAGAGGGACATTGAGCTTTAGCATCTCTACAGTTGCACCGAAAAGCTCTGCCGTTCGCCGGTTGGCGATAATCACCTTTCCGCTCCCGTCAATGGTGCACAGCCCATGAGGCATATGGGTCAATGCCGCATCGAATCGAGCCGCGAGTTCGGCATGCCTTTGTTCGGCTGTCATCAGGGCAACAAGTGCCTCATAGTGGCGCCGGACAATCGCAGCCATCGCGACGATGTACATGAACAGCGGCGGCACGAGAATCCACGATGCGCTGCGGGGCGCGAGCAGTGCGCCCAGTCCGATAGGAGCCGCGCCTAGGCAAATCTGCGTGATAGCCAGACGGGGCAATGCCGCATTTTTCGACGCTATCCCGCCTAGAATCCCGGCCGTGACCATGATTGCCAGAGAGGCTAGTTGAGCGTCCGGGGACATCACACACGCCATCGTACCGAGGCCCAACAGGAGGCAGGCCAGCACCGAAAGCGGTGCGTATCGTGCTGCCCAGGTACCGGGCTGAACCGCATCCGTGCGGCCGCGGACGACGTAAGCGCGAACGATACCGAGCCGCGTTGTAACAACACAAATGTCTGCCGCAAGCCAGAGCGCGGCCCACACCTGATGCAGGCGGACGAGCGCAATGAGCGCGACGAATGCGCTCGCGACGCCCGACATGAACAGCGACCGCTGGTCCTCGAACAACGTCGAGAGCAGTGACGAGCGAATGGATACCGAGACATCGCTGTTGCTCGACGCCGGTGTCACAAGAAACGAATCGAGAATGGATGTCTTGCCTGGCATGGCGGCCCGCACGGTGAAGGTTACTTTCCGGGCTGCTCCGGGTGACAGTTGCCCTCTGTGCTTACGGAGAAAGCAGCTATTTCTTAATTGGCATAAACGCCTACCCTGGCTGTCAAAGCGAATCGCGCCGGAGAATCCTGGGTTCAGCAGCCCCTTTTGTTCCGCAGGCTCAGCCTGCATTGGCGCGCAATAACAACGTCGGCACGCGTGCGGCCTTCGGTGCTTGTAAGAGTCGGGCTTGGCCGGCCTGCGCGCCGTTTCCAGTGGACCGAGCGGCGCGAAGGGGCGCTACCGCACACCTCAAGCCCATCGGTTCCTGTCAGGGTGCATCGCCCCGAACAACCGCAGCAGTCGGCTGTGAAAGAGGCGCGGCGCGATTAGTCGCCATGCTCGTTTATCGGCATAAAGAGATTCGGACTTGAGAGCCCACCGTGAAAGTCAGCTGCACCGCGCTTTCCGGGTGGATGCAAACCGCAGAGATGGGCGAAGCGGAGCCGGCGTTTAAGAGGCCGGGGCGGACCTGAGGTTCGCCCGTCTTCTTGACTCCAGGGGCCGCGTCGACCTATCCGGCTCGGACATGCAAAAGGGCGCCCAGTGGACGCCCTAAAGTAAAGCTAGTTATTGTTCTTAGTATCTCCCGCACTGGCCTCCAATGCCGACGGCGCCTCGATAATCGAATCGAAGCCATTACAGTGGTGACTTGGAGATGCTCCTATACGTGATAGTACTAACGGCACGAATCGGTCAAACATAAGGGAATATCCTGCTGATAACCTGCCACGGGTCACCGAGGCGACTCCAATCGAGTCGCCTAGAAGCTTGTTCTTCCGAGGAGACGCAGCATGCTTGAATATTTCAAATTTACCGAAACGGACGAGTGGGAGGGTGAAACTTGGAATTTCTACGTGCCGCTCACGAAGGAACAGGAGGCGCGCGTTCGGGAGCTTATCGCGCCCGGCGACGAACACGAAAGTCCGTATTCATTGAGCACGGAGCCGGTAACAGAAGAAGAGGTAGACGATTTGATGGCGACCCTTGGGACGACGACCGTTGTCGCTGAGCACAACAAATGCGGACCACTCGACGCGGACCTTCCGCATACCCTCCACTCGGAAAACGACTTCTTTCACAAAGGAGCTCCATTTGATGTCATCGAAACCTGTCTCGCACCGGGCGACCACGACGAGGATGACGACAGCGACCCGCAAGACGACTACGCTTGACCGACGCTCCGGCGGTGCACAATTGGCCCCGGAACTGAGCCAACAGTGATTAGACGCCCATAAGAAAAATCGCATGCGAAAGCACGGCGGTCAAA
>Ga0185299_10006205_pt1 | contig 12828 bp, 13 predicted proteins | sample PaiPotPPA55metaG_FD_128002 | JGI IMG/M metagenome (GOLD analysis project Ga0185299, IMG submission 128002) | Iron sulfur acid spring bacterial and archeal communities from Banff, Canada, to study Microbial Dark Matter (Phase II) - Paint Pots PPA... ...
TCGCAGCCTCGTGAAAAGCATCAAGATCGAGGAGCAGCAAGTCCGAATCACCTATAGGGTCACCCCGCGCCCTTTTGCTAAAGCCCCCTCGGGGGGCGCCTTTCGGCAACATTGTCACCGCCGTGTATTCCGCAATTCTCAGGGAACTCCAGACCAAGGGGAACGATGCCCGGTTCAAGAAGACCGAGCGGGGCAAGTTCGGCGTCGGCAAGGCGTCGTAGCAGCCCTTCGGCCAACCGTTCGCCCCCGAGGCCCCGAGTCCGGGGCCTTTTGCCGTGGTTGGCGTTCTGGCCGCCGCTCTAGATTTAAAACAGCTTCGACCGCTCAGGAAGGAAGAATCTCGGCAACTCGCGGAATGCCGTTCAATTTGAGGAAGACTTAAGAGACATCGCGAATTATGGCCGACTGCGTTTGCCTTTGATTGCCTCAATGATGTCGACGGTGGCCATTCCGACCGCGAGGAAGATGCCACCCAACTGGAGCGCCACTGTCGCTTGCGAAATATGGTCCGGGTGGTGTGCGTTGGCGAACATGAGGAATCCCATTGCTAACCCGATGGCACCCAAGACCATTAGCACGTATCGCATATCAAGCTCCTTTACAACGCCGTACGGGACCAGCAGCAAGGCGCCACGGGACATCTCCAGCAGGTGCGACGCCCACGCGCCCGTGGCCGCGCACCCGGCGGCGGTGCGGCGCGCCCGAGCGACCCAGAAAACGGCCGGGCCGAGAAACACTGGGAGCAACAGCAGGACGACCACGCCAACTCCCATCGGAGGACCCCCCTTCGCTACCAGGGCGGGCGACAGATAGTTCTACTCGCCCGGTCGAGTGCGGGTTTCACGGCGCCAGCAGGGCAAGGCCCGCGCACCTCGCCGGCCCTTCCAGCCTCGGGTACCCGACCGGCATCCCGCCCTGCCCGTGCTGGCGCAACGGATCCACGCCCGGAAATCTGTCGGCTCAAGCAGATGGTGGTCGAACCCAGCCTCCCGGAAGCGGGGCCGAGCAGAGTCCCAGCGCAAGATGCTGGGATTCTCTTGATCTGAAGGGCCTAATGGTGACTTGCCTCTTCCGCTTCAATCTGCGCCAGGGATTCCTGAGCTGCGTGATGAACTTCGTGGTCCTCGTCTCGAAGTGCAAGGATGAGCTCAGGGATTGCCGTTTTTGCCCTTTTACCCAGACGGCCGAGCAAGGTGGCTGCCCAGTAGCGGACAACGGGATTTTGGTCCTTGAGGGACTCGACAAGGAGTGGAACGGTCTCTTGGGCGGTGGGCTCTAAACGGTCCAGCGCGTATCCGACAGCGATTTGTATAGCCTCTTCTTCGTCCTTCACCAAGCACAACAGAATCGGAATCGCCGCGGGATCCTCGCCATCGTTCAATACGGTCGGTTTTCCGTCCACACCGAGCCAGTTCAGTGCCCTATTCCACCAACGGACCTCATCCGGTCCCCTGTTCCACTGCCGAATGGCGTTCCGCCAATAGCTGGTTGGCATTCCATGAAAGAAATGCTCCCCTTGCCACCAGCCTCGAACCAAGTAAAAGGCGGATGGTGAGAAGGCGGCGGCGAGGATAATGGCCGCAAGGAGACTGAGGCCCAAGGTTAGACGTTTCTTGGTCGTCATGATGCTCGCTTGCCAGCTTACTCGACGCGGGCCTCCGAGGCGAGGGCCAGCTGCCATTTGAGCCTTCGTGCATGGACGACATAGCTGTCATGTTGGCGCTGGCCAGACGGGCCCCTGAGCTACTGATCCTGAATCCCAGCGGACGCGGCTGGCATACAATCCTGGCGGAGTTTTCCACTTGTCTTGTCGACCGAGCAAGCCACCAGGCTACGTGCGCCATGCCGAAAACGTTAGATGGCAGTTTTTCAGGCTGAAGTCATCTCAGGGAACTAACTCGGGTGCACGGGATCGCGTGTCGGGAGAGCGACGGCATTACGCTGGCCTTGCTCACCAATAGTAATGCGTGCCCCAATCCGGCGGCGCGTTGCGCTGGGCGAACGTGGTCATTCAGCATGTCGGCTAACAGGATCCGGCGCTGCGGCGGCGCAAAGGAGCGCGCGACTTGCGCCTCTTGATCCTGGAGAACGCCGAGCATCCCGCCGATCTGTTTACGCTTTTCCCCCGACGAGCGGACCTGCTTCCGGATGGGTGGGCCCGCTCACGAGGCCGGGCATCCTGTATGGCTTGCTATTAACGGGTGCTGCCGGCGACTAGGCCAGGCTGACTGCTCAGCCCTGCGCCGATGTCCTGCCTTCCCCACTTCCGTAAAATCATCATCTGGGCAGCGGTTGCGCCAACCCCAGCGACGGCTCAGGGCCGCGTCCTCCCACCGCCTCGAAGTGGTGAGGCAGGAGGGCCAATATCGCCAGGCCCAGGGGGCCAAAACCACAATGCGTGGGTCCAGGAATGAAAATTCCAACCGAGCCGATTGGCAGTATCCCGAGGCCTCTTCGGCTGATCGAGGCGGTCGCCAAACTTGGCGGGACGGACCCGGCGCTGGACCCGCTCTATGACGAGGCGATCCGGGACACCATCGAGCGGTTCGAGGCCACGGGCTCACCGGTCATCACTGACGGTGAACAGAGGAAGTATCACAACTTCTGGACCTATTGCGTCCACGGGATGCCGAACACGGCCCCAGACGGCTTCAAGATCCCGTTCTCGGCAGGCCACACCCGCCGGATGCTGCGGCTGACGAACGGCCCATTCCGCTACCAGAGACATGCGGACGCCTACCTGGACGTGGCGCTACGGTACGCGCACGTTCCCGTCAAGCAAGCGGTCATCTCGCCCTCGGCCCTGAGCCTCATGTACCCGCCCGACGAGATCCCCGGTTACCCTCGCGAGCAGTTCATCCAGGAGCTGTTGCGCGAGCACGAGACCGAGGTCCGCAGCTGCCTGCGGAAAGGCGCGCACAAAGTCCAGATCGACTTCACGGAGGGGCGGCTGGCGGTCAAGATCGACCCGTCCGGGGAACTCCTCCACAGCTTTATCGACCTGAACAACCTCGCGCTGTCACGTTTCAGCGACGAGGAGCGCAGGCAGATCGGCGTGCACACCTGCCCCGGCTCCGACCGCGACTCGACCCACAGCGGGGACGTTGATTATGCCGCGCTGCTGCCAAGCTTGTTCGAGTTGATGGCGGGCAACCTTTACATTGCCCTAGCGGGCGAAAAGGACCGTAGCCGCGTGCTGAAGATCATTCGCGACCACATGAAGCCGGGCCAGCGAATCTTCATCGGCGTCGTCGCGCCGATCAACCCGCGCGTCGAAACGCCGGAGGAAGTTCGAGATCGAGCGCTTGAGGCGGCCAACTACATCCCGGTCGATCAACTGGGCACGACCGACGACTGCGGCTTCTCGCCGTTCTGCGACGACACCTCAACTACCCGCGACACGGCATTTGCAAAGATCCGTGCGCGTGTGGCCGGCACGGCCCTTGCATCGGAAGTTCTCGGAGGCGGCTAATGGCGGCAAAAGACGACGAGGAGGAGCGGTTGCGTTCGGTCGCCCTTCAGAACGCCCAGAGCATTCTCCGCGCCCGCCGGCGCGCCGAAGAGGAGTTGCGCAAGCAGTCGGAGTGGCTGCGCATTACGCTCTCAAGTATTGGCGACGCCGTGATCAGCACCGACGCCGACGGCCGGGTAACGTTCATGAACGGCGTGGCCGAATCTCTGACCGGCTGGCCTCAAGCCGAGGCCATCGGACGGCCGCTACCCGAGGTCTTCCACATCGTCAACGAACGAACGCGCCAATCAGTCGAGAATCCGGCCCTTCGGGCCTTGCGTGAGGGGACCATCGTGGGGCTGGCGAACCACACGGTCCTGCTCGCGAGGGATGGGACGGAACGGCCCATCGACGACAGCGCTTCTCCGATTCGGGACGATTCTGGGGCGCCGCTGGGGGCGGTGTTGGTCTTTCGCAACGTCACCGACCGCAAGCGCGCGGAGGAGGCGCAGGCGCGGCTGGCGGCCATCGTCGAATCCTCCGAGGACGCCATCGTCAGCAAGACCCTCAACGGCATCATCCTCTCGTGGAACGCCGGCGCCGAGCGGCTTTTCGGCTACGCGCCCCACGAGGCCATCGGTCGGCCGATCACGCTCATTATCCCACCCGACCGGCAAGATGAGGAGCACGAAATCCTCGCGCGGATCGCGCATGGGGAGCGGGTCGAGCACTTCGAGACGGTGCGCGTCTCCAAACAGGGCCGCCGGATCGACATCTCCCTGACGATTTCCCCCATCCGCGACAGCGCGGGCGGCATCGTCGGCGCCTCGAAGGTTGCCCGGGACATCACGGACCGGAAACGCGCCGAGGAGGCGCTCCGGGAGGCGGATCTGCGCAAGGACCAATTCATTGCCCTGCTGGCCCACGAACTGCGCAATCCGTTAGCCCCGCTGCGCAGCGGCCTCCAGGTGATGCGGCTGGCGAGCGGCGATGCCAACGCCGTCGCCCAGGCCCGCAATATGATGGAGCGCCAGTTGGGACACATGATACGCCTCATCGATGACCTGCTCGACATCTCACGGATCAGCCAGAACAAGATGGAGCTGCGACGTTCGCGCGTGCTCCTGACGGATGTCGTGAGCAGCGCGGTGGAGACAGCCCGCCCCGCCATCGAGGCGGCCGAACACGAGCTCACCATCTTGCTCCCGCCGGAGCCGGTCCACCTCGACGCCGACCTCACTCGGCTGGCCCAGGTGTTCAGCAACCTGCTCACGAATAGCGCCAAGTATACCGAGCGCGGGGGGCGCATCTGGCTCGCCGCCGAGCGGCAGGGAGGCGAGGTGGTCTTATCGGTGTGGGACACCGGGATCGGCATCCCCGCGGACGCCTTGCCTCGCATCTTCGACATGTTCTCCCAGGTGGACCGGAGCACCGAGCGCTCCACGGGCGGTCTCGGCATCGGGCTCGCGCTCGTCAAGGGCCTGGTCGAGATGCATGACGGGACCGTCACCGCCGCGAGCGACGGTCAGGGCAAGGGCAGCACCTTCACGGTTAAACTTCCGGCGCTGGGGACTCGCCTGGAGCCCCTGGCAGCCGAACCATCGCACAAGGGACAGACCGCCTCCGGGCCCCGACGGCGGATCCTTGTCGTGGATGACAATCGGGACTCGGCAAAGTCGATGGCGATGTTGCTCAAGCTCCTCGGCAACGACGTGGCCACGGCCCATGACGGCGTTGAGGCGGTGGAGACGGCGGCGAAATTCCGGCCCAAGGTGATCCTGATGGACGTGGGAATGCCCCGGCTGAACGGGTACGAGGCGACCGGCCGCATCCGGGAGCAGCCGTGGGGACCGCCGATAATTATCATCGCGCTGACCGGCTGGGGACAGGAAGGGGACCGCGCCATGTCAAAAGCTGCGGGCTGCGACGGTCACCTGGTGAAGCCGGTCAGCTTGCCCGATCTGGAAAAGTTGTTGACAGAGCTGGAGGGCGCCGCCACGCAATCAGGGCCGTAGGCATGCTGACTGTCTCCTAGCGTTACACGCCGGGATTCAGAACGGGCACTGCCAGACGCAATATTTCGAGGTCGGCCTGAACTACGGGACAACATTAGGCCAGGTTCTTCCCGTCACGGTCGGCGGCTTCAAACGCTTCTTCCCGGGTCCGCCCCGCGCCTTTTACCCGAAACAGACCGCCGTTCTGTAAACCAACTCGGAAGCGATTGGATTCGGTCGGTAGCTCGCGAATATAGGCTTTCTCGCCCCAGCGGCGAGCGGCCTGCTGAAGTGCTTCAAGTAGATCACGCGCACCTTGCCCACTCTGGAGCTGCGTGGGGGGGACGGAGTGGAGTCTAATCGGCTGGCGGTCATTGTCAACGAAAATCGCCTTCAAACACCTTCCAGGCGTTGCCGCGCTTGGACCAACACCGCGCGAGCCGCCTCGATTGATTTCTTAGCCGCCTGTCTGCGAGGCGCCGTGGTCGGATTGCGCGGGTAGACGTGGCACGGGGCTTGCACTACCTTTCTCGCGCTGCCTCGCGTTGGCAGCGGCAAAGGAAGCTTTCTATCAGGAGGTGCAGTATGGCAGAAACGATGGCCCGGATGGGTCAGGTGATCGGGCAGGGCGAGGCTCGGGAGCATTCCGAGGGCGTGGTCGCGAAAACCATTGAGCAGCAAACGGCCAAGCTACCGTCCGATCTCTTTTTATGGGCAGCAGGGGGCTCAATTGTTGGCTCGCTTCTGCTCAACTTCATGGGCAAAGAACACGAGAGCCTGTTCGTGGGTCAATGGGCGCCGACCTTCCTCATTCTTGGCCTGTATAACAAGCTGGTCAAGGTCGCCGGGTCGGACCGGTTGCCTGCGTAATGCTCATTGCCCGGGAAATGCGATCCATGCTGGTGGTCAAGCGTTTGGCCCCAGCATTTTTCTTTTTTCAACGGCTCCGCGATTCATGCCCAGTGTCTGAAGATCCAAGTTCGGTCCGAAGGCTCAAGGGGTGCATCGAGGAAAGGTTTAGCTGGGCCTATTAATAAGATCCTGAACTCTACAGATCGGTAGTACAGAGTGATAACACGCGCTTCTTATTTCTGCGCTTGGCCATCGTGTTCCGTCGCCGCTTGTTGTTCCAGTTTCTGCATGACCGCTTCGACTGCCTGCTCGCTACCCCCACTGTGCCCCTCTCGTTAAGCGAAGAAACGCACGCTTCAGGCGCTCGATCTGTTCGTCGGAGAGATTCTCCAGATTGACCAGGTGTGTGCGCTCCCTCTACAAGCCATTCGGAGACATTGAATAGGCACAATCGTTTCAGAATCACTATTTATCCCACGAAAGTCACTTACGGACCTGCGATTTGTGGATGAGTGAAACGCGGTATCTCATTTGCACTATAGCATCGGACCGAAGCAATTCGGAATGACGCATACGGGAAGGGCTGGCCGTTCTAGCTCTTTGGACCTTTGGCACGATACTGAATTGCTCAGAGCTATTGGAGGATGTAGAAATGAGGCGTTCCAGTATTTGTAGACTTTGCCAGGCAGTGATCGTCAGCGTGAGCCTGATCATGCCATTCGCGGGGTCGGCGTTCGCACAGCCGAGCAATCCTGAAAGGACGAACTCGGACACGGCCCGCGTCCACGACGTTCGGCCCGAGCGAACCTTCGACTGGGGCTGGCTGGGCCTTCTCGGATTGGCGGGGCTATTAGGCATGGTGCCCCGCCGAGATCGAGAGATTCACCATAGCGCGGTGGATGTTTCCGGCCGGCCCATTGCGAGGCCGTAAGCCGCTGCAGGGGCAACCAGAGGAAGGCACGGTTTGCTCTGACCGGAAATGAGGTTAGAGCAAACCGCGTTCCTTTTTTGGCATGGATGGTCTTGACTATTTCGTGGTACGGCGGCGCGCAGGGCTTGGTCGCTTGGAATTTCCATTGGCCAAGCCGTGTAAGGCTGGGGCTTCTAACTGGGCGCAGCGGTTGCCGGAAGTCAAACGAATGCAGTGTGCGAGCCCGTGCCGGGTATCCCAGCGTTACACGCTGGGATACTCCGGTTAAAGCGTTTCGGCCGTCCCCCGCGAGCTTTGACGTTTCATTTTCTTTCCTCTAGGTCCGCCAGCAGCTTCTGGAAATCCGCGCGCTGGCGCAGGGCGGCGAGGTCCTGGTCTTGCTTCATGTGGGCGGCGTTCTTGTAGCCCTTGGCGACGGCGTGCTTGAGCAAGGTCAGCGCTTCATCGGCACACTCTTTGGCGAGCCGGGCCGTGTCGGGGCCGGTGTGGCTCGCCCCCGCACAAAGGGCATACAGGCGCGCCGGGCTGGCGCTCGTCAAGGGACTCGTCGAGATGCACGGTGGGACCGTCACCGTCGAGAGCGGGAATCAAGGCGCGGGAAGCACGTTTACTGTCAGACTTCCGGCACTGGAGAGCCGCCAGGAACTGGTGCCCAGCACGCCGGAGAACGGTCAGGCGGTACGTGGACCGAAACGAAGCATTCTGGTGGTCGATGACAACCGCGACTCCGCCACTTCGATGGCGATGATGCTCAAGCTGATGGGCAACGAAGTCCACACGGCCCACGATGGCGTTGAGGCGGTGAAGGCAGCCAACCAGTTCCGGCCCAATGTTGTCCTGATGGACGTCGGCATGCCCAAGCTCAACGGGCTGGATGCGACCCGCCGCATCCGGGAGCGGCCGTGGAGCCGCTCCGTCGTTATCATCGCGCTAACCGGCTGGGGCCAGGATGAAGATCATGTCCAATCGAAAGAGGCCGGGTGCAATGGTCACCTGGTGAAGCCAGTAACGCTTGCCGACCTGGAGCAGCTCCTAGCAAAGTTGACTGGCGAGGACAGCAGCGGCAAACAGCCGTGACGATGACAACCCGCGGAAGAAGTCACACAGAGCTGGCCACGCAGCTGACCGTGTCGGCGTCGTCGAGTACCGTCACAACTGACCTTGGCCGCGCTGGCCAGACGGCAGCAGACGCACGAAGCCTGTTGAAAAGCTGGCGCACGGTAGGCCGAGAAGAATTGAAACGCTTCTCCGGAAGGCGGCCATTGAGCTTTTTCGTCGCCTGGCAATAAACGAGGCCGGTCGGCTTTTCAGCACTGACCGGCCCCGGTTCGTCTCGATACCTTGTCGGCAACCTCAATTGGCTATTCGATTCTTACGATTTTGCCGGTGGATTTTGGGAGCACGACCGATCGACGCGATCCCAGGCATCACGAACGGCGTCTTTCGCCTTATGCCAGTCCAGCTTCGAATGGGCTTTCGCCGAGTCCCAACCTGCCCGCAATTCCGGCTCGACGTCCTCGAACTGCCGGCCAGAATAGGACGTTCGTGATTCCCACCCGTACTGATAAGCGGGGCTGTACTCTTCGTAGGTGCTATCTTTCCCAACGTAAGGCCTGCTTCGGTAGTTCTTCTGCCAGTACTCACGTTCGACCGTTGGATTGACATTCTCGGCCGCCTTCTTGCCGACCAGGCCGCCAACGATGCCTCCCGCGACGGCGCCCACGACCGCGCCCACCGGGCCGGCTGCGGCACCAAGGGCCGTGCCTGCGGCCATTGCACCGCCAACGCCCAGAGCGCCGCCAACTGCTGCGCCGCCAACTGCCGTGCCAACTCCAACCCCGGCCGGATGCGCGCCCTTCTCACCCGTCAACGGGTCGCGATTCTCAGACTTGGGCTTTCTTTCATCTTTGCTGGCCATAATTTTCCTCGTTAAAGATCGGTTTGAGCGTAAATCACGACAATAGAAAGAATTGCAATTTCAATGCCGAGCTCAGAACTGGCCACCGCTATTCGCACTGACTGGTCCTGGCCGCCATTTCCTGTACGCACTCGCGCAATCGATCGGCCAGCTCGTTAGGGTCAGCCGGCTTGGTGAAGTGAAGGTCGAAGCCAGCCTCGACTGCTCGGTCCAAGTGGTCGTAATCACCCAACGCGGTCAGCGTGGCGAGGACGGGCCTATGTTCCGGGAGGAGATCTCGCAACCGCGCGGCCAGCTCGTACCCGCTCATGCCCGGCATGTTAATGTCCAGCACGCAAGCGTCCGGCGTGAATCGCCTGGCTACCTCCAGGGCTGAAGGACCATCGAATGAGGTCTGTACCTCGAAACCAGCCTCGGTGAGCAAGTAGCTCAAAGAAGTCGCGGCGTCGCGGTTGTCATCCACCACGAGGATTCGGATCGTCTTTGTCAACTTGAGCATCGACGCCTCATTTAAGAATTACACCGCGCGGGATTTCGCCCATCAGGGCCTCAAGCGCCAACATGGTCCTGCCCTTTTTGCGCGCGAATAGCGGCGGGTTGATTAGGAGCACGACGGAACGATGCTCCTGCGCTGCTTCCTTGCCAATTCAGCGATGTACAGTGGTAAGAACGACAGGCCTGGAATGGGGATAGGAAGAACTGCCAAGGCGGCCATGGCAATTACGAGGCCCACTGTTCCTGTGCTTCCATAGCGGGAATGCATCTGTGTTATTCGACCCAGGATGGCCTTACGCATGAAAACCTCTGTTCTGGAATAATCAGGGCAAATGTTGTGCCAGAGCGAGCATGCGCCCAATTCATGCAGTTCGGCAAGCTGATCGCGTTAACGGACGAATCGGGGAAGGAGGACGACGAGACATTTTGCGCCCAGGCGCAAGTGCCGCCGCAGCACCAGACGTCAGGTATAAGGTCTTTTGAGGAAAACTAGAAAAGAGTCTTGGCAATCGAGACAAATCAGATCGCAGGTTCGCCCCAGCATTGGCAAGATTGGCTTGTGTTCCAGGACAAAGCACCGGGCAGGATGTCAATCCCGCACGGTCCCTTTGGGCTACCCGCCGCGCTCGCTTTGGCAATTGCGCGAACGCAAAAGCGCTAACATCGAGCGCGTGTTGAATGTGCGTCGTGACATCGACCGGAGCATCATCGTGGAGTTTCCTCGCGGCCCAGTAGCGTGCGCGCGGATGCCAGAATCCCAGCTTCACGGGCTGGGATACTCCGGCGCCCAGAACGCGACGGTTTGCCCACCGCGGGCCTACCGTTTAGGATCGGCGTATGGCTTAGGGGCAAAAGAACCTCTGCCGTGAACGACCGGCAGAGGAGGCTGGCGACGCCGATGGAGCGTGGGTGATTGTGAAGTAGAGCGAGAGGCGGTTATTTCGGCAACAGGTATGCTTACGAGCGATGGTGCCGAGCAGTTCAAAAAAATGTCCCGCTCCGGCTTCCTCGGCGTCGCCCAGTCACCGAAGCAGCGAAAAGCGGGACAGGTGGAGTATCGTCCGCCTCGTGGCGGAAGTCAAGCAAAATGGCTTATCGGCACTTACCCCTGCTTCGCAGGCGGCAGTAGAATCATGGAATGCGCTGGCTTCTTAAACGCTGGTGGTTCTGGCTGATTGCAGTAATTGTTCTGTTGATGCTATTCGCGGAGCTACTTGATCGGTTGGCAGTTCTCGGTCTAATACCGGAGAAAGAGACGCTGCCACCACCTTAAGGAGCGCAACGCATTATCACGAGCGTCGTTCACTTGCAGTGCGAGCTAGGCATTGAGCCTATCTTCTGGCCGAAGCTGGAAGGCGAGCGGAACTTGCTGCCGTTGGTCAGACCGAGTTAAATGGTCGAGGGCAAAATTATGACGCAGCAACGGCGAAGTTGTACCACGATCTTTATAGTGGGCGCAATGATTCTGGCTGCAATCTTGCTCGTGCTTAAGGCGATTTTTATCCTCTTGTTTGGGAACAATGACTAAATCAACACAAAGTTAGCCCACTACCAGTTGGCTTCTGTATCTATTTCTCATCGTCAGGTGTGCGATCATTGCTGGAGGCGATTGTTGGCCCACTGATTTGGCAACTGAAATGAAACGAAATGCCACCGGTCTATGCAATAAGACGCGTCGGCCTGGGGGTCTCGTAAACCGGCTACCTGAGGATTGCTAACTAACACTACGGCGTCCGCACAGTCCGGCGACCGCCCGAGCCGCTCACAAAACCGCGTCAAACTCAATTACGGCACCTTTTCTTGCATCCCCAGGCTAAGCTGGTAACTCTCGGGACCGCCCTCAAGCTTGGCCGAAACGTGACCGAGAGCATCGCCGATCGTGTAGTCGAAGTGAAATCCAAGGAGAGGGCTCTCGGCGGCGCCGTTCTCACCGGCGGCGCCGATGGTGGCGCCATGCCTCTTGGCCAGCCGTTCCAGTTCGGCCTTGAGCGCTAGCATTACCTTATCAACGGCCTCTTTGCTGCCGCGCAGCTCGACGTAGAAGTTGCGATTGCCGCTAAAGCCGTTTGACCCGCTACCCGAGCTCACGCCGCTGCCCGAGCTGCTTAGCGTGCAGCCTTTCTCGATGACGATGCGCTGGATGTCCTGGTGAAAGTTTTGGGCCTGGTCAAAAAACGCGCTGCTCGTCACAGCAGGCCGAGGCAGCTTAAGGCCAAAGCAGCCGTTAGCGAGTAAAGCCAGTGCGACGAAAAAGATCTGCAGCGGCCTCGTTGACATGATAATCTCCTATCGGTAGAGCATTCATTGGTTCGCTGCATTTCATGCCGATATTCTCCTCTCTTGCTCATCGCAAATCAATCCCCCACCATGGCAGGTGCTGCATGCGCCTCAGCCGGTTCGTCACCAGTACCTCCTGGTCAGGCGGCAGCGCTAGCTTCTCGCGACGCTCCGGGTCCAGCATGTCGCCTAGGGCCCAGTAAGCATAAGCCCGGACGTTGACGACTGCAGAGGAGAGCACATGGATTACGATTCGGTTGACGGCTCCCGGCCTGGCGATCCGCTCCCGCCGGGAACACGCTCGCCTGATTCTACCTTCGACTTCCGCCGAATCCCAAGCGCCTTATCCCTTCGCGCCTTGGCGATCTCGATCAGTTCGTAAGCTCGGGCAAAACGCTGTTGTTCTTCCGCGCTGATCTGCCGGTGACCCGGTAGGTTTTTTTGCTTTTCTGACCGGTTTGCCGGGATTAGTCTGTATCTTCTAAATCAGCCCGCGGCTCCTGCGGAATCTGAGGATCCGAAAGAGAATCCATGTACCTCCGCGCACGATTTCTTTTCACGGTTGCCTTGCTATTCGTCACCTCTGGTTTCGCTGCAGGTGACGGGCCCTTTCTTCCGAAGGAAGCTACCGCCCAAATGACTCTCCCCGACGGTTTCCGTGCCACCCTCTTCGCTGGTGAGCCAGACGTGGTGCAGCCTATTGCATTCACCTTCGACGATCGCGGCCGTCTCTGGGTAGTCGAATGCCTGTCGTATCCCAAATGGACCTCGGCCCGGGAGGGTACGGACCGCGTTCTCATCTTCGAGGATACCGATGGCGATGGCGTCTTCGACAAACGGACCGTCTTTTACGACAAGGGAGCAAACCTCACCGGTATCGCCGTCGGCTTCGGCGGAGTCTGGTTGTGCA
>Ga0185299_10006206_pt1 | contig 12828 bp, 9 predicted proteins | sample PaiPotPPA55metaG_FD_128002 | JGI IMG/M metagenome (GOLD analysis project Ga0185299, IMG submission 128002) | Iron sulfur acid spring bacterial and archeal communities from Banff, Canada, to study Microbial Dark Matter (Phase II) - Paint Pots PPA... ...
CCGTCTGCCCACCCAGGCCAGCCAGATGTACGGCACCAACCTGGTCAACCTGCTCAAGCTGCTCACCCCGGGCAAGGACGGTCAGGTCGTCCTCGACCTCGACGACGTCGTCCAGCGCGGCATCACGGTCGTGCGCGCCACCGGATCCGGGACCGGCGAGAAGCTGTGGCCGCCGCCGCCCGTCCAAGTCAGCGTGGCCGCCGCCGCGCCAGCCGCGGCAGCCAAGGCGGAGCCGAAGCCGGCGAAGAAGCCGCTGTCGGCCACCGCGAAGACCGCGCTGGTCTTCGGTGGGATCGCACTGTACTGGCTGCTGCTCGCGGTCGCCCCGGCGCCGATCCCGCAGGACTTCACCGTCCTGACCCTGGCGATCGTCATCGGCTTCTACGTCATCGGCAAGGTCCACCACGCCTTGCACACGCCCCTGATGAGCGTCACCAACGCCATCTCCGGCGTCATCGTCGTCGGCGCGCTGGTTCAAGTGGGGCTCGGCGTAGGCGCGATCCAGGTACTGGCCGGGATCGCGACCCTGCTCGCCTCCATCAACATCTTCGGCGGCTTCGCGGTGACCCGCCGCATGCTCGCCATGTTCAGCAAGGGGAACTGACGTGTCTGCAGCCTCTATCGCCACCGCGGCGTACCTTGTCGCCGCCCTGCTGTTCATCCTCTCCCTGGCGGGCCTGAGCAAGCACGAGACCGCCAAGCAGGGCTGGACGTACGGCGTGGCCGGCATGGCCATCGCGCTGGCCGCCACCATCAGCTTGACCGTCCACGACAGCTCAGCGCGCGGCACGACCGTGCTGATCCTGGTGATCGCGATCGTCATCGGCGCCGTCATCGGCCTGTGGCGAGCGCGCATCGTGCAGATGACCGGCATGCCCGAGCTGATCGCGGCGCTGCACTCCTTCGTGGGTCTGGCCGCGGTGCTGGTCGGCTGGGCGTCGTACGTCGAGGTCGAGCGCAAAGGCCTCGGCGGCTTCACCGGCTCTCTGTTGCACATCCACCATGCCGAGGTCTTCATCGGCATCTTCATCGGCGCGGTCACCTTCACCGGCTCGATCGTCGCCAACCTGAAGCTGAGCGCGAAGATCAAGTCCGCGCCGCTGGTGCTGCCGGGCAAGAACATCCTCAACCTCGCAGCCCTCCTCGCCTTCGCGGTCCTGACGCTCCTGTTCGTGATCCACCCGGCCCTGTGGGCGATCATCCTGGTGACCGCGATCGCCCTGCTCTTCGGCTGGCACCTGGTCGCCTCCATCGGCGGCGGCGACATGCCGGTCGTGGTCTCGATGCTCAACAGCTACTCCGGCTGGGCGGCGGCCGCCAGCGGCTTCCTGCTCAACAACGACCTGCTCATCGTCACCGGCGCACTCGTCGGATCCTCGGGTGCCTACCTGTCCTACATCATGTGCAAGGCGATGAACCGCTCCTTCATCTCCGTCATCGCCGGCGGCTTCGGCATCGAGGCACCCAAGGGGATTGAGGAGGATTACGGCACGCACCGGGAGATCTCGGCCGAGGAGACCGCCGAAATGCTCGCCAACGCCTCCAGTGTGGTGATCACACCGGGATACGGCATGGCGGTGGCCCAGGCGCAGTACCCGGTGGCCGAGCTGACCCGGGTCCTGCGGGGCAGGGGCATCAACGTGCGGTTTGGTATCCACCCGGTCGCCGGCCGCCTTCCGGGGCACATGAACGTGCTGCTCGCCGAGGCGAAGGTGCCCTACGACATCGTGCTGGAGATGGACGAGATCAACGACGACCTCGCCGACACCGATGTCGTCCTCGTGATCGGCGCGAACGACACCGTCAACCCGTCCGCCGCCGAGGACCCGGGCAGCCCGATCGCCGGCATGCCGGTGCTGCGGGTGTGGGAGGCCAAGAACGTCGTGGTCTTCAAGCGCTCGATGGCCAGTGGCTACGCCGGGGTGCAGAACCCGCTCTTCTTCCGCGAGAACGCCGCCATGCTCTTCGGTGACGCCAAGGTCAAGGTCGACGAGATCGTCGGCGCCCTGGCCGCAGTGCCCGCCGTCCCCGCCCTCGTGTAGCGGTCGGCGGGGAATCCGACACGGAACGCGGCGGCCGCCGCATGCCTGTGTGCGCGACGGCCGCCGTTGTCGGCAGGTCCGGAAGGCTCGGAGCTTATTGATTGTTCAACCGGTCGTGAACGAGGAAATGCAGACGACCGACGTCGTGGTGATCGGCGCCGGGCAGGCGGGCCTGTCGAGCGCCTATTTCCTGAGCCGCGCCGGGTTCGACCCCGACGACGGCTATGTGGTCCTCGACGGCGACCGGGCGCCGGGCGGGGCGTGGCAGCACCGGTGGCCGACGCTGCGCATGGAGACCGTCAACGGCATCTTCGACCTGCCGGGCATGGCCTTCGAGCCGCCGTCACCGCAGGAGCAGGCCTCGATCGCGGTCCCCCGGTACTTCGCCGAGTTCGAGGAGCGGTTTGAGCTCGCCGTGCGGCGGCCGGTCGCGGTACGCGCGGTGCGTAATGGGCCGGATGACCGGCTGCTGGTCGAGAGCGATGCGGGGACGTGGGCCGCGCGGGCAGTGATCAACGCGACCGGCACGTGGACCCGGCCCTTCTGGCCCTACTATTCCGGCCGCGAGACCTTCCTCGGGCGCCAGTTGCACGCCGTCGATTACCCCGGTCCGCAGTCGTTCGCGGGAAAGCGGGTGATCGTGGTCGGCGGCGGGATCACCGCGATACAGCTGCTCACCGAGCTCTCCCAGGCCGGGGCCTCGACGACCTGGGTCACGCGTAGGCCGCCGGTATTCCGCGAACAGCCGTTCACCCGCGAGTACGGGCGTGAGGTGGTGGCGATGGTGGAGCGCAGGGTGCGCGCGGGACTTGTGCCGCAGAGCGTCGTCAGCGTCACCGGCCTGCCGGTCACCGGGGCGGTGCTCGAGGCGCGGCGGCACGGAGTGCTCGACCGGCTTCCGATGTTCGACCGGATCACGCCGGACGGGGTTGCCTGGGACGGCGGCGACGCGGACGGGCCCGGGTCCGTCGAGGCGGACGTCATCCTCTGGTGCACCGGCTGGCGTGCCGCGCTCGACCATCTCGCGCCGCTACACCTGCGCGCTCCCGGCGGCGGCATCGCCATGGACGGCACGCGCGTCGTCCTCGAGCCACGCCTGCACCTGGTCGGATACGGCCCGTCGGCCAGTACTGTCGGCGCCAACCGAGCCGGACGCGAGGCGGTCCGGGACATTCGCCGGCTCTTGTCTCGGCGCATCCCCGAATCGCTCGCGGCCTAGTTGCGGTGTAGCTGCGGCCTGGTTGCGGGCTAGGTGCGGCCCAGCCCTCTCCCCATGCCGGGTGCGCTCAGCCGAGCGCCTTGTCGAGGTTGAACGCGGCGCTGATGAGGGCGAGGTGGGTGAAGGCCTGCGGGAAGTTGCCCTGCTGCTCGCCGGCCAGGCTGATCTCCTCGGCGTACAGCCCGACGTGGTTGGCGTAGGTGAGCATCTTCTCGAAGGCCAATCGCGCCTCGTCCAGGCGGCCGGCGCGGGTGAGGGCTTCGACGTACCAGAAGGAGCAGATGGAGAAGGTGCCCTCCGCGCCCTCGAGCCCGTCGGGACTGGCCGCAGGGTCGTAGCGGTAGACGAGCGAGTCGGCGACGAGGTCGGCGGTGAGCGCGTCGAGAGTAGAGAGCCATTTCGGGTCGGTCGGCGCGATGAACTTGGCAAGCGGCATCATCAGCACAGCCGCGTCGAGCACCTCGTCACCCTCGTGCTGGACGAACGCCTGTCGGGCCGACGACCAGCCTTTGTCCATGATCCGGTAGTAGATGGCATCGCGGACGCTTCCCCAGCGGGGCAGGTCGGCGGGAAGGCCGCGGCGCCGCGCGATCCGGATGGCGCGCTCGATCGCGACCCAGCACATCAGGCGCGAGTAGAGGAATTTCTTGCGGCCGCCGCGCGTCTCCCACACGCCTTCATCGGGCTGGTCCCAGTGCTCGCAGACCCAGCCGACGAGGGCGCAGACCGCGTCCCAGTGATCGCTGGAGATCGGCTTGCCCCACTTGTCGTACAGGTAGATCGAATCGACCAGGGCGCCGTAGATGTCCAGCTGCAGCTGGCCGGCCGCGGCGTTGCCGACCCGGACCGGAGCCGAACCCTGATACCCGCTCAGATGCGTAAGCTCGCGCTCGGGCACGTCGGTGCGGCCGTCGATGCCGTAGACGATCTGCAGCGGGCCGGAGGTACCGGCCGCGGCGTGGTCGATCCGCGCGGTCAGAAAGCCCATGAAGGCCTCGGCCTCGCTGGTGAACCCGAGGCGCAGCAAGGAGTACACGCAGAACGCCGCGTCCCGCACCCACAGGTAGCGGTAGTCCCAGTTGCGCGCGCCGCCGAGTTGCTCGGGCAGGCTCGTCGTCGGGGCGGCCACCATCGCCCCGGTCGGCTCATAAGTCAGAAGTTTGAGGGTCAGCGCGGAGCGGTGGACCATCTCCCGCCACCGCCCGCGGTAGCGGGACTGGCTGAGCCAGCCACGCCAGAACGCCACGGTCGCATTGGCCTCATGCTCCGCCTCGTGCGCCGGGCACGCTCGCGGCGGAATGTCGTCGGCGATCCGATCGAGCGCGAAGACCGCGGACTCGCCCTGGGCCAGCTTGAACCGCGCCGTCGCGTCGTCTCCGTCCACGTCGAGCGGCACCGAGGCGGTCAAGGCCAGCGACAGCTCGGCGGAGTCGAACCGCACACCCTCCGCGGTCCGGCTCAGAGTATGCGGCTGTGCGCCATAACCGAAGCGCGGCGCGATCCTGGCTCGGAAGGGCATCGTCCCGCGGACGCACACCACGCGCCGGATCAGGCTGTGCCGCTCCGGTCTGGCCGGGCCGTGCGGATGGCCGCCGACCGGCATGAAGTCCTGGACCTCGGCCATGCCGTCGTCGGTAAGGAAGCGGGTGATCAGCACGTTCGTGTCGGGGAAGTAGAACTGCCTGGTCTTGGCCAGGCAGTCGGCCGCCAGCTCGAACGCTCCGCCGCGTTCGGCGTCCAGGATCGCGCCGAAGACACTCGGGGAGTCGAAATCAGGGCAGCAGTACCAGTCGATCGTGCCGTTGGTGCCCACCAGCGCCACCGTGCGCAGATCACCGATCAGACCGTGTTCGGCGATCGGCAGGTATCCGAGAGCCATGCACCCATCATCACGCAAGATGGCCGGGTGCGCCCTGTCGGAGCGACCGGCTACCCTGCGGGCCATGGGGACTTCCGAATCATTGCGACCACAGGATGCCGAAGCCGCCGCCAGGGCCCGGATCCTGGTCGCCGGGGGCTATCTGGACCCCGCAGAAATCGCTGAGGCACTCGTCGACGAGTTCTCTGAGCCGGAGTCGGAGTCAGACCAGGAGCCGGAGTCGGACGAGGGAGCGGAGTTCGAGTATCCGCGAGCTGTCAAGATCACCGAAGCGGTCTGGCGCGAGCGATTCGCCGAGCAGGCCGACTGGCCCGAGATCACCGAGTCCGACGCGATCGAGGAGGCGTTCGAGGAACTCGAGGATCGGCACATCGTCGCGCGGGCCGACTTCACCTGTTGCGCGAACTGCGGCCACGGCGAGATCCAGGATGAGCTGGACGAGGACTCGATCGGATACGTCTTCTTCCATAATCAATCCACCGACCGCGCCGTCGCCGACGGGCAGCTGTATCTGTACTACGGGGCCTGCGAGCAGCAACGCGCCGCGGAGGTGGGAGGGCTCATCGTCGCCGAGCTCATTGCCGCAGGCCTGCCAGTGAAGTGGTCCGGTGATCCGGGCAAGGCCATCGTCGTCGGGCCGATCGAGTGGCGCAGACGGATCGACGCCTGGGAATTGGTATACGTGGCCGAATGAGGGGCCGGCGGTGCAGGTCCGCTGACCCCTCGGTTCACGGCAGTAACGTGGCCGTCAGCTGCTGAAGACCTGGAGCTCGGAGAGCTGTCCTGCGGGCCAAGCGGTGTTGGCGGTGAAGGTCAGCTTCACATAGCGGATCGTGGCAGCGGTGAACGTGGCGGTGGCCGTGTTGCCGGTGGACGGGTTGAAGGTGTACCCGGCGGAGGCGGCCAAGGTGCTGTAGGTGCTGCCGTCGTTGCTTCCCTGAATGGTGATGGTCTGGGTACGGGTGCCCCAGGCAGTGGCCGGCGGAAGGTCCATCACGATCCTGCTGATACTGATCGACGAGCCCAGGTCGACCTGGATCCACTGCGGGAAGGCGTTGTCCGTCGACTCCCAGTAGGTGCTGGTGTTTCCGTCGACGGCGTTCGACGCGACGTATGTCTGGGTGGATCCGCTCGCGGTCACGGGCCGGTTGAGCGCAAGGTTCGTATTCGCCGGGGCCGCCGAGGTCGTGACGGACACGGTGTTCGACGCGGCGGAAACGTTGCCCGCCGCGTCATAGGCGGTGACCGCGTATTCGTACGTCGTCGACGCCGACAGGCCGGTGACGGTGAATGTGGTCGAACTCGTCGTGCCGACAGAGGTCGTAGTCGATCCGCTGATCTGCTCGACCGTGTAGCCGGCAACGCCGACGCTGCTGGTCGACGCGGTCCACGCGAGAGCGACGCTGTTGTACGTCACGGACGTGCTGTGCAGGCTGGACGGCGCGGTAGGCGGCTGAGTCGTCGAGCCCGAACCCGCCGCGTAGACCTGGAACTCGGAGATCTGTCCGGCCGGCCATCCCGTGTTCGCGGTGATGTTGAGCCGCACGTACCGGCTCGCGGTGTTGGGCAACGTGATGGCGACGCTGTTGCCGGTGGACGGATTGAAGGTGTATCCGGTGGCTGCGACGATCTGCGTGAAGGTCGAGCCGTCGGTGCTGCCGAGGATCTGGATCGTCTGTGTCCTGGTGGACCACGAGGACGAGGGCGGCAGAGTGAGCGTGATACTGCCGAGCGTGTAGGTGCTCCCCAGGTCGACTTGAAGCCACTGGGGAAATGCGTTGTTCGTCGACTCCCAGTAGGTGCTGGTGTTGCCGTCGACGGCGTTCGCGGGAGCGTAGCCCTGGGTGGAGCCGCTGGCGCTGGCCGGCCTGTTGAGCGCGAGGTTCGTCCCGGTCCCAGGGCCCGAGCCGCCCGAGGTCACCGGCTGCGTCGGGCGGACGTTCGTCAGCGCGATCTGGCCCTTGAGCATCTTGCCGCCGTCGCCCGTCAGCCGCAGGTAGTAGTCCGCTGAACAGGCCGTACCGTCCTCGTCGAGCGAGAGCAGTCCGGAGTTGCTCGGCACGTAGGCCTGCGTGGGCGCGGTGTTGACGATCTGGTTGCCCTCACCGAACTCATCGAACATCGAGATGTAAATCCCCTGCGCCCCGACGCGCACCATGTTGTAGAACTGTTCCCACATGAAGTCGCCGTGCACGCGCTGGCGCGCCGAGAGATCGCCCGGGAGCACGCAGGGCTGGTAGTCGATGCCGTTGGAGTTGCAGTACGCCTGGTCGCCGACGTTGACGTTCGTGTAGAAGTTGTCGGAGTCGGCCGACGTGCCGATCCGGCCGACCATCCACGGCGAGATCATGTTGAATGCCGAGTACACGCCCAGGTAGCCGGAACGCGAGTCGCTCACGCCGGTGCGCCAGTACGTTGGCACACCACCCATCACGTAACAGCCCTGGCTCTGGAACCACTGCACCACCGAGAGGCAGTCGGCGGCGGACCACGGGTGGTTGGCGTCGTTGAATCCGAAGCCCCAGATGCCCACGACCGGCTTGCCGTTCTGATGGGCGTAGGCGGAGGACGACGCGTATTGCGACATCACGTTCGTCCAGTCCGCCGGCATCTCGGTCTTCATGTTCGTCCAGCCGGTGGCGTCGTACATGATGTAGAACTTCCGCCCGGAGCTCTGCGCTCCCGTGTTCAGCATCGCCGTGACCGCATTGCGCGTCGGCCCCTCCGAGCCGTTCGGATCGAAGCGCTGCAGCGCGATCGTGTCGATCCCGTTGGCCTGCATGAGCGAACAGTGCGTGTTGACGACCTGCTGGTCGTAGGAGGAGAAGAGGTTCGGCGCGCCGCCGTTGTTGAGATTCGCGTAGGCGGTCGTGTATCCCTTCGAGAAGATCGTCATGTCCGGCCACGCCTTGAGGTTCTCGTTGCTCGGCGACGGCGGCTGCGATTCGTTCTGGCTCCAGTGCCACCACGCGTTGATCGGGGCGCCGTCGCCGATGCAGGCGAACCAGCCCTGATAGCCGACGGTGATCTTGCCGACGACGTCCCCGGGCGCGCTCGCCGCGGCGGCGGGCGACGCGGAGATCGCGGCGAACGCCCCCTGCGCAGCGGGCAGCGCGGCGGGCAGCGCAGCGGCCGAGAGCAGCAGTTTTCTGCGGGTGATGGGCATGGGTGAGACCCCTGAGGTGAGATGTGGGCAGGAGCGGAGAGCGGGCGGGCGGGGACTAGCCGGAGACGAGCGGGGACGACGGGCAATATGCCGGGGAGCGTAGAACTTCTGATACATGACCGCAATATTGGCAAGCAAGTTTCGAAAATTCTGCAAGACGAGCTGCAATCCCTTGCATAAGATCAATCGTAAATCGGCTTCCCCGAGTCCCCCGCACCCCTTATCGTCATGATGACGAATAAGGAGTGTCGATGAGCACGTACAAGGGCATCGCCGATGCCAACGAGACGATCGTCGCCAACGGCCGGTACGCCGCGCCGAGCGGCACAGCCGTGCAGATCGGCGACGCGGTGGCCGCTGCGTGCGCCGGAACCGTCTCTTACTCGCCGGACGATCTGGACCGGCTGATGGATGGCGTCGCACCGGGAACGGCGGCGACGCGGATCGAGGTCACCGGCGAATCGAGCATGAGCACCGCGCGGCGCCTGCACGATGAGCCCGTAAGCGCGGGCGCAGGTTCGGGCGCGGGCGCGGGCCACATCGCAGTACTGAACTTCGCCTCAGCGCGCAACGCCGGCGGCGGCTACCTCGGCGGCGCCCGAGCGCAAGAGGAGGATCTCTGCCGCGTCTCGGCGCTCTATACCACCCTACGTCAGGCTCCTGACTACTACGCCGCGCACCGGGCGTCGAAGGATCCGGCCTACAGCCACCGAGTCATCTACTCCCCCGACGTTCCCGTGTACCGAGACGTCAGGTACCGGCTACTCGAGACCCCGTACCAAGTGGCGTTCCTGACCAGCCCAGCTCCGAACGCCGGTGTCATCACCCGCGACAGGCCGGCCGACGCGGCGGCCATTCCCGATCTGCTCGCGGCGCGAGCCGCACGCATCCTGGCGACGGCCGCGCGTCACGGATGCCGCTCGTTGGTCCTCGGAGCGTGGGGTTGCGGCGTGTTCCGCAACGATCCAGCGCACGTAGCTGCTGCATTCCACCGACACCTGGCCGCCGGCGGCACCTTCGAGGGCTCATTCGAACGGATCGTGTTCGCCGTCCTCGACAGGACGCCGGCGCAGCCGAACCTGACGGCGTTCCGCACCGCCTTCGGTGCGGCGGCCGATCCCACGCGGCCTTGACGATCAGCCGACCTACCTGGTAGGTTAACCTGCTATGACGGCGAGAGACGTCGTCTGGGAGGGCCGAGAGCCATGTTTCCGCTGCAAGACCCCGCTCCCGTGACCCGGCGGCGGGTGGCTGACCAGATCGTCGAGGATCTGCGGGCGCGGATCCTGGACGGCACGCTGCCGGACGGCGCGAAGCTGCCCGCGGAGCGCGAGCTTGCCGCGCATTACGACGTGAGCGCGCCGACGGTGCGGGAGGCGGTCAGGGTGCTGACCGCGATGGGCCTGATTCGGATGCGCAACGGCGCGCGGGCCACGGTGACGGCGCAGGGCGGGTCGCTGCTCGCCGTCTCGATCTCCTCGGTCGTGCAATTCGAGAAGATGGGGGCGCGCGATGTGCTCGGGCTGCTCGGCGCGCTCAACGCGTACGCGGCTGAGCTCGCGGTGCGCCAAGCGACCGATGAGGAGCTCGCCGAGTTCAAGAGCGCGGCAGAGCGCACCCTCAAGCCGACCGACGACGTGCGCGAGTCGATCGCGGCTCTGAAGGCGTACTTCTTGAAGCTGGCCGAGATCTCGCACAATCCCCTGCTGGCCGCGCTCTGCGGCTGCATCACCGAAATCCAGCTCGGGCTCGCTGCAGAAGTGGCCGGCGCTGGGCAGGACGGCTGGGGACGCGTCGCGTCGTCTGTCGCCGAGATGCGGATCGAGATCGCGGACGCTCTCGCCGAGCGCGACGGGGTCCGCGCAGTCAGCCTGGTGCGCGACTACCACCGCCGTGTGGTCGACCGTGTTCAGTCACTGCCGCGGGCCAAGGAGCTCGCCGACTCCGATCCTGGGCTGCGCCTTGCGCTCGCGAACTGGCTGAAGGCGAACGTCCGTCTTGCGGGCGGAGAAGAGCCTGGTCAGCGCGTCTGACACGGCCGCCCTGACACGGCTCGGGACGGAATGCCGCGCCCGCAGGCGTTCAACTACGTCGCGGACGCGGCAAGCATCGTGAGTCCCAGTCAGACGGTGCCGGCCTCGGCGGCGGGAACGAGGGCGGCAGCCTCCGGAGTCGGCGTGCGATGCGGCACGAGGACGTCGACCAGCGCGATCACGAACGCCAGGGCCAGCAGACCCGCGGAGCCGAAGAGGCTCACCTCCGCGGCGTGCTGGTAGCCGGCGGTCAGGCTGATTGCCTGATGGGCGTTCGCGACATGGCCCGCGGCCAGAGACGGGTTCGGGATTTGGCCAGTGCCGCCGGTGCCCTGCTGGAAGTTGGCAGGCGGCTGCGAGCCAGTGCCCTGACTGGAGCTCGGGCGCGACCGGGACAGCTCGCCGAAGAAGAGTGATCCGGCCAGAGCCGTGCCGATCGCGGTGCCGATGCGCTGTCCGGTCTGGAATCCGCCTGCCGCGGTTCCGCCCTCGGTGCGCGGGACGCTGTGCATCGTGAGCGTCTGATTCGGCGTGATGACGAGGCCCGCGCCGAAACCGGCCAGCAGGAGCGGCGCGAACAGCTCGCCGGCGGCGTTGCTCGCGGTGGCGTTGCGGATCAGCACCGCAGTCAGGAACAGGCCGACCGCGGCGGCCAGGCATCCGACTGCGACCATTGGCTGGCCGAAGCGGTGGACCATACGACCGCAGATGATGGCCAACACGGCTGAGGTGATCACGAAGACGATCGTGTCCATGGCGCCGTGTAGCGGGGTGACCTTCAATCCTTGCTGGAAGAACAGGGCGAAGCTCAGGAAGATCCCGGTGAACCCGGCGTAGAAGGTCAGTCCTATCCCGGTGCCCACGGCGTAACCGCGGATGGCCAGGAGCTTCGGCGAGAGCAGCGGTTCGCCGCCTCGGGCCTCGAGTCGGTACTCCCAGACGAAGAACGCGACGAGGAGAACCAGACCGATGGGAAGCCGCCACCAGCCCGGCTTGGCGCCGTTGCTCGATTCCTCGATCAGCGGCAGCATCACGAACACCAGGCCGGCACCGAGCAGCAGGGCGCCGATTCCGTCCAGGCGGTGGGTCTCGGCACGCGGCCGGTCGTGCGGCAGCGTGACGAGGCCGATCACGAAGGCCAGCACGGCGATCGGAATGAACAGGTAGAACACGTAGCGCCAGCCGTCACCGCCGGCGAAACGGGCGAGGATCACTCCGCCGAGCAGCGGCCCGATCGCGGTCGAGATGCCCGCCACGGCGCCGTAGATGCCGAAGGCTCTGCCGCGCTCCTTCGGCGGGTACATCTGCTGGATAAGGCCGATGGCCTGGGGGGCGACGATTCCGGCCGCCGCGCCTCTGGCCAGCCGCGCGGCGATGAGCATGGCGGCGCTGGTGGCCGCACCGCACAGGACACCGGTGATGGCGAACAGCACCAGGCCGACCAGCAGGAGTCTGCGACGACCGAACAGGTCGCCGAGCCGGCCGGCCGGAACCAGGACGAGGCCGAAGGCGAGCGAGTAACCCGACAGGGACCAAGAGACCTCGGCGGGTGTCATCCGCAGGGCCTTCTCCATAGACGGCAGGGCGACGGTGACGATGCTCACGTCGAGCAGCGTCAGGAACCCTCCGACCACGCATATGAACAGGGCGGCGCCGCGCCGTGGCGTGGCTTCGATGATGGTGTGCTCTGATTTCAAGGTCTGGTCACCCTCTGGTCGTCATTGACATCGTGGTGGACGTGCGCTTGGTGCAGGGGCGGAAAGGGCCGCGGGCGGGCACGGAGACGAGGACTTGGCCGACCCGTCCGCGGCCGGGGCACCTCGGGGCGAGGTGCGGTCTATCGAGAGATCAGGGGCTTGGCAGACGCGGGGTCAGCCGACGTCGGCGGTCAGGCCCTGGCTCTCGACGCCGGCTACGGCGGCGGCCTCGTCGTTCTCCGGCCGGTCTCCGCTCACGCCGACCGCGCCGAGGACCTCTCCGTCCTTGTCGCGGATGAGCACGCCGCCGCGCGAGGAGGCGATGCGGCCTTCGGAGATCGCGGCGAGCGCGGCGAAGAACGCGGGGTCGCGGGTCGCGTGCCTGGCTCCGGCGGCGCCGCCGACACCCATGCCCACGCAGCCCCAGGCTTTCGCGTTCGCGATTCCCGGGCGCAGGATTCCGGCGCGGTCCTCGCGCTTGAGGACGATCGGGTTGCCGCCGGGATCCAGCACGGTCACCGCAAGCGGGCGCAGGTCGAGTTCGCGTGCCTTCGCGAGGGCCGCGTCGACGATCGCCGAGGCCTGATCAAGTGTCAGAGTGCTCATGTTGCGTCATTCCTTGTTCGTTGATTGATGGATGGGGTCAGGCCCGGCGGGGCGCCGGGACGGTGCTGAGCGCCTGCTCGTCGCGCACGTATAGGGCCGGCCAGAGCGCGAGCAGGTTCGCCGCGGCGGCGACCAGGAACGCGACCTGGTAGGCGGCCAGGTCTCCACTGCTGCCGCTGTTGCCGC
>Ga0185299_10006208_pt1 | contig 12827 bp, 11 predicted proteins | sample PaiPotPPA55metaG_FD_128002 | JGI IMG/M metagenome (GOLD analysis project Ga0185299, IMG submission 128002) | Iron sulfur acid spring bacterial and archeal communities from Banff, Canada, to study Microbial Dark Matter (Phase II) - Paint Pots PPA... ...
GTCGACTCCCGGAAGCACAACGTCGCACTGCTTGAGGATGTTCTTCAGGGTTGCAGCTTCGCTCCATTCCGCTTCGTACGTTTGCACTTGGGCGGAGCCGTTCACGGCTAAGATGAAGTCGCGGGCGACGCTTACCTTGCTGAGGCCGAGAGAAGCCGTGGTACAGAGAACTTGAGACGCGAGGTTTTCAGAAGAAAAGGTATCAAAGTCGGCAATGATGAACCGACCGACGCCGCACCTCACAAGATTCTGAAGAAGCGACTGGCCGATGGCCCCCACGCCTGGAATAAAGACACAGCTTTCGGCGAGCCGCTGAAATTCGCCGGCATCCACAAAGCCCCTGCTGCGAGAGAAGATCATCGGCTCTTGTATTCCCATTTATTCCCATATTCACAAAACAGCCTCTACCGGAACATTCGCCGCTCTGCTTACTCTGTCAAGCGGTTGGGAATTCTTCCCCTGCGCTGAGGAAGTCGGCGGCGGCCGCCGCCGCAGACCAAGGTCAAAAGAAACCGACGCCTGCCTCAGGCGGCTTGCAGCAGGGCGGGCCGGGAAGCGAAGCGTTCGATGGTCCTTGTCCGGGTGCCCCTCATTTCGCGCAGGCGCGAAAGAGTTCGCGAGTCGAACGAGGCTATGATCGCGATGATGTCCTGTCCGTCAATCGTGTGCTGCAACCCCAAAGGCGTCGGACGAAAATGCAGCTGAACCATTCGCAACAGCCAAATCGGGTTAGTCTCGATGATCAACTTCGAGATCCCGCATTCCAAACCCCATTCCACCGCGGCGCTCAGCAGCATATTGGTGATAGGACAAACGGCGCGGCCGTGTACGCGGCGGCTTCGCGCGACGCAGAAACGTGTCCATTCCCAAATGTGGGCACCGACTGGCCGTTCGACCTCGCAAAGCTCCGGCATGACTTCCGAAAGGAAATGCGGACGAGTTGAAGGAAGCATGCGCTGATAGCCGAGCACCTGGCCCTCCTCGATATAGAGCATATGCACCGCATGTTTGTTGTCGAATTGGTCGATCTCGCGTCCGTCGGGCTTGGCGAGATCAGTCCAGCCCATTTCCTTGACAAACACTTGATGCCGCAAACGATAGGCTTGCTCCATCTCGTCACGATAAAAAGGCTCGTTATCGGAGGTTACAATGTGAATCACTGACATTCTCCAGGGTTTTAAAATCTGGAAGATGCCGCATGTCACTTGTCGGAGGCATCCTCCCGCGCAGTGACCTGAGAATGCCGCATAAAGGGAGGGGTGGGTAGTACGCGCTAGCGTACCTTTACGCGATCAACCCCCGGCGGATCGCTTCGGCGACCGCCTGCGTGCGGTTGATCACCCCGAGCTTCGCGCGCACCGACCGCATGTGCTTATCGGCGCCATGCTCGGAAATATTCATGACCTCGCCGATTTCCCAGTCGCCTTTGCCTTCCGCCGCCCACTGCAAAGCTTCGCGCTCGCGCGCCGAGAGGATTATCGGCGCGTCCGGGACCTTTTCCTGCTTCAAGGCGATCGCGCGCCCTACGGCGTAGCTCGCGATGAGTGTCAACATGCCTTGCGTATCAGGGCTCATATCGGTGTGCCGTCCACCAGCCGAAAACCCGACAGTTTGCTTATCGAGGGTTTGGAGCGATAAGGCAAACCCTTCCTTTAAATTGAACTCGGTGGCTTCATCCAAAACGCGGCGCGCGTTTGGATTGTCCTGGACCAGCGGGCCCAATTCGTTCCATCTGAACGGCTCCGGGGACGATATCAACCGGTGTATTGTAGCATCATGGGCCACGTAGCCACGTGAAGCATACCGATTTGCCCATTCCTCCGGCCATCGGTTGAGCAACAATTGTCCCAGCTGCTCCTTGCGACTCGCTTGAGGCCCTGGGATTGTGCTGGCAACCATATGTTCGACGCCGAATGGCGCGACATGACGCATCACCTGGGCCGAAACATCCTCGAGGTTGCGGGCGCGATCAAGATCCCGAATGAAAGCGAGCGTGTGGTTCAGCGATTTTCGAAAAGCGCGCGGTTGCACGAATCCCTCGCGTAAAATAGGCCCCGGCGCGGGCGCTACGCATAAATAATGGCGTCTCCCAGATCGCGCCGGCACGGACTTGGGAAAGAAAAGTAACGTATGATCGCAATCGCTAACATAAACCTAATTATGATGCAAGGGCCTAAATATTTATTCGGGCGCGGAACCGGCCGCAACCGGGAAGATTCCTAAATGAGCGCACCGTCGCACGCCTCGCGGACGCGGCTTGTGCCTCGGCGCGCGGTGGATCATGAACAGATCGCCCTGCCGCATTTTTTAATATTGGCGACCTTGGCTTCCAATTCGTCGTAGCCCACGACCCCGACGACGACTTCCTCGCCGATCACAAAGGTGGGCGTGCCGGTCACCCGAAGCGATTTGGCGAGTTTTTCGGATTCTTCGATGCCCGAGGTTATACCCGGCGCCGCGGCGTCCTTGGCCAATTTGTCCATATCGGCCCCTAGATCCTTGGCAACGGTAAGGGCTTCCGGCTTGCCGACAGGACCGCGCGAGCCGAGAAGTTTTTGATGAAATTCCCAGAATTTTTCGCCCTGGAATTGACGGAGGAATGCGTTGGCGATCTTCGCCGCCTCGACGGAACCCGGCGAGAGAATCGGAAAATCACGCAAGACCACGCGGAGATCTGGGTTATCCTTCATGAGCCGCGCAAGGTCGCTCAAGGCGCGTTTGCAATAACCGCAATTATAATCGAAAAACTCGATCAAAGTGATCTTGCCCTCCGGATTGCCGATCACCGCCTGATTGGCCCCGCTAAAGAGCGCGCCTGAAGGATCCGATAAGACTTTTTCGCGCGCCTTTGCGTCGGCGGCTTTCTCGCGCGCTTCGAGCACGCCGATCGCTTCGCGCAGAATTTCAGGTTTCTGTAATAAATAATCCTTGATGATCGCCTCTATCTCGGCTTTTTGGCCCAATGAAAAGCTTTCCGCGCGCACTGGAGAGAAAGCCAGGGCGAGAAAGGCTAGCGCCAGCGCCGCCAAGCCAGCCCCACGATAGCCGCCGTGACGATAAACGCCATGGCGAAAACGGCCAAAGTGCAAGCCCGAAACCGCGTGACTTCGCCAAAACATGAATCATCCTCCTGAATTTAGTCCGGCATCTTAATGCACCGCCGGTGATATGGAAACATCCTGGCGCTCGCAACCAAGCCCGGCCGGGTCTTATTGGCAGCCAATTCGAAATAATGGGGAGCTTTGCAACGCGGCGGTATTTTCGCGCGAAGCGGCGGGAAAGACCGGGGAATATGATAAAAGACGCATTTATGGCGGACCTGTTCCTGTCGAGGATCCCTCCATCCCTCAGATCCAATGTCGCGCCTTTTATGGCCTTAGATGTGCTTGCCGGCGCCACCCGGCGGGAGCGCGAAGGGCAAGACATTGTTCATCTCGAAATAGGCGAGCCCGGCGCGCCGCCGCCGCGCGTCGTGCGGGAAGCCGCCGTCTCCGCGCTCGATGGGCGCCGGGTCGGCTATACCGAGGCGCTCGGCCGCCCAAGCCTGCGCGCGCGGATCGCGCGGCATTACCGCGACACCCATGGCGTCGAGGTGCCGCCCGAACGAATAGCCGTCACGACCGGCTCGTCGGGCGGCTTCGCTCTGGCGTTCCTCACCCTTTTCGACGCGGGCGCGCGCGTGGCGGTCGCCGCGCCGGGGTATCCGGCGTATCGCAACATCCTGGAGGCCTTCGGCATCGAAACTGTAACTATTGAGACGCGGCGCGAAAACCGCTTCACGGTGACCGCCGAAATGATCGAGGCCGAGCATTTAAAAAAGAAGCTCGACGGAATCTTGCTGATGAGCCCGGCAAATCCGACCGGGGCGATGATGAGCCGCGAATCCTTGCGAGACGTTTGCGAGACTTGCGACCGGCTTGGCATCGCATTCATTTCCGACGAGGTTTATCATGGCCTGACTTATGGCGAGCCGGCGGAGACGGCGCTCAAATTTTCGTCCCAAGCGGTTGTCGCAAACTCCTTCTCCAAATATTTCTGCATGACTGGCTGGCGCATCGGCTGGCTGGTGCTGCCCGAGCATCTCATCCGTCCCATCGAACGCTTGCAGCAAAGCCTGTCCATCTCGGTGCCTTTTTTAAGCCAGATCGGCGCGGAAGTTGTTTTCGACGCGCAAGAGGAGCTCGAAGCCGTGCGCGCGAACTATGCCACAAACCGCGAGATTCTTCTGAATGAATTGCCCGCCATGGGGCTCGACGGATTCCTGCCCGCCGATGGCGCGTTTTATCTCTACGTCGATATTTCGCGGTTCAGCGACGACGCGCTTGATTTTTGCGCCAGGCTGCTCGACGCGACGGGGGTCGGGATGACGCCGGGAGTCGATTTCGACCGGCGCCGCGGCAAGTCGGCGGTGCGGCTGTCTTTTGCCGGACCGGAACGCGATATCGTCGAAGCGATGCGGCGCCTAAAAGCCTGGCTGCGCTGAACAAGCGGCCTTGTCCAAAGCCAAGACGGCGCGGGATCGATTGACCGGATTTAGGGGTCAATTATACCAAAATGTTTCGCGTGAAGCATTTTGGTACGATTGACGGTTGGCGCAAACGCACTTTTGCGCGCGTGGTTGGATACGAAACGGTGATTTGAAGTAAGCGCAATACTGCGATAGGGTTTATCCTTTCGCGGTCACCGGCTTTGGTGTGCCGGAGCATCACAGCGATGGTTCGGCGTTGCCACTACTCGTCCAAAGCGGCAATCTCAGCCACGAAATCTGATCATTGGGTGGATCCGGCCAAAAAGGCCGGGATCGACAGTGTGACTAAAGCGGTACTGTGGAGGCTTGTAGCGGCTAAGAGGTTTTGACCAGTGACCACGGAAAATGTTTCCGGGCTGCTGCCCTTTTTCCATTCTGATAGCTTTCTATCCCATGTTCGCATGGAAGGGCCACGCCAGTGACCGTGTGCACTAAGCCGCCTCTGGAATTCATTTCCGCCGTCAGCGGTGGGGACTGGGATGACTTTGATGAAATCGGCCAGCATCTATTCGACTTGATCAGGGGCCGATGCAACGCGAAGCCCGGTGATCATATTCTCGACACGCTTTCGCAGGTATTTCAGCGCCGGGTGATGGAAAAATATTTGGGCGCCAAACAACCGTTTCCTTGCTGATGGCTATTCCGGATCATCCCTGGACGAAGGCCACGCGGGACGCCGCCGCCGTGCGGATTGCCATGACCGTGGCGGAAGCGGGGGTGCATCAGGGCCGCCTATTGGAGGTGACGAAGGAAGAGGTACTCGATACCGATGCGCCCAATGTCGAACTGCAAGAGGCGCGCGGAAAAATCAAATAGCGATCTGACGGTGGGGACGGATGTCACCGCACTGTCTGCACTTCAAGCGAATGCTTTTTTAGCTTCACGCGGAATGCAGCTGATGGGAGCGGGCTTCATCGTCACACCCTCTGAAGCCGAGCATTTGGGCCTCGGGCCGCGGCCCGGACTGGAAGATCATATCCGGCTCTATCGAAATGGCCGCGATCTGACCGGCACGCCGCGCGGCGTCATGGTGATCGATCTTTTTGGCCTGGAGGCCGGCGAGGTTCGCAGGCGCTTTCCAGAAGTTTACCAGCACGTCCTTGCGACCGTGAAGGAAAGCAAGGACGAACATGGTCGGCCGAATGGCCGCGACGTGAACAATCGTGAATCCTACCGGCTGAACTGGTGGATTTTTGGCGAGCCCCGCCGGGAACTTCGTCCCGCCCTCGAAAACCTGACACACTACATCGCGACGGTCGAGACGGCGAAGCATCGGATATTTCAATTTCTCGACGCGAGCATTTTGCCGGACAACATGCTGGTCTGCATGGGTCTCGACGACCCGTTTTTCCTTGGCGTTCTCTCGTCGCGCTTTCATGTTGTTTGGGCATTGCGGGTTGGCGGATGGCTCGGCGTTGGTAACGATCCTCGCTATTCGAAATCGCGCGTCTTCGATCCGTTCCCCTTTCCTGACCCGCCGGAAGCGCTCAAAGCCCGCATCCGCGCCACAGCGGAAGAACTCGACGCGCTGCGCAAACAGGTCCAGGCCGAACACCCAGGCCTGACCCTCACGCAAATCTACAACGTCCTCGAAAAAATTCGCGCCGGCGAGAAACTTGATGCGCGAGAGGAAGCGATCAAGACCAACGGCCTCGTCCTCGTCCTCAAGGAGCATCACGATAAGCTTGATCGCCTCGTGGCCGAGGCCTACGGCTGGCCCCAAAATCTTTCGGACGACGAAATCCTAGCCAAACTCGCGGCCCTAAACGCCGAGCGGGCGGCGGAGGAAAAACGCGGCCTGGTGCACTGGCTGCGCCCCGACTATCAGCGTGCACGGGCGGGTGTCGCGCCGGAACAGCGCACGGAAGAAGTCGGGGAGCAGCTCGAAGCGCCGCTCGTCATTGCCGCCGCGAAGGCGCAGAAACCGGCCTTTCCGGCCAGCGACCTGGAGCGCACGGCGGCCGTGTTCGCGGCGCTGACAGCAGCGAACACGCCGCTCGACGCCCAATCGATCGCCGCAAAGTTCCGGCAAGGACAAAAAATCGAGCCTTCCGTCGCCCGCATTCTGGCCGCCTTCGCGCGTATGGGACAATTCCACACCGGCGATGGCGCGCGTTTCACGCAACGCCGTGGCGGGTGACGCTACCTAGCGCGTGGGGATCTGGCGGAAGCCCGCGCCTGGCCCGAGCGCCGCCTGGTCCGCTTCCACGACCTCCACCTTGTCGATGCGGGCGTGCGCGGGACCACGCCAGCATGCCGCGCAGAGCGCCTCGACGGCGTCCGGCGGACCGGCGAAGAGTGCCTCGACATCGCCGTTCAAACGGTTCCGCACCCAGCCCCTAATGCCGCCCGCGCGGGCTTCCATTTCCATCCAGGCGCGATAGCCGACGCCTTGGACATCGCCGCCGATCGTCACCCGGACGATCTTTGTCTCGCTCGTCATGGCTGCGGCGAGCCGTTGTCTGGATAGACCTGAGCGCCGGCGAATTCGACGCTGTGCGCTTCGATCCCGAAAAGGACGAGGACCGCAAGGGTCACGGCGACGATCGCGGCGACGGTCGCGAGCGCGAAAGCATAGTTTCCGCCATTGGCTTCGGCAATGCCCGCTTGCAGGGTGGCGTTCGCCGAGGCCAGCAAATTGCCAATCTGATAGGTGAAACCGGGAAACGTCCCGCGCATGTCTTCGGGGGAAAGTTCGTTGAGGTGCGCCGGAACAACGCCCCAGGCTCCTTGAACGGCGAACTGCATGAGGAAAGCGCCAACCGCCAGCGTAACCGGGCGCGCGCCATAAGCCCAAACCGGAATAACCGGGAGAGTGAGTAGCGCCGCGACAAGAATCGCGCGGCGCCGGCCGATCCGTTGCGAGAGCGCGCCAATTAAGAGTCCGCCAAGGATCGCGCCAATATTATAGACGATCGCGATGATGCCGACCGTATGCTGCGAGAAATGACGCTGGAGTTGCAGGAACGCCGGGTAGAGGTCCTGCGTCCCATGGCTCAAAAAGTTGAACGCGGTCATGAGCAATACGACATAGAGGAACCGCCCGGCGTGGATGCGCGGCAATTTGGCGAGGCCTGCGCCGAGTTTTGCGTGGGCGCGAGCCAAAAAAGCTAGCGATTCCTCGACCTTGCCGCGAATATACAAAACGAGCAGCGCCGGCAGGACGCCGATCATGAACATCCCGCGCCAGCCGATCAATCCATAAAGCGCGAAATAGGTAATCGCAGCGAGCAGATAGCCGCTAGGATAGCCGGTCTGGAGGATTCCCGAGACCACGCCTCGCGTTCCGGGAGGGATCGTTTCCATCGTGAGCGCGGCGCCGACGCCCCATTCGCCGCCCATGGCCACGCCGAAAGCCAGCCGCAGGATCAGGAATATGGCGAGGCTAGGAGCCAAGCCGGACGCAAATTCGAGCATCGAGAAAAGCAGAATATCGACCATTAGGGTAACCCGGCGGCCATAGCGGTCGGCGGCGAGGCCAAACAGCAGCGCCCCAATGGGTCTCGCCGCCAAGGTTAGAAAAATCGCGTAAGTGACCGTCTTCACCTCGGTGTGGAATTCTTGCGCCACATCCTTGAGCACAAAGACAAGGATGAAGAAATCAAAAGCGTCCAGCGTCCAGCCAAGGTAGCTCGCAATGACCGCGCCGCGCTGATTGGGGGTGAGGGAACGGAGCAAGTGATGCATGGTTGCCCTCAATGATCGCTGGAACCGGACATCATGCGCTCGTGCTTGCCATATTTTTTCCTGCTTGCGCGGAAAAAGGCGGCTTTGGTTGACTGGCCGCCCTAAAGGGCGATGTTATCGATGAGCCGCGTCTTGCCGAGCCTTGCCGCGGCGAGAAGGCGGACGGGCCCCTCGTCACGCGAGGTGACCGGCCCCAACGTTTCCGCGTGGCGGGCTTCGAAATAATCCGTGACGAAACCAGCCGCCGCGAGAGTGTCGCGGGCGCTATCGAAAGCGGTTTCGGTGTCAACTCCCCCATTGATGTCAGAGGCGCACCGGCGAAGCGCCGCATGAAGGCATGGCGCAAGCGCCCGCTCTTTGGCCGATAAAAAGACATTGCGCGACGACAGTGCCAGGCCATCGGCCTCGCGCACGGTGGGCACGCCCAGAATTTCGGCCTCGAAATCGAGGTCGCGGGCCATCCGCGTCACGACTTTCAGCTGCTGAAAATCCTTTTCGCCAAAGATCGCGACATCCGGACGGAACTGGTTGAGGAGCTTCGCCACGATGGTTGCGACGCCTGCAAAATGCGCCGGCCGGAAACGATCTTCCAAGCCCACGGCCGCCGGCCCCGCCAAGGTGATTGTGGTGGCAAAACCCTCGCCGTACATGGCCTCGACGCTTGGCGCGAACAGCAAATCGCCTCGCGCCGCTTCAAACAGCGCCGCATCTTGCTCGAACGAGCGCGGATAGGAGCAAAAATCCTCCGAAGGCGCGAATTGCGGCGGATTGACGAAAATCGACATCACCACACGGCGGGCGTGTTTTTTCGCTTCGTGGACAAGGGAAATGTGTCCGGCATGAAGCGCGCCCATGGTCGGCACAAGCCCGATCGTCTCGCCCGCGCGCCGCCACTCCGCGAGCCGTGCCCTCAGGCTCGCCACGTCACGCACGATCTCAACACGGCTTGCGGCGGAGGCGGCCATGACTGGTCTTTGTGTGATGCGTTCGTCTTGTATCCGGCGGCGGCCGTGCGGCCAATCCTCCGCGCGGTTTGGCGCGGACGCAACGCATTGAAGATCGGGAACGCTCCCCGGACGCTTTGATCGCCATGGTGGACATCGGCGCAGGCTCCGGTTATTCGTGCCCTATGTTCAGATAGAAAGCAGGTTATGGCCGATTCCATCAGTCCCGATTTGGCGTCGAGTGCGCTCCTCTACCATCGTTCGCCGCGCCCCGGCAAGCTCGAGATCGTGGCAACCAAGCCGCTTGGGACGCAACATGACCTGTCGCTTGCCTATTCGCCCGGCGTCGCCGCGGCATGCCTCGCGATCGCCGTTAATCCCCGCGCGGCGGCCGAACTCACGATACGGCAAAATCTCGTCGGGGTGGTCACCAATGGCACCGCCGTCTTGGGACTTGGCGACATAGGTCCGCTCGCGGGCAAACCGGTGATGGAAGGCAAGGCGGTGCTGTTCAAGAAATTCGCGGGGATCGATGTGTTCGACGTCGAAATCGCGGAGACCGATGTCGACCGGCTGGTGGACATCATAGCCGCGCTGGAGCCAACGTTTAGCGGCATCAATCTCGAGGATATCAAGGCGCCGCAATGTTTCGAGGTCGAGCGCAAGCTGCGCGAACGAATGGCGATTCCGGTGTTTCACGACGATCAGCACGGCACCGCGATCATCGTCGGCGCGGCGGTCCTCAACGCCATGGAATTTACCGGTAAAACAATTGGCGGCGTCAAGATCGTGACATCGGGCGCCGGCGCGGCCGCGCTTGCCTGCCTTGATTTCTTGGTCGTTCTCGGCGCCAAGCGCGAGAACATTTTTGTCACCGACATCGAAGGTGTGGTGTATCGCGGCCGCAAGGCATTGATGAATGGTTACGTTGAGATCTATGCCCAGGATACCGATGCGCGCACGCTCAAGGATGTCATCGGCGGCGCCGATATTTTTCTCGGGCTTTCGGCGGGAGGGGTCTTGACGCCGGAGATGGCGAAGGAGATGGGCGAACGGCCGCTGATCATGGCGCTCGCCAATCCCACTCCCGAAATCGAGCCAGGCGTGGCACACGCGGCGCGGCCGGACGCTCTGATTTGCACCGGGCGCTCCGATTTCCCTAATCAAGTCAACAATGTGCTTTGCTTTCCCTACATTTTTCGCGGCGCTCTCGATGTTGCCGCCACGGCCATTAACGAGGCAATGAAGCTCGCCGCGACGCGTGCGATCGCCCAATTGGCCCATGAGCCGCCGTCCGACGTGGTCGCCAGGGCGTACGGTGGCAAGGCGAGGCATTATGGCAAGGACAGTCTTATTCCGGCGGCTTTCGATCCGCGCTTGATCCTGCGCATCGCGCCGGCCGTCGCCAAGGCCGCGATGGACACGGGCGTCGCGAAAACGCCGATCGCCGATTTCACCCTTTATGAAGAGACATTGTCGCGCTTTGTGTTCCGTTCCGGCTTCATCATGAAGCCCGTGATACAAGCCGCCAAAGCTTGTCCCAAGCGCGTGATTTACGCGGAAGGCGAGGATGAACGGGTGCTGCGCGCGACCCAGACCGTCGTCGAGGAAGGGATCGCCAAACCTGTTCTCGTCGGCCGTCCGGACGTGATCGAGACCCGTATCGAGCGATTCGGCCTGGCGGTGCGGCCGGGGAAGGATTTCGAACTTGTCGATCCCAATGACGATCCGCGCTATCGCGATTATGTCGCGGCATATCTCGATGCGGCGGGACGGCGCGGGATTACGCCCAAGGCCGCGCGGACCCTGGTGCGGACCAATTCGACGGTGATCGCGGCGATCGCGGTGAAGCGCGGCGACGCCGACGCCATGATTTGCGGCCTCGACGGGCGCTTCAATCCGCGCTTGCGCTACATCAAGGACATCATCGGGCTCGTGCCCGGCGCGACCGATCTTTCCGCGATGTGCCTGATGATCACCAATAAGGGCGCCTTCTTTATCGCCGACACGCATGTCCGGCGCGATCCCACCGCCCCGGAGATCGCGGAAATGGCGCTGATGTGCGCGGCCCACGTCCGCCGGTTCGGGATCGAGCCGAAAATCGCCCTCGTGTCGCATTCGGATTTCGGTTCGGATGACACGCCTTCGGCCCGCAAGATGCGAGATGCGCTCGAAATCCTGCGCCAGCGCGCCCCGGATCTCGGAGCCGATGGCGAGATGCAGGCCAATACCGCTTTGTCGCAGGCGATGCGCGACCTGGTGTTGCCATCCTCGCGCCTGAAAGGCGAGGCGAACGTTCTCATTATGCCCAATCTCGACGCCGCCAATATTGCATATACGATGACGATGGTCATGGCCGACACCCTGCCGGTCGGCCCGATCCTGATCGGCGCCGCCAAGCCCGCCCATATCCTGACGCCTTCGGTGACGGCGCGCGGCATCATCAACATGACCGCAGTTTCGGTCGCCGAAGCGCAAGGAAACAGTTAGAAGGCCAACCAAACCGCTGCCTAAAACGCCGATCGCGTTCCCGGGGCGGTAAGGAGATCGCCGAGTGTTTTTGCGCAGCGTGAAAGTGCTTAAAGATCTCTGTTTTGCAAGACTTTGTTCTGGGAGACTTTCCTGACGAGCGGCAAACAGCGAAGCTCCGGCAATCTCCGGCAATCTTCGGAACGAAGGCAATGTGCCCGAAGGGATGTCCCGCTGGCGGGTAGCGTGCGTTTTTTCTTTTGCCAAGCCGTCGCGTGGGCTAAACAGCGGCGTCCGCAATTTCCCTCGAACGTTACCTTGCGCGATGCCACGGCTCCTCCTTGTTCGCCATGCCGAAGCCGGTGCTCCCGCGTCCGAAGGCGACCCCGAAAGGCGGTTAACGGCGCAAGGCCGCGCCGACGCGGGGCGAATGGGCACCTATTTTCGCGCGTCCGATCTCGTTTTCGATCTCGCCCTAGTTTCGCCGGCACGCCGCGCGTGCGACACTCTCGACATGATTTTGCGTGAACTGCCGCAAAAACCGGCCCGCGATCTCGAAGCTTCGCTCTACAACGCCGGCGTTGACACCTTGCGAGACCTTCTTGCCCGAACGCCCGCCTCGGTGAAAACTCTTCTAATCGTCGGGCATAATCCGGGTCTCGCCGAATTCGCGCGTTTTCTCGTGCGCGGCGGGGATAGCGCCGTGCCCCGCCATTTCCCGGCGCCGTGCCTGGCAGTGATCGACTTCTCTTGCGGCGATTGGAACGTGGCGGGCGGCAGGGGCGGCCGACTAGACCGCTTCATGAATTTTTCCCGTATGCCAGTGGATGACCGTGCTTCGCGGTAGAATGAAAACGGCACCGCCGCGATCGACCGGTTGGTCCCGCAAAACCCAGCGGCGGGAACTCAGGCTTGCCTTACCCGTTTTTCCCACCCGTTCCCGGTGTCCGCGCCGTCAAGAAATATTCCGGAAAGCCAGTTTGTTTTGTCTCTGATCACTAACCTCCTCTTCGAAGCCCGCGCCGCGGCGCAGGCCCTCATCGAGCTGACGACGGGCCCGCATGTGCGTCTCGGCGTCACCGGACTGTCGCGGGCGGGCAAGACGATCTTCATCACCGCGCTTATCGAGCATCTGACCAAGGCAACGAGCCCGGCCTTGCGCGGGCGGAAAAATCCGTTGCCCGTGTTCCGGGTTCACG
>Ga0185299_10006209_pt1 | contig 12827 bp, 10 predicted proteins | sample PaiPotPPA55metaG_FD_128002 | JGI IMG/M metagenome (GOLD analysis project Ga0185299, IMG submission 128002) | Iron sulfur acid spring bacterial and archeal communities from Banff, Canada, to study Microbial Dark Matter (Phase II) - Paint Pots PPA... ...
GGAACGCGAGCCATGGAACACGGTCGAAGAACTATGCGACCGGTACCTGGGCGGCCGCCCCTCCGAAGCCGTTCTGCAATTGCTGAAGAAAGCGGAAGAACAGCGTCCCGAGGTCCGTGATTTCGTAGAGCGCGCCTTTCGCCTCATGTCGCTGTCGAAATTCGACCCGCGTGACCTTTCGCCCGCCGTGGCCCGCTTCTTCGTAGTATTGGCGCCCGGCATCTTACCCGGCGCGTGGGGAGGAATCGTCCCGCCTATCACGATGCCGGGCCGGCATAGGAAAATCGACGCCTATTTACGCTCGAATCCATGGACGAACTTTGAGCCAGGAACAGTTTTGTTGGACCTGGGATGCGGCTTTCCTCCGCAGACCTCGATGGATGCAGCAGACGCATTTCCCGAATGGCAAATCGTCGGCGCGGACCCGGCTTTCAACCATACCTCCTGTACGACGAACGCGAAAACTACGCCTCGTTCGACACCAATGGAAAGCTCCGGTATTTTCAGGCCAGCCGCCCAGAAGAGTTTCTCGGCCTCTATTCCGATCGGAATGCCACGATTCAGCGTTTTTCAGAAGCCTTCAAGCACCTCCTCCCCAGCCTTACCCCCGACGAGCTAGTACTGTCCACCGCCGAGCACAACGGCATGCGTCTGCTGCGCGATCCTTTGCGCACGTACGAACGCTCCAACCTCAGATTCATCCAAGCAGGATTCGGATCAAGCAACCTGCCGGAAGCCGGGGTAGTGCGGAGCTTCAATGTGCTGATCTACTTTGACGCCGATTTTCGCCGGGAAGCGGAAGCGTGGGTAGCACAGGTTCTACGTCCAGGAGGACTGTTCGTTTGCGGCAGGGACGACGCGGCATCGCTGAATGCACACTACTCTGTGTATCGCAGCGAGGGCGGCCGGCTGGTTGAAAAAGAATTTGCGTTCGGCGCGGAAATGGTACGTCATTCCGCCTGGTTCGCCCTTCATGATAGCGAGCGCGAGACCTGGCGGCTTGCTGAACTGTTGGGAATCCTGCGGTCCGACCGCACGTTTATGCGCGATTACGACGCCCGGCTGGATTCTCTGCTGGCACAAAACAGGATTGCAGTTCGCGATGGTAACGGGTGCCTCGCCGAGCCGCCTGGCCCGATCGACCTGGCGCGGGCGCTTCCGGCTTACGAGGCGATCGTGCGAGAGATCGAAGCGGAATTCGCCGATCGCGCTGTCTCCGTGCTTCAGCGGGCAGGCCTCAACGCATGGCGAAATTCGGTGGGTCACATCGCGATGGGCGCGCCCGCCGGAAAACCACTGGTCCGGTAATCCCGACGAGCCAGGGAAGTGGGATCACTTCCGAGTTGCCGTCATCCAGAAACAGTGCGTCACAGGTGCTCTTTTGCCTTTCCCATCTGCTGCATAAGAGGGCCTCGTTGGAAGGGCTGGGTCAACAAATGGTCAAGGCGTGTTCAATTCGTCGCGCTGCGCCCAAAAGTGGCCCCCGTCCGGTTTTTCAATTCGATATTGGGTGAGCTGGCCGGGAGTACACTGTCCCGCAAGCACCACGCCCTCGCCATAACTGCCCCGAACTTTAGTCCCAAGTTTCAACGTGAAGCAACCCGGTGGGCTCGTCGACGTGGATTGTGCTGGTTCAGTGACGATCGTCTTCAGCAGGATTCCCTTATCGGTCAACTCATAGTTTGGAACCACATAATACGGCGTGAACGGACCGAGTCCGTGGACCTGGATGATCGTCTCGGTCTTCGATAAGGCGAAGTGCGCCATTTTCTTGGGTAAGAGTGCATAGGTGCCGACCTCCATGGGTTCAAGCGCCTGCAGGTTAAAGTGTTCGCCCATGCCCGCTGCCCAGCTTCCCTGCACCACGACGATGTTCTCGTCTTCTGGATGGACGTGAGGCATGATGATATATCCCGCCTCGGCATGAATCCGAATTACGTAGAGCCCGGCTTCTACGGGGTCCCCCGATAAGGTCTCAAATCTGTAAATCGGAGAAAACTTTTTCAGCGGTACCACACTGGCCTGGGCGGGCTGGTGTGCAGAGACGGCTTGCTGTGACCTGACGGAAGCTGTCAAAACCATAAGGATGAGTAGAGTCGAGACGCGGCGAGCCATTACGGCCTCCCGGCGCGGCACGTTAGCATATCGAGGTAAATCAGGAAAGTCATAGCAACGACAAACCAGGCGCAACAACTTGAGGGTTGTCGGCTACTCGGAATTAATCTCGAACAGTGTATTTACTACAGTTTTAAGTAAAGATTAATTTATAATCATGAAAGTAAAATCTTATTCTACACCTCTCGTAATGCACCTTTCTCAGGTAAATGAAGCACAGAAAGATAACGCCCGCCGGCGGTGAGGCCAGCGGGCGAGATGATACTCGGTTGATTTTAGCGATTGGAGGTATTGGAGGCCGACTTCGTATCGGAGGCGGTGGCGCGAGGCGGCATCGAAACGACGATGTATTCGCGCTCCTTGTCGATTTTCCGGGACGCGGAGAAGCAGTTTGTCCACTCGCTCCTAAGTTGGCATTGGAGACAGCCTGTGGTGGCGGCCGGTGAAGGTGCGCGTTTTCATTGCTTCTGCTGGTCGAAGAACATTAAGTCGGAGCTGTTCGCCGAGATACTTTGACGGGGTTCATGCGCTGCCAGTACCCAACGGGTGGCATTCCGATTGTGAGAACTTGGTTACGCGGCTGCAAGTGGGTCAGTTGGATGGCCAGGACGAACCGCCTGAACCTTTGCTGATGATCTCGCGGGGATCTGCTCTGTTGGCAAATTCGTTGTGTCTTGGGTGGGTAGAGGCGTACGATGTGCAAACCAAAGGCCCCAATCGAATATTTCAACTGAATAGTCCCCGCAATCGGTACAGTCCTTACGGGAAGAGATAGTGAGCTGTGGACCCTCCCGACTCCATAGCTTCCGATACTTCCAGAATGACTGTGCCACCGAAAGAAGGAGAAAATCCATGAAGCCAGTTCCATTTCATCCATGGCTAATCGTCTGTTGCGTCGTCGTGTTGGCGGCCGTCCCTCAGACCGCCGCGGCCTGGACACTTTGCGTCAACCCCACTGGTTCCAACGGCTGCTACTCGAAAATCCAAACGGCTGTTAATCATGCTTCTGCGAATGAAGTGATCAACGTTGAGGAGGGCACCTACAAGGAGGACGTGGTCATTGGCATTCCGCTTTCACTCATCGGCTCCGGCGCTGGTGAGTCCGTCATTGACGCCACTGGCCTTGAGAACGGCATCTTTGTGGACGGCTTCCACCATCCCGGCCTAAATAATGTGACCATTGCTGGATTCACGATCAAGAACGCGCAATTCGAGGGAATACTGGTCGTCAGTGCTTGGGACGTGATAATCCGCGACAATCACATTGTGGACAATGACAAATCCTCAGGCCTGCTGTTCACGGGGAAGGCGACCGGCTGCCCTGGACAGCCTGCCTTCGAGACCGATGAAACTGGTGACTGCGGCGGCGCACTTCACCTCATCGGAGCGGTACACTCCACAGTGTCCGGCAACACTGTCTCTGGCAATGCCGACGGCATCCTCATCAGCGACGAGACCGCAGAAAGCCGAGACAATTTGGTGATCCACAACACCGTTACGAACAATCCGCTGGAGTGCGGTATCGTTCTTGCTTCGCATCCGCCGGTTGGCGCGATTGGGTCTCCCCACTATGGGGTTCACCACAACACCGTGGCCGAAAACGTTTCCACGGACAACGGCGTGCAAATTGGTGGCTCGGGAGTCGGCCTTTTTTCCGATGGCATTGGCCCCGGCCGCGGATAACATGAACGCGAACATGATCATCGGCAACTTCATTGCCGGAAACCTCGCCGACACGTTCGACACGGCTACACCCGGCAGAGTCGGAATCAATATCAATAGCGGCGATGGCGGCTCTCCGGTTCGCGGCACTGTCATTTCCCACAACGTAATCCGCGACGAGGACGTGGACATAGCGGTGAACACGCCTGCCGAGGTCGACATCCATCTCAACGACTTGCTGGGTGGCAAAATTGGCGTCGCCGACGTTTGTGCCCTCGACGCCTCCAAGGTATGCACTGGCAGCATCGACGCGACGGAGAACTATTGGGGATGTCCTGCCGGCCCTGGCGGCCCCGGATGCACGACAGCCAGCGGATCCGACATTCGTTTCACCCCGGCGCTTCACAAAGCCAACAGGGACGATGATGATCGCGGCCCCGGAAACCACGACGCGATCAATCGTGACTCTGCCGATGGCCCGCATGTTGCCGCGTTGCTCGTGACGAAGCGCACTTCTCTCTGCTGACCCTGCTCACTTTGGCTGCAGCCAGTCTGTTCCAATCAGCGAGCCCTCAGCCGAGCCTAATAGCAACGCCCGCCGGCGGTGAGGCCAGCGGGCGAGATGATACTCGGTTGATTTTAACGATTCGGATTACCTGCCGAAGCGCCACACTAGACCGCTCTGTATTCTCAGGTTGTTCTGACCAGCGCCAGCAAAGTGCGTGTAGAGATAATCGACCTGGATGGCTCGCAGAGAAACGTGCCGCGTCAGAGTGACATCGGCCCCGCCGCCCGCGGCCATGGCAAACGCGTTGCTTGACGCCGAGCCAAGACCAGTCGCACCGGCAGAGAACTGCTCGCCACCGGCGAGCGCTTGGACGAACGGAAACACGCGTCCGCGAGTGGGAAAATAGACCCGCGGCCCGAAGAGATAGCTCAACTCGTGCGAGCTCACGCCAGCCGGCAAGCCAGTGACCTTGCAGCCACCGAACTCACCGATCACGCCGACCCGCGCCGTCAGATAAGCCCCGAACGAGCCGGACCCGCCCTGGCAGTTGATGCCAGATGCTCCGTTGCCCGGATTGAACCGAACATATTGATAGTTTCCGGAAACCTCGAAGCCTCGGCCCTCTTGGGCGTTTGCCGAAGCTGCCGAAACAAAGAACAACCCGCACACAATCAGTAACTTACGCATTATTCCCTCCAAAGGTTTTATGTGGGCCCAACTAGTACTATTACTATGATGAGCCCTGCGTGCCCCTCGGGCAAGCATGTGGGTTGCGGTGGTTTCCCTGGAGGAACTTGTCCCTTAGGTCTAAAGTCGAGTGACTAGACGAACAGGCTCCATCTCGCTGGCCTTTTCCGCGGGGCCGCCCCCTTTTCGTTCTTGCCTGCTGCGGAGCGGGTCAGTTTCCGGTAAGGAGCCGCTTTCGCAAGCTCCGGTTTCAGGCACACCAATACTTACATTCCCGGCACACCATCCTCGTCGTAAGTGTTTAGCGATTTCCGGTGCTACCGTTTGAGCTCGACCAGCACTAAATCAATGGGCTGATCGCTCAAGTTCTCCGGCAAATGGCTCCCTGCGGGCATATAGACCGTCTCGCCCGCCCCAAAGCGGTGCTCTTCGGTTTTGCCATCCGGGAGCGTAAACCTGCAGTGTATATTGTTCTGAAAGATCGCCACGCTGTTAGGATGCGAGTGCATCAACGATCTCTCGTGTGCTCCGTAATGGACGCGGAGCACGCGCACCTGCTCATTTTCGACTTCAACCTTGTAATGTTTCGGGTCCACTTTGATGGGGTCCTGAACTGCCATTTGGGGTTTCGGAGCTGTGGACATGATTCTCTCCTTTGGTGAGATGAGTGGATGGGTTACCTGGGGAGATTGGAGCATAGTCCGCAGGGAATCAAAGCGTCAAGTGTAGGTCGCGGATCTTGGCTTCTTTGGGCACCGCGGGGGGCTAGGCGCGCTGGCGGTCCTGCCGCTCAACGCGGAAAGTGTAACAACCCGCTGTCGTAGAATTTACGTGGATATAGTCGACAATGGACCGAGCGAAAATTTCCTCGATGACTCTTTCCATTTTTCCGTCGGTGACATATTTCTGTGCCAGAAGACGCCGGCCGCGAGCATAGCCCTCAAGCGTGCGCGGACTGGCACGAAGTTCCTCGGGGAACCCGGCAGTCTCCGGGTAAAGTTCGCATGTCTCGGCGTGAATGAATACCGGGCCGGGCAACGGAAGCGACTCCACGCCCGCAAAGCGATCGTATGTGAATAGAACTCTACGGTCCACGCCTGGCGTGATTAAGCGCAGGCAGTGCCGGCAAGGGGCGGAATCCGCTCCCAATTCGCTGTGGGCTGGAAATCCATACCCGGGTGCCAACATGGCCTCCCGGACCGATTCCGCCACTTTAGTCGGGATTGCTACAATTCGAATCTGTTCCATTATTTCGTCCTCACTTTTTTCAGATTTCGGAGCAGCGCCTGCTCTCGATGACACTGATTGTGAGGAGAATCCGTCGCTAGGTTCTATCCGTTTTGTGCTTTCAAATTAGAGAACGAGAGCAGGGCCTAAAAGTCCGTTGTAAACGGATAGTCAGCCGCACCCGGGGCAGATGTACCGTAAGGCGACATATCAGGTCTTAGTACGCCGGCCAGGCAAACTACGCCGGCGACTACTGCAATTTTGCATACTCGGATTTGGCGGCGATTAGAGCGGGGATGTCGGGGTCGGCGTCTTTCCAGCGGGCGAAGAAGTCTTGATAGGTGGTGTGCGCTTTCGCGGAGTCGCCTTGGAGCGCGTAGGCACGGGCTAGATTGAGTTGGGAGAGGGGAAGCAAGGGGCTGAGGGAGTTGAGGCCCGGGTGATCGAGGATGCGCTGAAATTCGGCGGCGGCTTTAGGCCCGTCGCGGAGTTGGAGATAGGCGAGACCCCGAACATACATAGTGAGATAAGTGCACGGAACTATCGTATTGCCCAATTCATATTTGCGGGTGGGTTCCAGGAGAGTGATCGCTTCGGCGGATTTGTTCTCGTGGATGAGCATGAGCGCGCGCGCTGCGGGAATTTCAAAGAATTGCAAGAGAGTGTCGGAGGGAAATTCGGAATTGAGCTGGTCCGTTAACTTTTTAGACTCGGCAAAGTCGCCGATGAAGGCGTACGCAACGGCGACGTTAGCGCGCACACGACGGCTGTCTGCGGACTTCAGGGCTTCGCCGGTTCTCTGGCGGACTTGCTGGGTGAACCCATACTCCGCGTTGTGGAGAGCTTTCAGGGACGCCATGTTGGCGGGCATTTCGGTCAAGCCGTTCTTGAGGCCAAGTTCGACGACCTGCTTGTACGTTTCGTCGGCGAGTTTCACTTTGCCCAAAGAATTCTGATAGGAAGCCAACCGCTGGACCATAAATGCTTCCGTCGGTTTACCGGCAACCCATGCGAGTTGTTCTTTTATGGCGGCATCATCGTGCTGCATGGCCGCGAGATAAACTAAATACAGATGGCTGGTAAACGAGGCGTGCTTCTGGCTGATAGCGGCCTGCGCCACGGATTTAGCTTCATCGATACGATTCAATGCCATGTAATTCTCAATCTGATTCTGATAGCCGAAGAAATCCTGGGGATCGACGCGTGAAGCCTCCACAGCCGTGACCAGGGCTTTTTCGTGGTCGCCGAGGCGGGAATACGCGAGGGCCAGATTATCGAGAGGGCGAGAGTCGCGCGGATAGGTGCGAATCCACTGCTGATAGAGGTCGACCGTTTTGTCGAGATCGCCGGTAACCAGGTCGTAATAATGGCCGCTGATGTAGAGTTTTTCGGGTTCGCTGGCCCGTTCACGAAGCTCGTATGCTTTGGTTAGATATTGCACTGCCGCTTTACCGTTGCCCACGTTGGAATTGACGACGCCCAGGACCGCGTAGGCCATCGCAAAATTGGGATCGATCTCGATGGCGTGTTTGAGTTCGGGAACAGCGGAGCTCTCCTCCAGGTGGTTATGGAACCCTTGCCCGAGACTGAATTCCTTGAGGGCTTCCAGGGAAGAAGTAGTGGCCTGCTCGAGAGGGGTGGTGAATTGCTGAACTGACGCGAGGGATTCGCCGAGCTTTTGGCGGAGGTCCGTGGCGGCCTTGTCGAGAGACTTCAAAACTTGTTCTTTGCCTGCGGCTTCGACTTGTTGACGCGCGAGAACGTCGCCGGTCTGTGCGTTGGTGGCTTCCGTGGTGATGACGTAATTGCTGCCGAGGCTGGCAATGGAACCGGAGATGATGGCCTTGGCATTTTCACGCTGCGAGATTTCGCGAGCCAGATCTTTGGTGATGCGCTCGTCGGGCTTGCGGCCCATGAATCGAAGTGCATCCTGGATTTTGGATTCGGGCAGCAGGTTGAGGTACGGCGACTGTTCCAGCTGAACCGCCAAGGCTTGTTTGAGAGTGCCGTCAAAGACAGCGTCGCCGGTCGTGTTGACGAACTCTGAGAGGACCACGGTGTCTTTGTCGGTGAGCGCGTGGGTGTGGCGCGGGAAAAAGAAAAATACTCCGGCGGCGACGGCCGCGAGGACGAAAACGCCGGCCAACCAGGGTAGCCATTTGCGGGAGCTTGCAGCTGCGACGGGGGCAGGAGCCGGGACGACGGAGGAAGCGGCGGTTGAATCTTGCGCGGCAACGGGGATGGCCGAAGGAACAGCTGGCACGGAGCCCGAAAAGACAGCGGAGGCAACGGAGCCGGAGGATACGGGAACAGAGCTGGCACCAGAGCGCCGCGCGTCATCCGAGGTAGTGCCTGCCCCTGTGAAGCCACTAGGGTTGGAGCCGGACGCGAGATCACGCTTCAAGCGCTTGAGATCGGTGCGCATTTCCGCGGCGGATTGGTAGCGAAGGTTGCGGTCCTTGTCCAAAGCCTTTTGCAGAATGGCTTCGAGTTTCTCGGGGACTTCGGGATTCAGGCGCACCGGGGAGATCGGCGGCCGATTCATGATGGCGTCAAAAATAACTCCGGAAGTTTCGCCGCGAAACGGAAGCTGGCCGGTGGCCATTTCGTAAAGAACAACGCCGAAGGAAAAAAGATCGCTTCGAGCGTCGAGATCCTTGCCGCGCACTTGCTCGGGGGACATGTAGGCGACGGTGCCGAGAGAAGTGCCGGGACTGGTGAGCTGATTGGTGTCAACACCGATCGTTTCCATGGTGTTGCTAGGGCCGCTGGTGCGCAGCGAGTTGGAAACTTTCGCCAGCCCGAAATCCAAAATCTTGGCGTGCCCGCGCTTGGTCACAAAGATGTTTGCAGGCTTGATGTCCCGATGAACGATGTTTTCGGCGTGGGCGGCGTCCAGACCGTCGGCGACTTCGATGGCGTAGTCCAGCAGCCCTTCGATCTCCATGGGCTGCACGGCGATGAGGTGCTTGAGAGTGGAGCCGTCAAGAAATTCCATGGCGATGTAACGATTACGTTCGTGCTCGCCAATTTCGTGGATGGTGCAAATGTTGGGATGGTTCAGCGCGGAGGCGGAGCGCGCTTCACGGCGAAATCGTTCTAAAGCTAGCGGGTCGCGGCTTACGTCCTCGGGAAGAAATTTGAGCGCGACAAAACGGCCGAGCTCGGTGTCTTCGGCCTTGTAAACGACGCCCATGCCGCCGCCGCCGAGTTTTTCCACGATGACGTAGCGCGAGAACTTCTTGCCGGCGAGCGACTGAGGGTCTGCCATGGTCGCGTCATCTTATTGTGGGACCATGGGCAAGTCAACGAAACCAAGTTGTCGGTGATGGGTAAGTTTCCGATTACCCGACTAACCGGGCTTTTGGCTGTCGAAGAAGCCTTACCTGGAGTCGGTACGCAGCGCAGGCTTCGTTAGATGTATCATCCGCGCATGGGTTCGTCGGGTGAAGGAGAGAGAATGCTTGGTGAACTCGCAGCCAAACGCTCAGGTATCTTGTGTTTTTGTGCATTTATCCTCATAACATCCTTACGGTCAACTGGCGGTCCCCAAAACACAGGTGGTACCGCGCTCCCTGGTGATAATCGAGCCGACCCATTTACGCTTCTCAAACTCGCCCGCCAACGCTATGCGAATGCAACCTTCTATCACATCGAGGCTGTGACAGAGGAACAGATGAACGCAGATTTCTCCAAGAATTGGAGCAAGTCCATCAGCACCGCTATCGTCGCTCCTGGGAACAAATATCGCTTCGAGGCTCATACCAATTGGGAGTGGTGGGAGCTTGTCTCTGATGGCAAGACAGAATGGCTCTATAGTCCGGCTACGCAGGAATACAAGAAACAAGCCGCTCCCGTTCGTGGCCCGAGCCGTTTCAAGTCTTCCGGCCTTCAAACATTTCTCGGCCTGACGGACGCGCAGGACACTATCGAAAACCTCGCAGAATTGCTGTTGTCCGTGCGGTCAGCAGCTTACCTCCCGGACGAGACGCTGACCGTGAACGGTAACTCAGTCACGTGTTATGTCATCGAGATTCAGGGCAAGTACCATCCGGGATGGTCACCGGATACCAAATCGCTGCTGACACTCTGGGTGACTAGGGAGAATCAAGCAATCCGTAAGGTCCGGGAACGCATGGAAGGTCCCCTCGTAATGAATGAGCCGGAAGAACACTATATAAGCGACAAGGCTACCGTTTATTCCATTGTTGAACTGCATGCGCCACCCGTTCCAGACAATCTCTTTACGCTCGCGCTGCCTCCAACGGCAAGACTCGTCGAAGAGTTCCAGAATCCGCAGCGGGCTGGCCGAGACACACTCCTGGTGGGTAAGCCCGCCCCGGATGTGAACCTTAACTCCACAGACGGTAAAGTCGTCTCGCTCAGGTCATTCCAGGGCAAGCCCGTACTGCTCGACGTCTGGGCTACGTGGTGTGGACCGTGCGTTGAGTCCATGCCATCCGTAAGACAACTTTACAACGAGGCCTCGGTGCACGGGCTTGTATTGGTCAGCATTGATGAAGACGATGACGCAGCAAAGGCGACCCACTTCCTCTCTGAAAACGAGGAGTCCTGGCCAAATTTTCATGACGATGGCGAGATTGCCCGCGTTTTTCCTAATGAAGGCATTCCGCATTTCGTACTAATCGATTCGACAGGCACGGTGGTGTTTTCAAAATCCAGTTTCGACGAACCAGCCTTACGGAAAGCTATCGCCAAGCTAGGTCCAGAGTTCGCCTCTCTCGCTAAATCACCATCTCGGCAGTAAATCCAGTGCCTGATAAACGCTGCCAGCTCAACCGGTCGATGCAACACCACCTAAGCTATTGATCCGACAATGCTTCCCACTAGAGAACCGATCTGTCCGGCTGTGCTCGACCAGACCCTAGCCAGGGGGGTGTTTCGTCTGAATCAACCCTCGCGAACGATCCTTAGCCGCTGAAAGCCTCCGGGTAGGTTTCGAGCTAGTGTTGCGTCGACCCATTGAATCCACCGCGCAAATCGGTAAAGTGGTTACTAGGCCAGTCCGCGCTAAAATACTCCCATGGATACAGAACAGTTGGCTGATGCGTTCGCCTCAAAATTCAAAGGAGCCATTCGTCCAGGAGACAATACTTTACGTCTTCGTGACCTGGAATCAAAACTGCCGACACGCCTACCACCTTCATTTCAGTCCTTTCTCTCACGGTATTCTTTTGCACCTTTCGACGCATCGGGGATTTCATTTTTCGGTTGGGGCCCTACGTCGCCGGAATTATTTGAAGTCGCTTTGGCTCAAAAAGGTTCTTTGTCCGAACTACTTTTGCCAGCAGGATATTTCCAGATTGGGCGACCTGACACCGGTAGCTTTGATGCCGTTTGTTTTGACATGAACACGCAGAAGCAAAACCGAGAATACCGAATCGTACTCGCAGATCACGAAGAAATTCTTTCTAACTTGAGAGTGAAAGTTAGCTTTGAATTATGGCCATCATTCCGTGATTTCATGGAAACCCACACCAAGTCCCGGTAAACGCGGTTACCGGAAACTGACCTAATCCAAGTTATAAGATCGTGACGCCTCAAACCGAAACGGCTCTCGCAGGCTTCGTTCTGCTCGCCAGCAAAGCGAGCCTCTGTTCGTGATTCATGGGCTCCCACGGAACAAGTTTTTCGGCGAGCACATCCATTCTGCGAAGGAGGGTGAGCTCGATGAAAAGCTCCATAAAATCCAAATCTCGAAAAATCAAGGAGCCGGACTGTCTCATTTTGTCGCGAATCCGCTCCAGATGGGCCGGCATTTCGGTCCAGTGCAGGCCAGATCGGTGGTGATGACAGAGGTGATATCCTTCGTTCATGAAGTTCACCTCATCAACGACGGTCACGGTATTCACAAAATAATCCTCGGGATGTTCCGGGTCACAGAAAGCGTGCTGAACCCAAGACGTGATGGCCATGATGAGGTTCATGCAGAGAAGAGGAACGAGGACGAAAAAAATCCCAATTCTCCAATCGTAAATAAAGACAGCTCCGAAATAAACGAAGTAACGTGTCATTCCCCATAACATTCGTCTTTGGTTTTTCACATCGCCTCGAGCCTTAAAGTAGGCGAATGGAACAAGCCCCAGGGTCGTCCAAATGTTGTCCGAAAGGTACCAGAGGAAATCCACTCGGCTGGTTCGATCGTAGCCACTGGTGGCCACAGTGTCGTCGGGTCCCCCGTTCTCTTTATGATGGAGGCGGACATGAGCCGTCCGACCTAGTTCTGGAAGGTCCCCATACAGATATCCGAGAAAGAATTCGACATAGCGGCCGAAGACCTTATCGTATTTCTCCGAGAAGTAGCCTTGGGGGCGGTGCGCTTCCAAGTGTTTGGCACTGAACATCCTCGTGGAGCGCTGAAACTTGAGACCGTACAGGGAAAGATAGAAAGCGATCACGAGCAGAAGCCGAGGCTTCCCTAAAACGAGCTGGATCACGAAAATTGGCACAGCCGTAAGGCTGAGGGACACCATGACTCGTAACGCGGGGATATCGCGGGAGTCCCGCAGAACTTCTTGGCCGAGCCGCTCGAGGAAACGGTCGTACGTCTGGGAGAGGAATTGATACGCGTCGCGTAAGGGACGAACCCTCCCGAGAAGCATTGCCA